>Ga0209344_10004345_pt1 | contig 13080 bp, 11 predicted proteins | sample Cruoilmetagenom6_FD_187293 | JGI IMG/M metagenome (GOLD analysis project Ga0209344, IMG submission 187293) | Oil polluted marine microbial communities from Coal Oil Point, Santa Barbara, California, USA - Santa Barbara Oil Seep Sample 6 (SPAdes)... | ecosystem: Environmental > Aquatic > Marine...
GGTTCTGGCTGAGATTAATCAGCTCAGCGATGAGCAGGTGATTGCTTTTGCCTCAAAAACCATGCCGATTCTGGCTGTTTTGCGCCACAATGCCATTAACAACAATGCCACCCATATTTATTTTGATGGCGAATCATCGCCGCTGATGGATGAAACCAGACTCAAAGAGATCTACGGTTATCAATACCAGCTAACTCAGGTGGCTGACAGCAATGCCATTCCACATCATGACGACGAAGGCACCGTTATTTATGTCACACAACAACCGCTGGATACAAACCTCAGGCTGAACGCCAATATTGATCTGACCGTTAATATTCATCCAGCTTTCGGTTCTTTTATTTTTATCCATACAGCCCATTCCGAGCAGCTGGTCAGCGCAATTCAACATGTCAGACGTCGCGAAACCATTGCCCTGTCCCCCTTAAACAGTTATCAGGCGTTACAGGAACTGGCAGGCAACACAACAGCATCAGAAACTCTGAACCCCAAGGCTGAAAGCACCGTGGCCCAATGTATTCGGGACAACACCGGCAGTCAATCAACGCCTTTGGTGGCCTCCAGCGGCCTGTCCATTCAATACGCCATTTTAATGGGTCTGGTTGAACAAGCCAAAACAGAACACCCCGGTAAACCGATCAACATTATCTTACCGCCTAACTGTTACGGCGGTACCAACGACCAGTCCCGCAGGGTGGCGGATTTAATTCCCGAAGCAGCCATTGTTGATTTACCGGTGGACGGCGGTGCCGACTTGGTGAACAGTTTAGAAACCGCCCTGGCAACTGTCGCGAAAGCCGACGGCGTGCCGATTGTGCTGGCTGAAATCCCCACCAACCCCCGGGTTGAAGTCCCGGATATGACGGCGTTAAGCGACACCCTCAACAAATCACGTCACACATCTCAGGGGAACAACGCCGTACCGGCCATTTTTGCCGTGGACCAAACCTTCTGCCCCAATGTCCCCTTATTGGGCACGGACAGCGAACTTACGAATGTCAAAACCATTTCATTTACCAGCGGCTCAAAATTCCCCAGCGGTGGTCGCTGTATCGCCGGTTACTGTGCCGCCAATCAGGCGGCTGGAGACTTAATGCCTCTGATCGGCGCTCATTTAACACTCTCGGATAACCAGGCAGATGTGAATCAAATCAACACCCTGGCTGAAACCATGCCGTCGATGCCCGAGCGCATCGACCGGGCCTTCGAAAAAACCCGTGAATTTGTTCAGGCCATCCGCGCGCTGTTACCGTCAGCCAAAATCTTCTACGTGACCGACGACATGGCACAAAAAGGTTTTAAGCCCTCAGTATTTTCACTGGATCTGCCGGTCGAAGCCGAAAACCGCCAGCAGCAACAGGAACTGCAGAAAAAACTGAACAAAAAACTGATCGAGTTTATGATTGAACAGCATCCGAAAGACTGCAAAAACTGCGTCAGCTACGGCCAGCTCAAAGGCAGCTACTGGACCATCCCCGCCACCTCAACCCAGGGCACCACCAAGGAAGAAGACAAAGACTACGTGGTCCGGATCTCGATTTCACCGGATGTCAATGTGTCAAAATTAATCGCGTCTTTTAAAAGATTTTGTGAGGAATATGATTTGGTTTAATTAGATTAACTGTGCTGGCTCAAACCAGCCGGCTGAGTACTTCGACGTCGCTCAGCACAGCGCACCGTCGAAGCCTTTCTAAACCCTGAAAGTTCTTTGAAAACCGCCTTCGACGGGGCTCAGGCTGCTTCGGTATTCGAAGCTTGATTTGTTTTGACAAACTCAACAAGAATTTGCTACATGCCGTCGCAGGACGGCATCCAGTGTCTTTCTGATTAGACTCAAATAAACCGAATCGTTTAAAATTATTGAAAAGTAGTATTAAAAAATAATGACAAAGTCCAAAAAACGCATTTTATTCTCAACCATCAGGCGCTGGCTTGTCCGACTTGTGCTGCTTTGGTTTTTCATCACGCTGACATTGGTGCTGTTGATGCGCTGGTTTAATCCACCCACCACGGCTTTTATGCTGCAACGCATGTACAGCCAGGAACATGATCGCATCGAAATACAACATGAATGGCGCGGCATAACAGACATTGCCCCCTCACTGGCCATGTCCGTGATTGCCTCAGAAGATCAAAAATTCGCCGACCACTGGGGCTTTGATGTGGCCGCCATTGAACAAGTCCTCGAAGACCGCCAGGCCGGTGAAAAAATGCGCGGCGCCAGCACCATCAGTCAACAACTGGCCAAAAACCTTTATTTATGGCCCGGCCGCAGCTGGGTACGTAAAGGCCTCGAGGTCTATTTCACCGCCGCCATCGAAGTTATGATTCCCAAGCGCAGGCTACTTGAATTGTATATAAATGTGGCGGAATTCGGTGACGGCATCTACGGCGCCGAAGCCGCCGCCCAAGCCATTTTTGGTGTTCCAGCAGAATCTCTGAACAGTCATCAATCCGCCCTACTGGCCGCACGCTTACCCGCCCCGAAAAGATACACCATTCAACCACCCTCGGATTACATGCAACAACGCGCCCACTGGATAGAGCAGCAAGTGAAGCAATTGGGTGGCGAGGATTATTTGGACAGCTTATAATTGCTCCAAATGAATCAAGTACGCCGCCACAGCGATGTATTCGGACTGCCCTCGTTGGGCCCTTCTGTTGGTGACCCAGAGGTAGCTATCGCGTCGATTTACAAGGATGTAAGGAATGCAAATATTGTCTGGAACAATATCTGCCTGCTATCGCTGCAGACTTACATCCTTTAAGCCACCCAATTTGCGCAGCAAACAAGAACAGCGCTTTTCTTGAAACAAGTCACCTTATGAGACAAACCAACTTATACTAATGTTAAAGCTATAGTCACGATTTGCTTGAAGATAAATAATTACGAAATTTTCTGTAACAATACGCACCCGTTTAAAAACATTTTTAAATGACGCTTTAATCGATTGACTGAGATGGATCTTCGGATCAAGTCCGAAGATGTCGCGTCGAGGCAGTTTATCTGGCTTACCTATATTCCAATGAAGTTTCGGCTTGTTTCCAAAGCACATCCATTGAATGTTAAAATACATTTTTTCTTAAAATAAACAATCTATGCGACCATCGAAACGGGCCAATGATGAATTACGGCCGATCCGTATTGAGCGGAATTACACCATGCATGCCGAAGGATCTGTGATGATTTCTTGTGGCAACACCAAGGTCCTTTGTAATGCCAGTGTCGAAGACCGGGTGCCGCCGTGGTTGCGGGGCAAAGGCAAAGGTTGGGTGACGGCGGAATATGGTATGTTGCCGCGGGCCACCAATACCCGTAATGGCCGTGAAGCGGCGCGGGGTAAGCAAGGTGGTCGGACTTTGGAAATTCAGCGTTTAATTGGTCGGTCTTTACGCGCCATTGTCGATTTATCGGCCCTGGGTGAGCGGGTGATTACGGTGGATTGTGATGTGATTCAGGCTGATGGCGGTACCCGTACGGCGGCCATTACCGGCGCCTATGTGGCGCTGTACGATGCGGTGGAATTTTTATTAAAAAACAATACCCTTAAAAAGAATCCGTTGTACGGTTCGGTGGCGGCCGTGTCGGTGGGGATTTATAACCAGCAACCGGTGTTAGATTTAGATTATCCGGAAGATTCACAAGCCGAAACCGATATGAATGTGGTGATGAATGATGGCGGGCATTTTATAGAAGTCCAGGGCACCGCCGAAGGCCACGCCTTTCGCCGTGACGAACTGAATCAATTACTCGATTTAGCGGACAGCGGTATTCAACAATTACTGCATGCTCAGCAACAAGCCCTACTCGATTAAGCATGAATAAGTTGTTACTCGCCAGCGGCAATGTCGGTAAGCTCAAAGAACTGTCGGTGGCTTTGGCTGATTTTGGTTTTAATCTACAATTACAAGCCAAAGACAGTGCCTATGAGGTGGCTGAAACCGGCAGCACTTTTGTTGAGAATGCCATCATCAAGGCCCGGCATGCATCCAAGATTAGTGGCTTAGCAACTTTAGCAGATGATTCGGGATTGATTGTACCGGCACTGAATGGCGAACCGGGCGTCTATTCGGCGCGCTATGCCGGCGAACAAGCCTCCGATAAACAGAATTATCAGCAACTCCTTGAAAACCTACACAACATTGATGATCGCCGGGCTTATTTTTATTGTTGTCTGGTGATGATGCAGCATGCCGATGACCCGGCACCATTGATTGCTGAAGGCCGCTGGCATGGCGAAATCAGTCAGCAGCCCAGTGGCGACGGTGGCTTTGGCTATGACCCGGTTTTTTTTCTGCCCGATTTAAACTTCAGTGCCGCCGAATTACCGGCCGCTGAAAAACTGCGATTATCCCATCGCGGCCAGGCTGTCCAACAGCTGAAAAGCCGTTTGCAGTCAATGCAATGATCACACCGCCGAAACTCAGTTTGTATATTCACTTTCCCTGGTGCGTACAGAAATGCCCGTATTGTGATTTTAATTCCCATCAATTAAAAACTGACCTCGATGAGGCCACCTATGTGGATGCTTTGTTGGCGGATTTAGAGCAGGATTTACCCTTGATTTGGGGCCGCACCATTAACACCATTTTCATGGGTGGCGGCACACCGAGTTTATTTTCTGCCCGGTCGATGCAGCGTTTGCTCAGCGGCATTCGCTCTTTACTCAGTATTCGTCCGGATGCGGAAATCACCATGGAAGTGAATCCCGGTAGTCAGGAGTTTGATGATTTAAGTGCGTATCGTCAAGCGGGCATTAATCGCCTGTCTTTTGGTGTGCAGTCTTTGGATAATGATAAGCTGAAAGTACTGGGGCGTATTCACAATGCCGACCAAGCCATTAAAGCCATCGCCAAAGCCCAACAAGCCGGCTTTGATAATTTCAATACCGATTTGATGTTTGCTTTGCCTAATCAAAGTTTAGCTGATGCCAAAGATGATTTAGACGCCTTGCTGGATCTTTCGCCACCACATGTGTCTTATTATCAGCTGACTTTAGAAGCCAACACTTTATTTGCAGTCAAGCCTCCGACGGGTATGCCTGATGAAGGCCTGCAACATGACATGTACTTTCAAGGCCAGGATATATTGGCAGAAGCCGGTTATCAACAGTACGAAGTATCGGCCTATGCCGGTGACGACAACCCAGCTGAGCATAATTTGAATTACTGGCGGTTTGGTGATTATCTTGGCATCGGCGCTGGCGCCCACAGTAAAATCACCCAGGGTCATAGTGGCGAAATTATTCGACTGGTAAAACAAAAACATCCACAGATGTACCTCAATAAGGTGCGTGAAAGTCAACGTATTATCGAACAGAAAACCCTGAGCAAGGATGATTTGTTATTTGAGTTTTTATTGAACCAGGTACGTCTTAAAGAGCCAATATCTTTAAAACGATTTAATCAACGCACCGGCTTACCGAGTCAGAAATTAGTCCAATTTTTCACCGAGTCGGTGGCAGAAACTGACTACCAATTAAGTGATGATGCCATCACCTTAAGCCAATCAGGTTTTCTTAACAGCGACAGTATATTGCAACAATTGCTTTAGTCATAAAAAGTAACAACACCGGTGGAAATATTATAACAGGCACCGATAATTTCCAATTTATCAGTCCCCAAGGCATCTTCTAAAAGATCTGATGAGGCCAATAACTGGTCCACGGATTTTTGCACATTGGCTTTGACCGCTTGTTCTACGGTGACATTATCAACACCCACTAAGTCAGTCAGCGGCACAACCGCAGGTTTTATTCGACGAACAATAGACTGAATATGATGGGAGACACCGACACCGGGTTTCTTAATATCGTTTAAGGTGGCCGTGACCGCACCGCATTCGGTGTGCCCCATCACCACCACCAACGGGGTGCTAAATTCAGCCACCGCAAATTCGATACTGCCAATTAAGGAAGGTGCGACGATGTTCCCGGCCACCCGAATCACAAACAAATCCCCTAAACCCTGATCAAACACCAATTCTGCCGGTGCCCGAGAATCAGAGCAGCCCAATATGACTGCAAAAGGTGCCTGACCTTCGGTGAGCTCCATGCGTTTTTGGCCACTGATTTCACCGCTGGGGCTTTGGTGTTCATCAATAAAGCGTTGGTTACCGGCTTTCAGCTTAGCCAGGGCTTGTTGGGCTCTTTTCATAGAATGGAATCGGTGTGAAAGGCCTCATTATAAATGCGAATGACTTAAAACCGAAGCTGCAATGGTCAGTTAACTGCTGAGATTTCAAAAGAATTGAGCGTCCAGTCAGTCCAGGGTGTTTGCTTAATAACCGCATGAATATTCTTTTTTTTCGCGTAATTTAAGTGAATATCAACCGTCTTAAACAGCATGAAGTTTTTATAATACCCGGACTGTAATTGTAACTGGTTTTCGGGGATATCCTGTGACTTCGACACCAGTTCAATAGCCGCTTGATAGTAGTTATCTTGTTCAGGCAATACGGTAAAAACGGCCGAAACGGTGACTAACACGGCCAACAGTATTTTTGTTGATTTATTCATCGTTAACTCAATTCACAGACTTGAGCCAACATATTAATAGAATCTATTTTAAAATAAAAGTTGTTTTATATTTTAATCAGTCAGGTAACAAAACATCAAACAATGACATTCAGCTGAAAGCAGATATCATTAAACAGCTGAATTCTTTATTTTTTTCACCAAAAATGCTAAAATATGCCGCTTGTTAATTGCAACAACCTCAGATTAACAAGTAAACACCCCTCCTTTTATTCAAACAAAAACAAACTATTTATGGAAATCAGACCCTTTAATCGCGAAAAAGACTTACAAAACTTGCTAAAACTTAATGAGAAATTTGTTGAGCTACTGAGCCCCATGACAGCCAGCCAATTTGATAACATCAATGAGGATAACAGCCATGTCTTAGTGGCTGAAGTGGATGGTCAATTCGCCGGTTTCTTTATGTTGGTCAAATCAAATGCCGATTATGAAAGCGAAAACTTTCGTTGGTTTCAGAAACGCTACGATAATTTTATTTATGTCGATCGGGTGGCTGTGGACAATGATTTTTGTGGTCGCGGCATCGGTAGTGAGTTCTATCAACGGGCTTTTCGATTTGCTGAAAAAAATAACATTGATTATATGTTTGCCGAAATTCACATGGATCCACCCAATGAAAAATCTTTGGCGTTCCATGACAGTTTAGGCTTCGTCGAAGAAGGCACTGCCACACTGAAAGGCGACCACCACTACTCTTTACAGAAAAAAGTGTTTAATCCTGCGGTTGAAAAGTCCGCCTAAGCTGATAAGGATTTAGCCATGGCTTCAATGCCGGATAAGGTCATGGGATACATGCGCTCATCCAACACTTTTTTTAATATCTGGGTTGAATGGGTGTATTCCCAATAGGCTTTTTGAATGGGATTCAGCCAGGCGTGATTGGGCCATTGATCTAATAATCGCTGCAACCACACTAAACCGGCTTCCCGGTTCATATGCTCCACCGAACCACCGGCATGGGTCAGCTCATAAGGCGACATGGCGGCATCACCGACAAAAATAACCCGATAATCACTGCCATAGGTATTGAGCACATCATAGGTGTTTAACGGCTTGTCCCAGCGCCGATTATTATCGCGCCACAGGTGCTCATACACACAATTATGAAAGTAATAATATTCCAAATGCTTAAACTCACTGCGGGCGGCTGAGAATAGCTGCTCCACTTGTTCAATGTGATAATCCATTGAACCGCCCACATCGAAGAACATTAACAGTTTCACCGCATTGTGTTTTTCCGGGCGCATTTTTAAATCCAAGAGTCCGGCGTTTTTAGCGGTTGAGCGAATGGTGTCATCCAAATCCAGTTCATCCGCAGCACCGGTACGGGCAAAATGGCGTAAATGTCGTAACGCCATCTTAATCGAACGGGTGCCTAACTCCACATCATCACTTAAGTTTCTGAATTGGCGTTTTTCCCAGACCTTGGTGGCGCGTTGATGACGCCCCGGTCCACCGATGCGCACACCTTCCGGGTTATAACCGCCATGACCAAAGGGTGAGGTGCCGCCGGTGCCAATCCATTTATTACCGCCCTGATGCTTGCCCTGTTGTTCCTCCAGGCGCTTTTTTAACGTTTCCATGAGTTTATCCAAACCACCCAGGGCTTCGATTTGGGCTTTTTCTTCCTCGCTTAAATTATTTATCCACTCAGGATCTAACCAATCATGCGGGATTAAAAACTCCTCTAAACCCTGAACCATGTCCAAATTATGAAAATAATGGCCAAAAGCCTGATCAAAGCGATCAAAATGTTGCTCATCCTTAACCATGCACAAACGACTTAAGACATAAAAGTCATCAATCGAGCCGTACACCACCTGTTGTTCAAGGGCTTCCAATAACACTAAAAGCTCTTTCACAGTCACCGGTAACCCGGCTTTTTTCAAAGTATAGAAAAAATCAATGAGCATGGACAATCAACCGTCTCGGCGCATGATAAAAGCCATCTTTTGTAACATTTCCACATCTTGCTCGTTTTTCAATAAGGCGCCATAAAGCGGCGGTATGGCTTCTTTAATACTTTTATTCTGCAGTGTTTCCAGCGGTATATCATCCGCTACCAGCAGTTTTATCCAGTCAATCAGCTCGGAAGTCGAGGGTCGCTTTTTCAAGCCCGGCATATCACGTACTTCAAAAAAGGTTTCCAAAGCAGCATTCAGCAAATCCTTTTTCAATTCCGGGAAGTGAACTTTAATAATGGCCTGCATGGTTTTTTTGTCAGGGAATTTAATGTAATGGAAAAAACAGCGCCGTAAAAAAGCATCGGGTAATTCTTTTTCATTGTTACTGGTAATGATAATGATCGGTCGCTGTTTCGCGGTGATGGTCTCACCGGTTTCATAGACACTGAATTCCATTTTATCCAGCTCCACCAATAAATCATTGGGAAACTCAATATCGGCTTTGTCAATTTCATCAATCAGCAACACCACTTGCTCATCACTGGTGAAGGCTTCCCAGAGTTTGCCAGGTTTGATGTAATTACTGATGTCATGGACTTTGTCATCACCCAGTTGCGAATCCCGAAGACGCGATACCGCATCGTACTCATACAGGCCTTGCTGGGCTTTGGTGGTTGATTTAATGTGCCAGCTGAGTAACTTCTTATTCATTGAAGCCGCCACTTCTTCAGCCAACATGGTTTTGCCGGTACCGGGCTCACCTTTAATGAGTAAAGGTCGCTGTAAAGTGACCGCTGCATTGACGGCTAATTGCAAATCATCGGTGGCCACATAATTGTCACTGCCGGTAAATTTTGTCATGTATTTAACTGTTAATTTAAAAGCTGACTATTTTAACAAGAATCAACGATGCATGTTAAAAGGGTTAAAAAATGGTTATTTTTCACTGAAATACACTTTTACGGCTTAAAAATGTGCGTTTATTCTCAATTTATTAACAGCCGCAGGCGTTAAATAGGGGTATCTGGAGTGCTGCTAAGCAGTACGACCCGCCGAGCCGGTTAGGCCAGGTTAATGAAGTCATGCGGTTTTGCGAAGCAAAGAAGCGTGACGAAATGTCCGTTAAGGCCGTGAGCGAAGGGCAGGCAATGAAGTGAGTGCGGTTTTAACGAAGTTAAAGAAGCGCTCACAGAATGCCGAAGCCCGTGAATCAGAGGCGAAAGGCGCGAAGATATAAGACGTGTTCGCCGCGGCCGCTTTCACTTTTGTCGGGAACAAAAGTGAATGAAGTCCCAAGAACACACCTTTTTGAGGAAACAACCATGTCCATTGATTACACGCCCAAGCGTAAAAAACCAAATATAGACGATTCGACTTATCGCAAACCGAAGTCTTTAACCCGGCGGCCGAAGCAACCAGTGATTAAAACCCATGCCTTTATGGGTGGGACCCATAAAGCGGCAGCCACACCACCCAATCTCATTCATCGGGTTCTGTCGAAAATGGCCTACGGCCCGAACAGCGATGATGTCGCCCACATTAATCAATTACCCGGCGCCACAGAACATGCCAAAGTGATGGCGTATATTGACGAACAATTAAACCCGGACACGGTTAATGACGCGGCTTGCGAACAACGCTTAACAGCTACCAATGGTTTTACCACCCTCAATAAAACCCGCCAGCAACTTTATCAGCAACATTTCAGAAAAGCGGATGGCGATACGTATGAATGGTCTCATTTCGTCCGACCTTCGCGGGAGGTCTCTTTAGCAACCATTATCAGAGGCATCCATTCCAAGCGTCAATTAAAGGAAATGATGGCTGATTTTTGGCACAACCATTTCAATATTTCCAACGATTCGTATGGTGTACAACCCATGTTTGTGCATTATGATCGCGATGTTATTCGGCCTAATGTGCTGGGTAATTTTAGGCACATGTTGTATCAAGTTACTCGCTCAACCTGTATGCTGATTTATCTTAATAATGGTTCAAATCGTGCCTCAGCACCCAATGAAAACTTCGCCCGTGAAGTGATGGAATTGCATACCTTGGGTGCGAGTAATTATTACGGCCATATGGATTGGCAAGATGTACCCATAGATGGTCAAGGTTACCGCAGCGGCTATGTTGAAGCGGATGTGATGGAGATGGCACGGGCGTTAACCGGTTGGTCTTTTAGCGGCGGCAGTTGGTGGGATTACCAAGACGGCAACATCGCCACCGGCTTATTCCTCTACCGAGATGACTGGCATGACACCGGCACTAAACGGGTGCTGGGTGAAGATTTTTATTACACCAGCGCCAGTCCACAACAAGATCTCAATCAAATTCTAGATTTGTTGGCGCAACATCCGGGTACCAATCGCTTTTTGGCGGAAAAACTGTGTCGTCGTTTTATTTCAGATGAACCCAATGCGACGATTATTGATGCGGTCGCCAATACCCTACGGCAAAACTGGCAAGCACCGGATCAAATAAAACTGGCGATGGAAACGTTGCTTAAATCCAATGAATTTTTAAACACCTGGGCTGAGAAAATTAAACGCCCCTTTGAGCGCACCATTGGTGCCATGAGACAGCTACAGTATCAATTTAGATTTAATCCCGAGGTCGAGCATACCGGCTGGCATTACTGGACATTTTTTGATACCGGCCAACAACCTTTCTTTTGGCCATCACCGAATGGTTATCCTGACATCAAATCTCACTGGCTGGGCACATCAAGCCTGGTTGCCACATGGAAGTTTATACAATGGGTCACTCACTTTGACAGAGATGGTGGCGAAGATGGCGATCGATTCCTCCTCAACAAAATACTTGAGGACACCTTTATCGGCTTGCCCAATGTCAATGACCATACCGCGACAAAATTGGTTAATTTTTGGTATGAAAAAATAATTGGCCATTTGCCCGATACCACCACCCATAATCATCTGGCCGATTTAATGGCCAGCGACGATTACCGCAATCCGATTGGTGGCAATCACAATTTAGCCATGGATTTAAACGTGAATGATTGGCCCGCTTATAATCAGGATAAACTCTATGCCATGGTGGCCACCATTTTCTTTACCCCAGAATTTATATACCGGTAATCATTATGAAAAAAATTAACCGCAGACAATTTATCCAAGGCACCGGCCTCATTACCTTATCGGGCATGGGTGGCTTACAATTAGGCATGGCCCGTAATCTTTTGGGCACAAACGGCGGCCCGCAAAGGGATTTACTGGTGTACGTATTTCTGAACGGTGCCATGGATGGTTTACATATGGTGCCACCTCGCAGTGGTAATGACTACAACCACTACCGCAATGACTTGCGTCCTAACTTACATATTGCCAACACTGAATCGTTGGCATTAAATGGTCAAAATGCCTTTGGCTTACACCCGGCAGCCGTTGAAATGGCTGGTTTGTTTAACCAAAATAAAATGGCGATTGTCCATGCCACCGGTTTAAGTCAATCCAATCGCAGTCATTTTGAAGCCACTAAATACATGGAATTAGGCGCTCAGGATTTAGGCGCCACTGCCGGCACCGGCTGGTTGACCCGTTATTTTCAATCATCACTTCATACACCCGAAAATGCCTTAATACCTTCCGTGGTGCCGGGCGCCGCCAATTCAGCGGCTTTTTTGGGCGACCCCACGGTTTTAGTGGTCAACGACCCAGAAGATTTCACCATGGCCAATGGCCATTGGGCCTGGGGTGATTCACAAGCAGAAACCTTGAACCGACTGTATGAAACCCCCGACAGCCCCGAGGCCACTGTGGGCCACCAAGCCCTCTACACCTCGCAAGTCATCCAAAGTATTGATTGGGCGAATTATCTACCGGGCAATAATACGGTATATCCTGATAGTCAATTGGGTGATCAACTTAAAACTGTAGCCCAATTATATCGATCAGATATCGGTCTGGAAGTGGCTTATGTGCCCACCGGCGGCTGGGACACCCATGATGGCCAAAGCTACCGATTTAATAATTTAGCCGCTGAGCTATCGGCCGCTTTAGCCGCATTTTATGAAGACCTGCACGCCCATCACCCGAGGCGTTTCACAGTGGTTGTACAATCTGAGTTCGGTCGACGCGCTTACCAGAACAGCGCCAACAGCACCGATCACGGCTATGGCAATCCGATGTTTGTGATTGGCGACACTGTCAATCCGGGCTTTCATGGTCAATTCCCGGGCTTAGGACCCAATCAATTATTTGAGGGCGGTGACGTCAATGTCACCACCGATTACCGCGATGTAATCAGTGAAATATTAATTAAACGCATGCGCAACCGATTTTTGGGCTATATCTTTCCTGAATACAATAACTACAGCCCACTAAATATTGTTCAAGGTGAAGATATGACACCCATCTTTGAAGCTGATTATGATCCAATTTTTGCCTCGGGATTTGATTAATTGAAAGGCTACTTGAGGGATCCTAATTATTTTAAAGACCAGGCATCCAGCCATTCAATGGAAACCGGGATCAGGTCGAAATCGGCGATAAGGCGTTGTTGAAAGTCTTGCATGTGGGCAGCACCATAGAATATGGCCACCGATTTAGGGTTTTGATCAATCAGGGTTCGCTTGAGAACCTTGAGGGCTTTTTGGTTTCTGGCGGCCACTAAGG
>Ga0209344_10004346_pt1 | contig 13080 bp, 11 predicted proteins | sample Cruoilmetagenom6_FD_187293 | JGI IMG/M metagenome (GOLD analysis project Ga0209344, IMG submission 187293) | Oil polluted marine microbial communities from Coal Oil Point, Santa Barbara, California, USA - Santa Barbara Oil Seep Sample 6 (SPAdes)... | ecosystem: Environmental > Aquatic > Marine...
CTTCGCGGAGTGGAAGTTCGACTGGATCGATATTCCCGCCCTTATCGCGGGCTCGGACTCGGTGCTCGAGTACCCGATGATGGACCAAGAACCGCTACCCCGGTGGACTTTCGGCCGTGCCACGCTGCTGGGCGATGCCGCACACCCGATGGTCCCCCGCGGATCCAACGGTGCAGGCCAAGCTATTCTTGACGCACGGAGCCTGGCTGAGTCGCTGAGAGACTTCGACCGCGTTGAGGCCCTCTCTCGCTACGAAGCCGATCGCCGTCCGAAAGCCAGCGCCGTCGTTCTCGCCAACAGGCAATCCCCACCAGATGCCATTCTTCGCATGGTCTGGGAACGCACAGGAGATCAGCCCTTCGACCAACTCGAGGATGTCGCGACCGCTGAAGAGATGAACGCAGTCCTGACGCGGTACAGCGAGATCGCCGGATTCTCGCAAGAACAGTTGCGGTAACAAATCCCACTTTTCGCCACAGCACGTCAATTGATCAGAAGTAATTAGAGGAGAAGTGTCATGACCAATGCAAGCCGAGAGCTGACGTCGGTTCATAGGCTGGCCCACGTTTCGTTGCGCACTGAGCGCATGGAACAAATGGTCGAGTACTACACCAGCATCTTGGGACTGCGGGAGCTCGAGAACGACGGCACCCGAATTCAGCTGGGGCTTGCCGACGGAACTCCTGCCGTTGAACTCGTGGCAGGCAAGCAGGGCCTCGATCACGTGGCACTCGATCTGTCATCGTCGACCGATATCGAACTTGCTGCGACAGAGCTGTCGAAAGCCAAAGTAGACGTCTCCGAGTGGGCCAACCTCACGCCGGCCGGAGCCAACTCCATCGGCATTGTTGACTCAGAGGGCACTACCCTTCAGCTAATCGTGCGGGACCGCGCGCAGTACGTTGCACCAACTGAGTCGACTCTCGGCGTCGGAATCCAGCCGGTGAAAATCGGCCATGTCGCGACTCGAGCAACCGATGTGGCGCGCGTGCGAGAGTTCTACAGCTCCAACCTCGGGTTCCGTTTCGCGGATTCCATCGGCGACCGCTTCCTCTTTATGCGCTGCAATGCTGACCACCACTCGCTCAACTTCTTGCAGGCCGAGCGGCCAGCCAGCATCCACCACATTGCGTTCCAATTGCAGAATTGGGATCACGTGCGTGTCGCAGTCAACCACCTCGTTGCAAGCGGCATCCAACTCATTTGGGGGCCCGGACGCCACGGTCCCGGGCACAATATCTTCACGTACCACTACGACCCCGACGGAAACATCATCGAACTGTTTGCCGATCTCGACACGATGACGGATGAAGACTCGGGCTACTACGACTGGCGACCGTGGCACGAGGGTGTGCAGCGCCCGCGCCGCTGGGATCCCGACACAACTCCACCCAACCTGTGGGGTCCGCGCGGCCCAGAAGGTTTCTTGGCCTAAGGGGTCGTCGCATGGTGACCCACGTTTCGGGCAGCGTGACCTCTCGCGAGCGCTATCTTCGCTTCGACGAGTTCGGCGGTGCCGAAAAGCTCTACCTGGATAGTCGGGATGCGTCACCCCTGCGCGCTGACCAGCTGCGGGTTCGAGTGCACGCTGCCGCGATCAATCCTCTCGACCTGCGCATTTTGGCAAACGGTCCGCAAGCGAAAATCTATGGCGTCACTTTGCCCAGTGGCAGTGGCAACGATTTTGCGGGCGTGATTGCGGAGGTTGGCGAGGAGGTGAGTGAGTTCGCAGTGGGGGAACTCGTCTTCGGTGAAGCTCGGCTGCGGGCTCATGCCGACGTCGTTGTCGTCGGAGAGCAAGACATCGTTCGGGTGCCCTCGGGGCTCTCGCTCGAGCAAGCCGGCGGACTTAACACCTCGGGTAAAGCGGCGATCGCCTCGGTGGCGTCCGTCGCGCTGACGGAGCTCAGTACCGTCGTGATCAGTGGAGCAACCGGAAGCGTCGGACTGCTTGCTGTCCAGCTTGCCCGTGCTGCGGGGGCGAAGGTGATCGGCATCGCTCGCGCGTCGCAACACGACCTTCTTCGAGACTACGGGGTAACCCCGATCGATTCAGAGGGGCAGCTCGTGACTCAATTGCGCAGCGCTGCCCCTGAGGGCATCACGGCGGTTCTCGACTATCAGGGTGCTGAGACTATTGATGCCGCGTTAGAGCTCGGAATCCCTGCTCAGCGCATCAACACGATTGCAGCGAAGAAGCACCGCACCAACGAAGGGGTGCAAACGGTGCACGGTGGAGCAGAACGACCCGCGGTGGTGGCGGCGCTCGCCGAACAGATAGCACGAGGTGTTATCCATTTTCCGGTGGACTCCACCTTCCCGCTCGAAGACTTTAGCCAGGCCTACGCACGACTCGACTCGCGTCGTGCGCGGGGAAAGATCGTGCTCGCACCCACAAGGTGACCGTGCACCGAAGTTAACCTCAGATTGAAGCTCAACATCGTTCCACTGGGCAGAATCACTCCTCGATTTTCCTAGCTGGTGCGCAGACAAATTATGGTCGCAGTAACTCTAAGTACGTTCCGCGAACTGAATCAGGAGAGACATATGACGCACGAATCCGGTGACCGCAACGAGCACATTATTCGTGGCGGGTACGTGCTCACCCTCGACCCACAGTTGGGCGAGTTCGAGTCGGCCGACATCCTCGTGCGCGATGGCAAGATCGTCGAGATCGCGCCCCACATCGAGAGCGACCTCCCCGAAATTGACGCTCGCGGCTGCGTTGTCATCCCTGGCTTCGTTGACACTCACACGCACATGTGGAACAGCATGTGGCACACAGTGCACCAGCCCTATGAGCGCGTACACAACAAGCTCGGCCGTCACTTCACACCGACGGATTCGGCGACCGGCGTTCGCCTCACGGCGACGGACATGTTGAAGTCGGGTGTCACCACAGTTCATGCGTGGGAGCACAACTGCCGCACGCCAGAACACGTCGACGCTGAGTTGACCGCACTTCGAGACTCCGGCATCCGTCGCCACTATTCTTACGGTTACCACCACGACTTTCTGCCCGAGCAGATGACCGACTTCGACGATATTGAACGAGCTCGAGATGAGTGGACCGACGAGCTGACAACTGTTGGCTTCGCCTCACGGCCCACGAACGTTCCTGCCGGATTCCCTTTCCCCACCGCGACGCCCGAGGTTCGTGAAGCCGAATTCCGCGCTGCACGTGAACGCGGCCTGCGCGTCACGCACCACGTCGGGTCCGCAGGATCCAGCCACGAGACCTACATCCCACTCGCGAGCGACGGTGCAGTCTTCGTGCACGCCTACCACTGGGGCGTAGATGCGTGGAAGCAGCTCGCGGATATCGGAACGTCGTCGAGCATGGCCCCATACAGCTCAATGGGCTACCGGGTTCCGATGCCGTTCGATGCCCTCATCGAATCTGGCATTAACGTGAGTCTCTCCTTTGACCACCTCGGCGGGCCAGGCTCGGCCGACCCCTTCCGGGCGATGCACATCGCTTATCACCAGAGCCGCTTCACCAATCAAACTCTGGAGCCAAAGAAGCTTCTCGAATTCGCCACGCTTGGCGGCGCGAAGGCTCTCGGATTGTCGGAAAAGACGGGAAGTCTCTCCATCGGGAAGAGCGCTGACATCGTCGTTATTCGCACCAACCGACTCGGAGTCGCTCCCATGGTCGACCCGTATCTCGCCGTCGTGAACTCAGCCCAGCCGTCCGATGTCGACACTGTGATGGTCGGGGGCCGCCTTCTCAAGCACGAAGGCGCACTTACCGCTGTTGACCCCAATGAAGTGACCGAGCGCGCGCTCGAGACGCTACCTCGATTGATGAAGGCAGCGGGACTCACTCCGACGGGAGCACTCACCGAATGAGTTCTCTCACTAAGACCCACCACCAACCAACCGCACACAACGAGGAGCAGCAACAATGGAGTTGAAAAGAAAGTTAGTGGCGGTCGCAGCGGCCGGCGCATTGGTTCTTACTCTGGGGGCGTGCACATCGAGTGACCCCGCAGAGCAAGGCAGCCAGAACACCGAAATCCGCTACGGCGTAAACCAGACCCTTCAGGACTGGGACACCCGAAAGTTCACCAACAATGTTTACGGCTCGTTGCCTTATGAGAACCTCGTGACGACCGAAGCCGACAAAGCTGTGTACGTGCCCCAGCTTGCTGAGTCGTGGGTACACAGCAATGACAGCCTCTCGCTCACGCTTCGTGAGGGCGTCGAGTTTCATGATGGCACCGCCTTCAATGCGGATGCCGTAGTCGCGAACCTGCTGCAGATCAAAGAATCCCCGAACTTCTCGGGTGCGTTCTCCGCTGTCTCTGGGGTCGAGAAGGTCGGCGAATATGAGGTTCTCGTCTCGCTGAGCCGCCCTTACCCAACGCTTCTGGCTGACCTGGCTGGTCGAGGCACCAAGATGATCAGTCCCGCAGCGCTCGCGGACGAGTCTTACCTCACTACCGCAGTGGGAACGGGACCCTATGTCCACGACGCGGAAAACTCGACCGCTGGTTCGGAAGAAGTCTTCGTTCGCTGGGATGACTACTACGACGACAGCTTCGACGGCGCGACCAAGGTCAGCGTTGTCTCGATCCCTGACGCCAGCGCACGCTACAACGCGTTGCGTGCAGGCCAGGTCAACGTGATCGAGCTCAGCAATGACATGGCCGAGCGAGCCGAGTCAGATGGAATGACCGTCTTCACGGCGAAGCCCGCCAGCATGCACCTTCAGTTCCGTGACCAGACCGCCGGAGGCCCGTTCGAACTTCTCGAAGTGCGTCAAGCAATCTGCCACGCGATCGACACCGAGTCGATCATTGCTGCACAGCAGGCAGGCATGGGGCAGGTAGCTAACCAGATCGTTCCGCAGGGGTCGATCGGATACTCCGACAACATCGAGGGCTACGACTATGACCCAGAAGAATCTCGCAAGCTTCTGGAATCCGTCGGCAACCCGAACGTGAGCTTTGAGCTTCCCGTGCTCGCCGGCTTCGAAGTTGCGCACCAGATCCTCGCTGAGAACATGAAGGAGGTCGGAATCGACGTTGAACTCGTGCAGATGTCGCGCGGTCAGTACTTTGGTTCTACCTACAGTCAGGACTACCCGATCTTCTACTCAGGAAATGCGGACTTCGCGACCTGGCTCGAAGGTCCGTATGCGTACGCGAGTCTGCGCTTCACCGGAACAAGCCCGGCGAACACCTTCAAGATCCCGTCTCCTGAGCTCGATGCAATCCTCTCTGCTGGACTGCAGATGGAGCAGGGCAGCGCCGAACAGGAAGCTCAGTGGATGAAGATCACGGAGTGGGTGGATGAGACTGCAAACGCCTGCGCAATTCTCGAGCGAGACTTCGCCTTCGCCTTCGATCCTGCAGAAATTGCGGACATCAAGGGCCAAGAGTATTCACCGCTTGAAGTTGCGTACCGGACGGTAGTTTTCCCCGGTTCCTAGCAACAGTCTGGCCCGGTCAGGACTATCACGGTCCTGACCGGGCCAACGTATTCGATATGGGTTGGTAGGTTTCTAGACAATGCTGAAACTAATCACCGGGCGGCTTCTTTTAGCTGTCCCCCTGCTTTTGGCAGTCACGGCAATGACCTTCATTATGTTCCAGTCCATGGGGCTGGATCCGGTCATCCGTATTCTCGGCGAGGGAGTGACCCCTGAATCGCGGGCTGCCCTCGAGGCCGAGATGGGCCTAGACAAACCTGTTATCGTCCAATACTTTCTCTGGCTGGGTAGCGCACTCACCGGTGACTTTGGCACCTCCTACTTCAGTCAACGAGACGTGGCAGAGCAGCTCTTTGCTCGTCTGCCCATCACTCTTTCGATCGCTTTCGGTGGCATTGTGATCGCCGTTGTTGCGGGTATCCCGCTCGGCATCGTCTCCGCTCGTCGCCCTGGCTCGCTCGTGGATCGTGCCGTCTCCGCAATGTCGACGGTTGTCTACGCTGTGCCAGCGTTCTGGCTTGCACTGCTTCTCGTGCTCGCCTTCTCGGTTACCCTCGGCTGGTTTCCCGTGTTCGGCTACACACCATTCGAGCGCGACCCGCTCGGCTGGGCATGGAGTTTGACGCTGCCGTGGCTTGCCGTGGGACTGAGTTCGATGGCCGTCATCGCCCGCCACGGTCGAAGCTCGATGATCGAAGTGCTTGAGTCCGGATTTGTCCGTTCGCTTCAACTTCGCGGCGTTCCGATGGGGCGAATCGTCTACGGATACGCGCTCAAGAACTCAATGCTCCCCGTGATCGCGTCGATCGTGCTTCAAGCGCAGCTCGCAATTGGCGCCGGGTTCATCATCGAAACAGTGTTTGCCATCCCCGGTCTGGGCAGTCTGCTGCTCGATGCCGTCGTCATCGGCGACCTGCCCATTCTTCAAGGCGCGGTTCTGACCGTGGGAATCGTCGTCGTAATTCTGAACCTGTGTGGCGACATCATCTACGGAGTCATCGACCCGAAAGTGAGACCGAGTTGAGTGCGATCATCGATAAAGACAGCGCAATGGATGCCGTAGTGAAAGAACCAACAGTCGGCCAGCGACTCTTCAAAGACCCCGTTGCCATCATCTGCTTGAGTTACCTCGGACTTTTGGTGCTTGTGGCGTTGACGATCGACCTGTGGATTCCCTATTCGATCTCCGAGCAGAATGTACTCAACCGCCTAGCGGGTCCCTCGCCCGAACACTGGTTGGGCACTGACGAACTGGGGCGCGATCTGCTGAGCCGTGCGCTCTATGGCACCCAAGTTGCCGTCAAGGCTCCACTGATTGCGGTGAGCATCGCTCTCGCACTCGGCGTCACGGCGGGAATTCTCGCCGGCTACTTCGGTGGCTGGTGGGACCGCATCGTGATGCGTATGGCCGACGTGCTGCAGTCGATCCCGCTGCTGCTGATCGCCTTTGCGGCTGCGGGTTCCTTTGGTCGCTCACTGACAATCGCATTGGTCGCCGTCGGAATTGTGCTCTCGGCTTCCTACATGCGCATCGCGCGAGCAGTGGCCCTGTCGATCAGCCAGAAGCTGTATGTCGACTCCGCCCGAGTGCTCGGCCTGCGATCGACGACGATCCTTATTCGGTATGTCGCGCTCAATTCTCTTTCTCCCCTGATCGTGCAAACAGCACTACTCGTGAGTGCGGCACTGCTGATCGAGGCTTCCCTGAGCTTTGTCGGAATAGGAACCGAGTTGGGCACGCCTAGCTGGGGAAGCATGCTGACTTCGGCATCCCAATATCAGGATCGTCAGATTCTTCTTTCGCTCGTGCCGGGCATCCTCATTACGGTGACTGTTTTGGCGTGCAACCTCATCGGAGATTCAATGCGCGACTTGCTCTTTGGGCAGCGTCGCTCCCGCAAGCTGGCAAAGATGATTCGCATCTCCGAAGCGGCTCGACCCAAAACTGGAGCGATTCAGATTGTGGGCAGTCGCTCGGAGAAAGCTCGCGCAGCGGGAGTAGCCACAGATTCCCTTGCACCAGCGCCACTACTGAGTGTGCAGGACCTCACGATCAGCTTCCCCCATCAAGACGCTGAGGTGAACGTCGTGAGCGACGTCAACTTCGAAGTCGAGGAGGGAGAGACTTTCGGCCTCGTTGGCGAGTCAGGGTCGGGCAAATCTATGGTGCTTGCTGCCGTGATGGGCTTACTCCCGGCGGGCGGCCGCGTCTCCGACGGTGCTGTGGAGTTCGAAGGCGTCGACCATCGAACCCTCTCGCGTCGGCAGATTGCTTCGTTGCGAGGGCGTCAGATTGCGATCATTTCGCAAGATCCCATGGCTTCGCTCTCTCCCGTGCACACGATCGGAAAGCAGATCTCCGAGACCATGCGAGTTCACCTTGGCTACAGCGCAAAACAGGCGTGGGAAGAGAGCGCGAAAGTTCTTGACCTCGTCGGTGTTCCGGATGCCAAGAACCGACTCAACGACTACCCACACCAGTTCTCGGGCGGCATGGCTCAGCGCGTGATGATCGCGGCGGCGCTGGCCTGCAAGCCGAAAATCTTGTTGGCTGACGAACCAACCACTGCACTCGATGTGCGAATCCAAGCGCAGGTGCTTCAGCTCATTAATTCCCTGCGCGAAGAGATGGGGATGACGCTCATCATGGTGTCCCACGATCTCGGCGTCATTGCCGAAACGTGTGAACGCATCGCGGTGATGTACGCGGGTGAGATCGTGGAGACAGGCAAGACTTCAGATGTTTTGAGTTCGCCGCAGCATCCCTATACTTCTGCGCTGTTGCACGCGATGCCCCGCAACGTTCCTCGCGGTGGTCAGTTACTGACGATTCCTGGCATCGTCCCTCCGCCGTGGGCAGACTTCTCGGGATGTCGTTTTGCTCCGCGGTGTGCATTCGCGACTGAATCGTGCACCACCCACAAGCAAGTCATGATCAACGAAGTGCGTTGCGAACGCACACAGGAGCTTGAGCTGCAGGTGATCCGATGAATGCAGAATCCTTGCTGACGCTGAGTGACGTGACCGTCACTTATCCGGCACCATCTCCCCATTTGTTTGGGCGCAAGACCACCAAGACGGTGGTCGATAAGGCATCGTTCTCGATTGGCACGGGGGAGACTTTCGGTCTCATCGGAGAATCTGGATCGGGAAAGAGCACGATTGGCCGAGCGATCCTGCGCTTGGTTCCCATCCGTTCTGGAGAAATCACCTTCAACGGTGAACGAATCGACCAGTATGGTTCGCGTACTCCGCTCGACTATCGCCGTCGTGTGCAATGCGTCTACCAAGACCCCTTGAACTCGTTGAACCCACGCCAAAGCATCGAAGAGGCCGTCGATGAAGCAGTAAAGCGCCACAGCACACTGAGTTCGAGAGACCGCACCGCGCGCGTGAAAGAGCTCTTCAATGACGTGGGAATCGCGTGGCATCATTCTCGCAAACGGCCTCACCAGCTCTCGGGTGGGCAGCAACAACGCGTAGCGATCGCCCGCGCACTCGCACCAGAACCAGAGCTGATCGTGTGCGATGAGGCTGTTAGCGCCCTCGATGTCTCCACTCAGAGCCAAGTAATCAACCTCTTTGAAGACATTCAGGCGGCTCGTGGCATCTCGTATCTTTTCATCACTCACGACATGAGCGTGGTGCGGCACATCAGCTCCCGCATCGCAATTATTCAGAACGGCGTCATCCTGGAAACCGGAGAGACGGAAGACGTGTTTACCGCCCCGAAGACCGACTACACACAGTCGTTGCTTGACGCGGTGCCGCGCCTCGCGTAACGCTGCGACGTCGCTCACTCACGAACACGAAAGATCACCGAGGGGAACTAATGTCGAAATTTGGGTTTGCCAAGATTGTGCGCGAGAAAGTCGTCGTGCCCGCGATCATGCAGGGTGACCGCATCATCCCCCTGGGAGATCTCGTGGCCGAAGTGCCGACTGAGGCGGCGTTGTTCGCGAATTGGGATGCGTGGGTCGACCGCGTCGAGAAAGCAATCGACGACCACGTGGCCTCGTCAGATTCCTGGCTGAGCGCGGATGATGTTGAGTTCTCAATTCCGGGCATTGAGCGACCATCGATTTATGGTGCAGGGGCCAATTATCGCGATCACGTTCTAGAAATGGGCAAAGAGGTGCCCGATGAGGCCTACCACTACATCTCTCCCGCAGGCACCCTCAACTATCACCGCGGTGCGGTTATCGTGCCCGCTGGTATCACGACGCTCGACTGGGAAGTCGAGTTGGTCGTCGTCATTGGTCGCGCGGGCAAGAACATCCGTCGAGAGGATGCCCTCAGCCACGTCGCGGGGTACACCGTTGGCAACGACTTCTCCTCCCGCGGGTTGCAGAACCGTCACCCCATCTTCGGCATGGACTGGATGAAGGCCAAGAACCGCGAAGGCTGGAATCCCGTTGGTCCATCGATCGTTCCGGCCAAGTTCATCCCGGACCCCTCGAATCTTGCGTTGTCGCTCTCGGTCAATGGGGTAATGCGACAGGACTCCACGACAGCGCAGTTCATCGTGGACATCCCGCGCCAAATTGAAGCATTGAGCTCGTACATCACGCTCAACCCTGGCGACCTGATTCTCACCGGAACGCCCAGTGGAACGGCGATTGCCAGCGGCCAGTACCTCAGTGACGGTGACGTCACGGTTGCGAGCGTTCAGGTGATTGGCCAGCTCATCAACACCGTGACGTTTACGGCCTAACCTGTCATTTTCTTATCCACTCGTCGGTCGACAAAGGAGCACCACGATGACCACTCACAACGCGTTCGAAGACAAACTACGGATCAGAGAAGTAGTCGAAAACTGGGCTGTGTGGCGCGATGCGCGCGACTGGGACCGCTTTGCGACGGTCTGGGCTCGGGACGGCCGAATGATGGCTACCTGGACTCAGGGTTCGAGTGCAGAGTTCATCGAGGCATCCAAGCAGGGCTGGGATAAAGGAGTGCGTATTCTGCACTTTCTTGGCGGTTCTTCGGTGGATGTCGCTGGCGATCGAGCGATCGTGCAAACCAAGATGACGATCACCCAGCGGGTTGATGTTGAAGGTGTGCGCTGCGACATCATTTGCACGGGCAGGTTTTATGACTTTTTCGTAAGAGAGGACGGCGACTGGAAGGTCTCTCTTCGGCAGCCGATCTACGAGATCGACCGGCTCGTTCCTCTTGAGGGAGGCGTGTGGCCCGAGCTCGACGCCGAGCTGCTCGCAAGCTTTCCCGAAGGCTATCGACACCTCGCCTATGCTCAGGCTCGACTCGGCTACCCGATCAAGCTCACGATGCCGCTGTGGGACGGCGAAGTCTCCGAAGCGCTCTATCGCGAGGGCGCCAGTTGGCTCGCCGGAAATCCACTCAACTGGTCGGGCGAGTAGCGTCGAGCACCGCCCGCTGAGCTAGTGAGCCGCGGGCGGTAATGGCGCTATTGGGCGGCAAGAACGATATTGAAGACGGCTTCGCTCCAGGGCCCGCCGCCAATGTTTCGCCCGTCGGGCGCAGGGGTTCCAGCGTCGTGCTGCACGAAGTCGACGATGAGGCTTTCCTTCACACCAAACACCGCGTCGTCTTCGAGCCACTGATCGCCGGCAACAAAGATATGAGTGATCAGCGTGCTGAAGCCGGGATTCTGGACCATGAAGTGGATGTGCGCTGGCCGCCACGGGTGACGCCCGGTGGCCGTGAGTAGGTCGCCGACGGGGCCATCATGGGGGATCGGGTAGGCGGAAGGCTGCTTGGTCCAGAACCAGTAGGCGCCCGTGTCATCGCTGTGGAGGTGGGCGCGACCGGCAAGCTCGTCTCCGTCGTATTGCACGTCGTAGAAGCCCGCTTCGTCTGCCGCCCACACTTCGATCCTGGCGCCAGCGATGGGCGCTCCACTCGTGTCGGTGACGGTCCCTTTGACGAAGCAGGGCATCCCGGCAACACTGGCTCCGATGTCGTCGCCGTTGCGTGCTGCGGGAGAGCCATCAACGAAGAACGGTCCAAACACGGTCGACTCTGTCGCGTCTGCTTGCAGGGGAGAATTGACCCCAACCGTCATCATCGATACTCCGAGAACATCGGACAGCAGGATGAACTCCTGGCGCTTGTCGTCCGTGATGTGCCCCACGCGAGTGAGGAAGTCGATTGCCGCATCCCACTCCTCGGTGGTCAGGCGCACGTCGCGCACGAACGCGTGCAGGTGACGAGTGAGGCTTTGAGTGATCACCCGCAAGCGTTCATCTGGCGAAGCTGCGAATCGGGCGACCACTTCGTCAGTGAGGGCCTGTTCGCGGGAGACCTGGGCTGCGCTGTCGTCAGTGGGATTTCGCGTCACGAGTGTTCACGTCCTTACAGGGCTGAGGGGCGGCGGTCAGAAGGCGGCGTGCAGGATCGACGTCACGGCATCCCGGTCGAGCGCGCGCGGGTTAGGAATCGGCAGTTTTGCGGCGACGAGCTCGATTGCGCGAGGAAGGTCTGATTCAGCAAGGCCGACGTGGCGAAGCCCCGCGGGCACACCGAGTGCCCCCGACAGCCGCATGAGCTCTGCGACAGGGTCTTCTGAGCGGAGGCTCAACTTCAGCCGTTCGAGATCGTTGCCGAGGCCGGGAGCATTGAACTCAAGCACGCGAGGCAACACGATGGCGTGGGTTTCGGCGTGAGGCAGGTTGAACGCGCCACCGAGGGCGTGACAGATCTTGTGATGCACGCCGGAGCCAGCCACGGCGAATGCTCCGCCAGCTAAGCACGCACCGAACAGCAGCAAACCGTATGCCTCGGCGACGTCATCGCTTGTGGAGAGGATGCGCAACCCTTCGGCAAGCGCCTCGACACCCTCGATAGCCATGCTGGCAGTGAGGGGATTCGTGCCGGGGGCCCACAGTGCTTCGATGCAGTGGGCCATTGCGTTGAACCCGGAGGAGGCAGCAAGGCCGCGGGGCAAGGTCAGAGTCAGCTCGGGGTCGTAGATGATGCTCTGCGGCAAGACGCGGCGGTCAACACCGGTCTCTTTGTTCTCGTCGGTTGTCATGCCCCACACCGGCGTCATTTCCGAGCCGGCAAAAGTGGTGGGAATGGCGACGATCGGCAGCCCTGTTGTGAGCGCAACAATCTTGGCGGTGCCGGTTGTGGAGCCTCCGCCGACGCTGATGAGGCCGTCGACGTTGTGGTCAGCGGCAGCACTGCGAGCGGCTGTGGCTGTCTGATGGGGCACGTGGGGCTTCACTTCGGAAAAAGTGAAGGCAACGCGATCGCCGAGAGCGCTCGTGAGGGAACGGGCTAATTCCAGCTCGGTCTCAGCAGCGATGAGCATGACGCTTTTCAGGCCGAGTCGCTCGACCTCATCAACGAGTCGGGTGCGAGCGAACCCGTTCCCGAACAGGACGTGCCAGGGCAACCCGCCGTAGACGAATGACTCCATGTGTTGTGACCTCTCATCGTTCAGCATCGGCTGAACTCCAAGCTAGGTCATGCGCAACGCCGAACTCGAGGAGCGCCCTAGTTTTCTTATGGGCGGCATAAATTGCACCGCGGCACCCGCAGAAGGGCAAAAAAATGACCCTCGCCCGGTAGAAGCCCGGGAAAGGGTCAAGTGGCTCCGACGGGCGTCGATCCCGTGACCTCACGATTTTCAGTCGTGCGCTCTACCAACTGAGCTA
>Ga0209344_10004347_pt1 | contig 13078 bp, 10 predicted proteins | sample Cruoilmetagenom6_FD_187293 | JGI IMG/M metagenome (GOLD analysis project Ga0209344, IMG submission 187293) | Oil polluted marine microbial communities from Coal Oil Point, Santa Barbara, California, USA - Santa Barbara Oil Seep Sample 6 (SPAdes)... | ecosystem: Environmental > Aquatic > Marine...
TTTCCACCTTGCCGACCCACACCCAGCCAACCCCATTATGAGCCCGCGAGCTCGAAGAGAACCAAGGCAACCTCAGACGTTAATTACCCAAAAAAATGAAAAAAGTGCATTGACAGATTAGAGAACAACCAACGGCGCAATCACCGAAGGCATCGTACTTCAGCATCTGGAAAACCACACCGAACGTCCTACCGGCGTGAGCCGGTAGGGGGTGAGTTTCAGAATTAGGAATTCGGAAATGTCATGGTAAACACCTACAGAGCATTCAAGAATATATCGTTTTCAGCAGGTGTACCTACCGTGACGCGTGCCCAGTTTTCGAAAGGCTCTTCCAACCACCCTTTGATCAATACGCCTTTGGCGCGTAGTTTCTCAGCCAGAATTTTGGCCGACGCACCGGTATCAAAGAACACAAAGTTGGTTTGAGACGGGGCGCATTTGTATCCCTTAGAGGTTAAAGCCGCAGCAACCCTTTCTCGTTCCCTCGTTGCGAGATCAACGGTCGTGTTAAGGTGCGTCAGATCGCCAATAGCCTCAGCTGCGGCACAGGCTGCCATGGCGTTCACGCCGAACGGATTGCGCGTTTTCATCAATGCAGCAACGAGCTGTGGGTCACTTGCGATACCGTATCCTACACGCGCACCTGCCAAGCCGTATGCTTTGGAGAATGTGCGCAAGATGATAGAAGGCTTTCCGGCTTCGTCTAATATTTCCAGTGCGTTGAAACGTTTGCTGCTTTCAATGAATTCGGCGTAGGCTTCATCAAAACAAATAAGGGTGGCGGGGTCTGTATCTGCGATCACCTGTCGGAATTCCCTTTCCGAAATGGCGGGACCTGCGGGGTTGCTGGGAGAGGAAAAAATCAAAACGCGTGGCTTGGATCGTAATGCCTCACGCAGGCCATCTACGGGAAAAGACCAGTCTGCATTGAAATTGACCTTGGTGACTGTCGCTCCAAACATCTGTGCGCCAAATTCGTGAAGGCCGAAGCTGGGACAGATTGTGACAACTTCATCTTCAGGGCGGATGACAGCCCGGAAAAGTGCACCGATCAGGTCTTCGGATCCGTTGCCGACAATGACGCGATCTGCCTGCGTGCCCATCGCCCGGGCGATCAAATCGCGCAACGCGGTATTGGCCGCATCAGGGTAACGACCGACACCTGTTGCAGCGTCTTGCATGGCTTTGATTGCCAAAGGTGAGGGGCCCATGGGGTTCTCATTGCTGTCAAGTTTGGCCAGACAATCAATGCCGTATTTTGCCTTGAACTGATCCAAAGCAAGGCCTGCATTATAGGTGGGAAGATGAGCAACCTCTTTGCGGATCAGATCATTGGGAAGGGAAGCAGGCATTGGAGTTCCTATTTATTAAAGATCGAAAATTTTACCGGGATTCATGATGTTGTCAGGGTCTATGGCCTTTTTGATGCGGGCCATGACGCCAAGGGCAGGGCCGTGCTCTGCTTGCAAATAGGGTTTTTTCCCCAAGCCGACGCCATGTTCTCCGGTGCAGGTGCCGCCCATTTCAATCGCCATTTTCACGAGACTGGAGTTGATATGGTGCGCTTCGCGAACTTCGGTTTCATTTTCAGGGTCGTAGAGGAGAACAAGATGAAAATTCCCGTCCCCGACATGACCCACCAAGGGGGCTTGAATAGAGGTCGTTGCGATGACCTGTTGGATTGCGCTGATACAGGCGGGCAGTTGTGAGATTGGCACGCAAACGTCGGTGGATATCCCTTTGACGCCGGGGCGCAACGCCCGCGCTGCATAGAGTGCGTCATGTCGGATCCGCCAGATGCGGGCGGCATCATCGGCTGTTGTAGCGCGGTCAATCTGCCGTGCTGCCTCTGCGAGACCCTCAAAGGTGGCCGTATCATTCTCAACCGTTGCCGGGGACCCGGTCATTTCGACCCAAAGCGTGGGGCATTCAGGGAGGGCCGTGTGGGAGTAACGGTTGATGGCTTGCATTTGCAGTGTGTCGGCCAGCTCTATCCGGTTGAGCGCAAGGCCGCATTGCAAGGCCATCACAACTGTTTCCGTGGCATCTTCGATTGAGTTGAAACTACACATGGCAGTTTGTGTCGCTTCTGGAATTCCAAATAGGCGCAGGCTCAATTCCGTTATGATACCCAATGTGCCTTCTGATCCGACAAACAATCGCGTCAGATCGTAGCCTGCAGATGATTTTCGTGCGCGGCTTCCGGTCCGGATGATTTCGCCATCGGGCATAACGACGGTGAGGCCCAGAACAAGATCGCGCATGGAGCCATAGCGCACTGTCGTCGTACCCGAGGCACGCGTTGCAGCCATCCCGCCCAAGGTTGCATGGGCGCCCAGATCGACCGGAAAGAACAACCCGGTCGCGCGCAGATGTTCGTTTAGTGTTTGACGTGTGACGCCGCATTGCACGGTACAATCCATGTCTGCATCATGTACCGAGATGACCTTGTCCATCGCGGACATATCAATGCTGATGCCGCCGTGTGGCGCGTGAATTTGCCCCTCCAGTGACGACCCCGCGCCAAACGGAATGACAGGCACATGGTGCTTGGTGCAGGCGCGCAATACGTCAGACACTTCTTGGGTTGTGCGTACCATAACGACGGCGTCAGGCCACGCTGCGGGCAGATGGCTTTCACCGCTGCCGTGTTGTTCACGTGCTGCGTTCGATGACAGGACGCGATCTGCGAACTGGACCCGCAAAACATCAAGAAGGGCGGGGAGGTTTTTACGCATTTCTATGGGTTCCCGGTGGTTTCAAAGCGCGTGCGGGCCGCGATGAAACGCCGCCCGCAACATGTGTGGTTCATATTTTAGGCGTTGAACCACCAACGCTCTGCGCAACGGTCGCCGTCCAGATCCCAGTCGCCCGAGATTTTTTCGCCGGTGGAGACCTTGTTGGATTTCGCATCAAGGATGTCCGCCCAAACAGGGGCAATCATGCCGCCTTCTTCGCTGACAAGCATTTGGCACTCTGCATAAAGTGCGCGGCGCTTGGCATCGTCTTTTTCCGAACGGGCGGCAGTTAATGCGAGGTTGAATGCGTCATTATCCCAGTTGGTTTCGTTGTAATCGCCCCGAGATTCCCGTGAATAGGCTAGCGCCAGCATGAGATCTTCGTTTGCACGGCCAGACCAGCGTGATGCAAAGAAGGGTTTTTTCATCCAGATGTTGGACCAATAGCCATCGTCAGGTTCACGCGAGACATTGATTGTGATGCCTGATGCAGACGCGTGTTCACTGAACAATTGGGCGGCCTCAACCGCACCTGTGAAGGGTGTGTTCGACGCGTGTAAGGTAGTCGTCAATCCTTCGGCCCCGGCGGCTTTCAACAGCGATTTCGCCTGCTCAGGATCATATTCATGCTGTACCTGATCTGGATCGTAGTTTGGGTAAGCGGACGAAATAGGTTGGTCGTTGGCAATCGAGCCATAACCGTTCAGCATCTTGTCGACCATGTCTTGACGGTTGATCGAGAGCTTCATCGCTGTGCGCACACGAACATCGGAAAACAGCGGATCGGTTGTGAGCATGCTAAAGGCGTAATGCACTTTTCCCTGTGTCTGAAGCAGGTCAATACCGGGCAACATGGACAATAGGTTGGCTGTGGTCGGGTCGACCGCGTTCATCACATCGATTTGCCCGGTTTGCAGCGCGGTTGTCCGCGCGTTCACGTCGCGAATGGCCAGCATTTCAACTGAATCAAAATGACCGCGGCCTTCTTTCCAGTAGTTGGGATTCTTGCGAACGACGGATTTCACACCGGGTTCATAAGATTCAAGAATATAAGGACCAGTGCCGATGCCTGCGTCATAGTTCGTGTCGCCCGCGGGAACGATATACAAACAAGTCACCGACAAAAGGGCCGGGAAGCCTGCATTGGGCTTATCCAGGGTGAAGGTTACTTCGTTTGGCGCCGTCGCCTTGACATCACTGATCACAGAGACGAGGGATTTGACCTGTGAATACGAAGCCTCTCCGCGGTGGAGGTTAATCGAGAAGACAACATCATCCGCGTCCATCGTCTTGCCATTATGGAACTCTACCCCTTCGCGAAGCTGGAACGTCCAGACTGTCAGGGCGTCATTTGAATCCCAGCTGGTCGCAAGCTCGGGTACCAAAACGCCGCCTGCGCCTACCTCGACCAGGTTGTTACGTATTTGCCATTGGAGGTTCTGCATAAAGGATGTTTCAGCGGCTTGCGGGTCAAGCGTTTCGCCGGAATCAAATCTGCCGTTCCCTATGCGCAATGTGCCTCCTTGCGAGGGTGTCGCAGCGCGGAGCGGTTGGCCTGAAACCCCCAGAAGGGTCGTTGCACCAAGTGCGCTAGCGCCGAGCAATAGGCTGCGTCGGTTTGTTGTAAAAGTCATTATTGATCTCCTGCTGGATTATGTGGCCCTGGGGCGAACGTTTTCTTCTGGCCGCGATTATGTCTACACTTAACACGGTATGAGGCAACATTACGGGTGACAAATCAGTTTTGGAGACTTACTGTTTAGCATTGCTGGCGTAACGTTGCAAAACAGGGTAATTTGGACAAAATGCGATCTAATCTGCCACCTTTACGTGCATTGCAAGCTTTTGAGAGTTTTGGGAGGCTTGCATCGGTCAATGGTGCTGCACAAGAATTAGGCGTTACTCCGGGCGCGATCAGCCAACAGCTCAAATTACTCGAAGATCATTTGCAAATGCAACTCATCATGAAAGATGGGCGGCGTGCCTCATTGGTGCCCAAGGCCAGATCCTACCATCTCGTTGTCTCCGAAGGATTTGAAAAGCTACGGCGCGCTCAGACGCTATTGGCGCAGCAAAAATCCTCTTTGGACATAAACGTTTCGGGGTTGCCGACACTCTTATTGAAATGGCTGCAACCTCGATTGCACAGTTTCGAAGCGCGTAGTGAGGGGGTCTCGATCAGGTTGGAGGCAACCCATGTAGAGCCGGAGCCGGTATTTCTTGATCACATGTTCCGTCTGACCTATGGCAAGGTTTCGAATGTATTTCCACATGCGCGCGCTTTATTTCATGATGTGTGCTTTCCGGTTTGCTCACCTGAGTTTTTAAAAAACAATCCCGAGGCACTTGAGCCGTCAGAACTGCCTGACCTGCCGTGGGTTGATATTGATTGGGGCCCGTCCTTTACCTCTGTGCCCAAGTTGGGGACATGGCTTGCAGCGCAGGGGCTTCCCCAGCCAACGCGAAAGCCCACCACCATACATTCGCTATCCGGCTCTGCGCTGGAATCCGTAGTAAGCGGGCAGGGAATTGCCTTGGCGCAATGGTCCTTTGCGTCTGTTGATATTGGGTTGGGGCGTTTGATCCGGCTATCTCAGGAATCGATCGAAATGCCCGAACCTTATTATGTCTGCTGGGGGGCGGCGATGTTGGAAAAGGAAAAACCCCGAGAGTTTTTAAATTGGCTTCTGACGGAAGCAAAAAATTTAAACGGTTAGAAAATCTAAACAATGGGCCGTGCAGCCTCGGTTTTTTTGAAGCTTGAGCGGATGTATCGTCAGCCCAATCAAAGACAACACGTCAGCTAGGAAGTCATATGTTTCTCAAGAATGCATGGTACGTCGCCGCGTGGAGCGATGAAATTGTCAACGATTTGCAACAGGTAAAGGTGCTGGGCGAAAAAATTTGCATGTTTCGCAACAGCGACGGCGAAGTGATCGCGATGGAGGATGCCTGTCCGCATCGCAAGCTGCCTCTTTCCAAGGGGCGGATCAAAGGCGACACTGTGGAATGTGGCTATCACGGGCTGACGTTTGATTGTGCGGGCCAATGCGTTTGGGCGCCGGGCGGCGGACGCATCCCTTCGGCGGCGCGCGTGCGCCCCTATCCGGTGCATGAGAAATACGGGCTGATCTGGATCTGGATGGGCAATGCGGCAATCGCGGACCCCGAAGATATCATCGACATCCCCAATTTCGACAGCCCCGAATGGGGCGTCAATCGCGGCGCGGCGATGGAGCTGAACTGCAATTACCTGCTGATGTGTGACAACCTGCTTGACCCCACGCATGTGGCCTGGGTGCATGAGAGCTCGTTCGCCGCCGCCGCGACCAAGGATACGCCGTTGCGCGTCACCAAAACCGATAATGGCGTGATTGTGCATCGCTGGATGATGGATCATGAGCCCGCGCCGTTTTACAAAAAGGTCGTGGAATTCGAGGGCAATTGCGACCGGCTTCAGCATTACGAGGTGCGCTATCCCAGTCACGCGTTGATCCGCGCGGTGTTTACCCCTGCGGGCACCGGGGGCGTCGATGGGACGCTGCATGAAAACACGTTTGTCATGGATAACTACAACTTCATGACCCCCACGAGTGAGACCGAGACCCGCTATTACTGGTTCCAATTGCGCAATATCCGGCCAGACGACGAAGAGCTGTCAAAGATGATGAGCGAAGATGTGCGCAACGCCTTTGAAGAAGATCGCGCAGTGCTCGATCAGGTCCAGATCGGGATGAATGAGAAAACATCGCCACATATTGATCTGGGGATTGATGGAGGCCAACTGCGGTTCCGCCGCCAGTTGGAAGCAATGATCGCCGAAGAGTCGATGGTCGACGCAAAGATGAGTCAGTAAAATGGCGCAAAATCTGACGGAGAAAGGGTTTCGTGCATTCCGCGTTGCTAAAAAAGTCGTGGAAAGTGACACCATCACGTCCTTCCATTTGGCGCCCTCGGACGGCGCGCTCCTTTGGGAGGTGAAAGCCGGGCAATATATCACGCTGCGGGTGCCAACGGCGGGCGATCCGGTTCTCAAGACCTATTCGGTTTCGAGTGATCCATCGCAGGCGGACCAATACCGGATCTCTGTCAAACGGGAGGCGGGCCAGAACGGCGTGCCTGATGGGATCGGTTCGTGCTGGCTGCACGATCAGGTCAACATCGGCGATACCATCGATGTCGCTGCTCCCCGCGGCGCGTTCTATCTTGATGAAGTAAGCACGCGACCTGTCGTGCTTTTGTCGGGCGGGGTGGGGCTGACGCCGATGGTGTCCATGCTGCACCGTCTGCGCGACAGCGGTCGCGATGTATATTTCCTGCATGCCTGTGAAAATGGCCGGGTTCACGCCTTGCGCGACGAGGTTCTGACCTGTGTCAATGACCGTATCAGCGCGCGTTTTGTCTATCGGACACCCGATGAAGCAGACCGTGCCGCCCAACGTTTTGATGCCCAGGGCGTGATCGACAAGGCCTTCTTGCAGAACAATCTGCCCATCGACGATTACGAGGTCTATCTGTGTGGACCGACGCCTTTCATGGTGGCGATGTATCAATTGCTCCAGGACGTGGGCGTGCCCAAGGGTCGCATTGCCTATGAGTTCTTCGGCAAGGCAAAATCGTTGGATCAGCTGTTGGTGAAACCCGACATTCGCAAGGCTGCATCACGTGCTGCCCCGACTATTCAAGCACTGACGTTCTTGACCGACCCCGACGCATGGGCCGCTGCGGATGAGGGGGCGAAACACACTGGCACGCCGTCACAAGGCGAAGTGACATTTCGCAAATCAAGCACCTCGGCCGAATGGGACGGTTTCGCGGGTTCATTGCTTGAACTGGCCGAAAATGCGGGGCTGAATCCTGAATTCAGTTGCAGGTCAGGCATTTGCAATACCTGTAAGTGCACATTGGTCTCGGGCGCCGTCGAATATTTTGAAGAGCCTTTGATCCGTCCCGAAGAAGGGCAGGTCTTGATTTGTTGTTCGCGGCCCAAAGGCGCCGTGGTGTTGGATATCTGACGCCTCAGGTTGAGGCGGCTGCTATCTGAGCCTCTAAGCCATCAATCGAAAGCTCCGGGCAGATCACGCATAGGTGGTCTCCCGGCGTGACAATCGGCGTGGTGCGCACGATTGAAACAATTCCATCACATGCACTTTTCAAAACCTGCGGCGTTGCATCCATTTTATAGAGATCGCGAAGCTGCATAAGCGGCTGACCTTTCGCAACCTGATCCCCAAGGCATACCAGGGGCTCAATCATGCCATAGGATTGCGCCGTGACGTACTGCACGTTCTCACCCAGATCAATAAAAATTGTCTGGGGGGAAGGCCGCATGCCCAGCCGTTCCGCAGCCTGCGTGCGAAGGACGCCTTGATGCACAAGCAGCCTCAACACGCCGTGCCATCCTCTTTCCAATGACTGCAGCGAGACTTTCGCCTCTCCGCCCAGTTCACATGAAATCATCGCGCAGCCGACGGCATGTGCCTCACTGTCGAAATCGCCATTTGTGTCGCTGGCCGGCACAACCATCGTATAGGGCAAACCCATAACGCAAGAGAGCTCACGGGTCTGGGCATTTTGTGCGGGATCGCCGGAAAGACAAAAATAAGCAGTATCCAGATAGTTCGAGATTTTGCCACCTGAATGAATGTCGATCGCAAGATCGGCCTCTGATATAAGATGCGTGGTTACAAATCCGGCAATGTCTTGGGTTGGTCCCGCAAAGGCCAGGCCAGTGAACGAACGGTTCAGGTTGCCCCCATCGAGCGGCGACGTCCGGCTTACGGATTGAACCGCCGGCATGTTCAAAGAGGGCGCAAGGATCAGGCGACCGTTCAGATCGCTGGCTTCAAGCATTTCGAACAACCGCCGCACGATGATCTGGCCTTCGTATTCATCGCCGTGATTGCCGCCGCACACCAGGGCTGTCGGGCCCTCACCGCCACGGATGACGGCAAGGGGCGATTGAATGGATGAAAATCCGTATCGGTTGTCCGAATGGGTAAAGGCAAAAACGTCGGCGCGTTTCCCTTCCGCGCGAAGGTCGAGCGCCGAGTGAACTGTTCCAAACCTTAGGTTCATCGGCTTTGCTCTGCTGTCATGCGTTCTTCCAGAATGTCCGTCAGCCAGTCAGGATCCATTTCCGGCACCGAGGAAAGCAGAAGTTCGGTATAGGGGGCGTGCGGGGGGGCGAAAATCTCGTCCTTGGGGCCTTGTTCAACAATCTTTCCGTTTTGCATGACAACGACGTCATCCGCGATAGAGCGGACCGTCGCAATATCATGTGTGACAAACAAATAGGTCAAATCCAGTTCTCGTTGAAGTCGGTCCAACAAGCGTAAAATTCCCTCAGCGACCAGTTGGTCCAATGCCGAAGTAACCTCGTCGCAGATGATGAAATCGGGCTCCGCCGCCAAGGCGCGAGCGATACAAACACGCTGTTTTTGCCCACCTGACAGCTCGGATGGCAAGCGGTTCATGAAATCGTCGGGATCAAGTTCGATCAACGTCAACAGTTCTCTGATACGGGCCTCTTTCGCGGCCCCCTTCAGGCCGAGGAAAAACGTCAGGGGGCGGCCGATGACATCTTTGATCCGCTGCTTGGGATTAAGCGCCGTATCTGCCATTTGATGGATCATCTGAAGGTGGCGCTGCAACCCGCGTGCCCGTTTTGCGCCAACTTTTTGGAGCGGCACATCGTCGTATTTGATTTCGCCTTCAATGGGTGGCAGCAAGCCCATGATCACCCGTGCAAGGGTGGATTTTCCTGATCCGCTTTCCCCGACAACGGCGACGGTGCTGCCGCGCTTGATGCTCAGAGACACGCCATCCAATGCCTTGTGCGGGCCATAGGCTGCTGAGATGTTATCGACGTCGAGCAACGTGGTCTCACCGCCCTCTCTGGGGGGGCGGGGTGTTCGGCGAAAGTCACGCACGGCCCATAATGACTTGGTGTAGGCCTGCTGCGGATTGGCGAGCATTTCGCGGGCAGGGGCCTGTTCAACCTCTTCACCGCGCAGCAACACCTTGATCTGGTCGGCCATCTGCGCAACGACGGCAAGATCATGAGTGATATAGATTGCGGCGGTATTATATTCGCGCACGATGTCGCGGATTGCGGCCAGAACCTCGATCTGTGTGGTGACATCCAGCGCTGTTGTCGGTTCGTCAAAAATGATCAGGTCCGGTCGGCAGGCCATGGCCATGGCCGTCATCGCCCTTTGCAATTGGCCGCCAGATACCTGATGCGGGTAGCGAAATCCGATGGTGTCGGGATTTGGCAGGCGGATTTTTTGGTAAAGCTCCACCGCGTCCGATTGCGCCTGGGCTTTCGACATAACGCCATGCTGAACGGGGGCCTCGCAGTACTGATTGATAAGTTTGAAAGCGGGATTGAACGCCGAAGCCGCCGATTGCGCGACATAAGCAATGCGTTTGCCGCGCATCTTGCGCAATGCATTGCGCGAGGCGGTGGTCAGGTCTTGGCCGTCAAACATGATTTGCCCGCCGCTTATCCGGCAACCGCCTTTGGTATAACCCATCGCGGCCAATCCTAGTGTTGATTTACCCGCGCCGCTTTCGCCTATCAGACCTAGAATTTCACCGCGCTTCAGGCTCAGATCGACGCCTTTGATAATAGGTTTCCACTGTCTGTCGGAGCGCCCCTCAATGGCGATATTTTTCATATCGAGCAAAATATCTGACATGTTTTATTCCTTCAGGCCGGATGACATGTGCAAAACCCAATCCACAACAAGGTTCACGCCAATCGTCAGCAACGCGATGGCCCCGGCGGGAAGCAAAGGCGCAAGGCCAAAGGTGGCGGTTTGCCATGTGCTGAAATTTGCAAAAGAGATCAGCTTTGCACTTTCACGCACCATACCACCCCAATCAGCGGTTGGGGGCTGTATGCCAAGACCAAGAAAGGACAGCGCGGAGATAAACAGAAACACAAAACAAAACCGCAAGCCAAATTCCGCAATCAAGGGGGCCGCGGCATTGGGTAGGACCTCTTTGCGGATCAGCCAAAACAGGCCCTCACCGCGCATGCGTGCGACTTCGATATAATCCATCGTCAAAATCCCCTGTGCCACGGCGCGCGACAGGCGGAAGACCCGCGTACTGTCCAACACGGCGATGACGAGGATCAGGGCGACAACAGAGGTGCCTGTAATTGTGAGAATAAGCAGCGCGAAAATCAGCGGAGGGATCGCCATCAGGACATCAACCGCCCGCGAGGCGATCACGTCAAACCAACCGCCAATAGTCGCGGCCAAAAGCCCGAAAACCGCCCCAAGCGTAAAGGCGAGCGCCGTTGTCGCCAGCGCAATGCCGACAGTATTGCGTGCGCCATATATCAGGCGGGACAACACATCTCGACCCAAGATGTCGGTCCCGAGGTAATGCGGGGCGGTCCATGGTTGATATTGCGCGCCCACAGAGGCGCTTTCTGCGTAAGGGGCAAACAGCGGCGCACCAATTGCGATGACAGTGTAGAAGATGATGATCAAAATGCCGATCCAGGCAGAAACAGGCGCATCGCGAAGCTGAAGAAACAGATTATTCATGTGTTACCTCGGATGTAGAAGGCGTGGGTTTGCGATGATCGACAAAATATCTGCCAATAGATTGAGCAGGATATACGTCGCGGCGAAGATCAGACATGCCGCTTGCACGACCGTCACATCACGTTTGGATACAGCGTCCACCAACACCTGCCCGAGACCCGGATAGACAAACACCACCTCGACCAGAACCACGCCGACTATCAGATAGGCAAGGTTCAGCGCGATCACATTGATGATCGGAGCAAGTGCATTCGGAAGCGCATGTACGGCGATCACGCGCCAGCGTTTGATACCCTTGAGGTGGGCCATTTCGATATAGGGCAGCGCCAGGAGGTTCAGGATCGCGGCCCGCGTCATACGCATCATATAGGCCAGCACGATCAACGTCAGCGTCATTGCCGGTAGAAAGGTTATGTATAATCGCTCGCCCAAACTCGTATCGACGTCGACATTGGCAAGACTCGGGAACCAACCGAACCCTACGGAAAATATGAGGATCAGGATATAGGCGATAAAGAATTCAGGAAAGGAGATCGCTGCCAACGTTGAGTTGGAGAGCAGGCGATCAAACATCGATCCATTGTAAAGCGCGGCCATCATGCCGGATACGACGGCAATCGGCACCGAGATTGCGGCGGCATATCCTGCCAGAAAGAACGTATTAGCCGTGCGCTGGCCGATAAGCTCGGAGATCGGGCGTTGATTTGCCAATGAAATCCCGAAATCTCCGGTGACCGCGCCCGATAACCATGCGAAATACCGCACGTGGACGGGACGGTTCAGGTCGAATTTCTCGCGAAACGCGGCAAGGCTTTCTTCGGTGGCGGCCTGCCCCAACATTTCGGTCGCGATGTCACCTGGCAGCATTTCGATTGCGGAAAAGATAATAACCGTAACAATCCAAAGTGTCAGCAGGCCAATCAGTAAACGTTTGAGGACGATGGACAGAATTGAGTTCATGTGCACACTTTTGTCTTGAAGGATTGCATTATGTCTAGATTAATAGGAGAGTGAGGCGAACTGGTGCTCGGCGTCAAGTGCAGCGCAACTATGAGACCGTTTAGATTTTCTTTTCAAGCGGTTTCAATGGGGGGTGCGGGTCTGGCAGATGTACGACAACCGCGCAGGTACAAATGAATTAAGCGATAAGCAAAAGAATTGGTCAGTAATGAAAGTCACCTATAGGGACGTCAAGACCGACATCTTGTCGAAGATCACCAAAGGGGAATGGGGCCCGGGAAGCCTTGTTCCCAATGAGATCGAGCTTGCGGGGACATATGGTTGTGCGCGCGCTACCGTGAACCGCGCCATGCGCGAGCTTGCCGATGATGGCATCATCGAGCGCCGTCGCAAGGCGGGCACGCGGGTGCGCCAAAGCCCGGTCCGTCAGGCGCGGTTCGATATTCCGCTGGTGCGCAGGGAGATCGAGGAAAAGGGCGCGCAGTACCGCTATTCTCTGGTCAGCCGCTCAGTGGTGGCGGCGCCTGACTGGCTTCGGGCGCGTCTGAAATTGCCGATAGGGTGCAGGGTCGTGCATCTGGTGTGCATGCATTACGCCGACGGCGACCCCTATCAACACGAAGACAGATGGATCAATCTTGCGGTTCTGCCGCAGGCCGAAACGGCCGATTTTGCGGTGACGGGGCCCAATGAATGGCTTGTCGCCACAATCCCGTTTTCCGACGCCGAGATCAGCTTTTCCGCCGGGTTGGTGGATCTGGACCTGTCGCAATATCTTGCCAGCAAGATCGGCGATCCGGTTTTCACCATGGAGCG
>Ga0209344_10004348_pt1 | contig 13078 bp, 13 predicted proteins | sample Cruoilmetagenom6_FD_187293 | JGI IMG/M metagenome (GOLD analysis project Ga0209344, IMG submission 187293) | Oil polluted marine microbial communities from Coal Oil Point, Santa Barbara, California, USA - Santa Barbara Oil Seep Sample 6 (SPAdes)... | ecosystem: Environmental > Aquatic > Marine...
CGACTTCCACCAGGGGGCTGGGCTTGCCGGTGATCCACGCGGTAGCGCGGTCGCGGGCTGCCGAGAACCACGAGTCGACTTTTCTGAAGAAGTCGGAGGTGCCGACGAAGTCTTGCCAGCGGGCGAGCACTTCGCCGCGCATGAGGGCACCGTTCTGGGTTGCGGCGTCCACGGCGTCGAGCGCGGTTTCGTAGTGCGCAGCGGCGGCAGCGCGCGCAGCGTCGAGCCAGTCGAGTTGCTGCTGACGGGCATCCGCAATCACGACCACGTGGCGGTCGAGTTCGTTGATCGCGCCGCTGAGAGTGCGCGCCGCGATGCGGGACCGTTCGGCACGGTCGCCCGCGATGGAGCTCAGCCATTCGCGCGGGCGTTCGACGGCGCTGGCAGGCAGCATGCCCAGTTCGTCGAGGCGCTGTTCTTCGATGGAGAAGATGGGAGCGTCGCTGAGGCCGCGGTCGGTCAGCATCGATTGCAGGTCAGGAAGAACCTCATCGAGCGCGCCAGGTGGCACTCGGTTGAGCACGATGCCGACGGTAATTGACCGGGCTGCGGCGCTTTCGAGGAGGCGCCAGGGCACGGCATCGGCGTAACGGTTGGCGGTCGTGACGAACAACCACAGGTCGGCAGCCGCGAGAAGTTGGGTGGCGAGGGCGCGATTTTCGTCGGCAACCGAGTCGATATCCGGAGCGTCAATGATCGCAAGCGAACGGGGAACACTCTCGTGTTCGAGCAGCATGAGCTCGCCGATGCGTGACTCTTCGGGCGCATCTCCCGCGCTCGAGGCGGGCGTTCCGGGAGCGCTGATGTGGCCGCGCACGCGCGCCAGCCCGGGAAGGATGCGGTCGCTCGCGAACCATCCCGCATCCACGGGAGCGTGAACGAGAATCGGCTGACGCGTTGTGGGGCGGATGACGCCGGCCCGAGTCGTCGCAACGCCCAGAAGCGCGTTCACGATTGTTGACTTACCCGAGCCAGTGGAACCACCCACCACCGCGAGCAGCGGTGCATCGAGATCAGCCAAGCGGGGGCGGATGTAGTCGTCAATCTGGCGGACGGCGGCTGCGGCAGCTTCGCGCTGCGTCACAACACCGTCGAGATCAAGGGTCAATCCGGCATCCGCAAGAGACGCCCGCAGGCGCTCAAGCGAGAGAATCGCGGGCGCACTGTTGTCGGTCACTGCTTAAGCATGCCGGGTGCCGGGCCAGTTCGCTAACTTTTGCTGCTGTGCAGTACCGGTGTCGGTGCGTTCGCCCGTTCACCGTGCAGTCCTAGACTGGTCGAGGTCCGCGACGCCGCAGACCTCACCAACGAGAAGGATGCTTGTGTTCCCCACCACGTTCCCAGCCCCGATCATTCCTGCCGCAGACTCTGTGCCGGCACTACGTTGGGGCATCCTCGCTCCTGGAGGCATCGCCGCGACTTTCGCCGCTGCCGTTCACACCCACACGGAACAGAAGCTTGTCGCTGTGGCATCCCGCAGCCTCGACCGCGCCCAGGATTTTGCTGACACGTGGGGCATCGCGAATGCCTACGGGAATTACTCCGAACTTCTCGCTAACCCCGACGTTGATGTCGTCTACATTGCCGCCCAGCAGCACGTGCACCGCGACCTCGCATTGCAGTCGATCGCCGCAGGTAAGCACCTTCTCATCGAAAAGCCCTTCGCTATGAACGGTGCCGAAGCACGGGAGATCGTCGCCGCAGCCCGCGCCGCCGGCGTCTTCGTGATGGAAGCAATGTGGACTCGCTACTTGCCGCAGACCTCGATCATCCGTCAGCTCCAGCAGGACGGAGTCTTCGGCGACATCCATCTCGTTACTGCCGACCACGGCCAAAACATGCCAGATGGTCACCGCGTGCGTTCGCTCGAAAGCGGCGGAGGAGCACTGCTCGACCTTGGTATCTACCCGATCGCCTTCGCCTCTGACATCCTCGGCACACCCGCTGCGGTACACAATGTTGGCTCGCTCATTGACACGGGGGTGGATGCTCAGTCACTGCTCACCCTCAGCTATGCGAACGGTGCTCAAGCTCAACTCAATACGACTCTGTTAGTTCGCACACCCAACACGGCGTCCGTCGCGGGAACCGGTGCGTTGCTTGAAGTGGGAAGCGTCTTCTTCACGCCCAGCACGCTGACGCTCTCCAAGCCGGGCTTCAGCGGCGAATCCATTCACTGGTCTGATGAGACAGGGATCGTCGGCCACCGGGGGTTGAGTTACCAAGCCACAGCGCTCGCCGGGTTTGTCGCTCAAGGACTGAGCGAGTCGCCGGTCCACTCGCTCGACGAGACTGTCGCGATCCTTGACACGATTGATTCAGCCCGCTGGCAACTCGGATACCGCTTCGGCTCCGAACAATAAATAGTCGAGCGGAGTCGCTGCTCGGCCGCTGACCGAGCGATACTTTCTGTGCCTTCGCGACGGTAAAAGAGGGGTTCTGTACTCTGGTTAGCGTGACATCCACGCGATCGGAGATGCAATGACCGCAGAATCGACTCTTCCCACGAAACCGGGCGCACCAGGGCGTCCCGTGGCCGACAAGCTTTTGGCTCCGTGGGTGTTTTGGCCCGCTGCTGGTCTGATCATTGTGATCACTGCGTTCTCGATGATTGCGCCCACGCTGGCCAAGACCGTTTTTGACACTCTGCAGGCAAGCGTCATCAATTCGTTTAGCTGGTACTACGTCTTGATCGCCGCCTTCTTTGTCGCCTTCGCGCTCTGGCTTGGCTTTAGTCGCTATGGCGACATCAAGCTCGGCAAGGATGACGACGAACCCGAGTTCTCGATGATTTCGTGGATCTCTTTCCTCTTCGCCGCAGGCATGGGCATCGGCCTCGTGTTCTACGGTGTGGCTGAACCGCTCAGCCATTTCGCCAACCCACGGCCCGGTGTCACGGGCACCGAAGTTGAACTGGCCCAGAAGGCCATGAGCCAAACTTTCCTGCACTGGGGCGTGCACGCCTGGGCTATCTACGTTGTTGTGGGGCTTGCACTGGCGTACGCGATCCACCGCCGTGGACGCCCCATCTCGATCCGCTGGACTCTCGAGCCGCTTCTCGGCAAGCGTGTTCGAGGGGGCTGGGGCAACCTCATCGACGTGATTGCGCTCGTCGGCACGGTCTTCGGAGTTGCGACGTCGCTTGGCCTGGGCGTGTTGCAGATTACCGCTGGACTCGAGAAGACAGGGGTGGCCGAGGCTAACCTCACCACGCAGATCATCGTGATCATTGTGATCGTCGCTTTCACCATTCTCTCGCTCGTCTCCGGAATCGGTCGCGGCATGAAGTGGCTCTCCACGACGAACCTGCTGCTGGCTGGTGCGCTCATGATCTTCCTTCTGATCGTCGGCCCCACGACCTTCCTCTTCCGCGATTTCGTGCAGTCGATGGGTAACTACCTTCAAGGCTTCATCGGCCTGAGTTTCAACGTCAGCGCCTACGCTGGTGAAGCGGGCGAACAGTGGCAGGCGGGCTGGACAACCTTCTACTGGGGCTGGTGGATGTCATGGGCTCCTTTCGTGGGCGTCTTCATTGCGCGCGTCTCGAAGGGCCGCACCGTTCGCGAGTTTGTCGGCGGCGTGCTTTTGGTCCCGACCGTTCTCACCTTCCTCTGGTTCAGCGTGCTCGGCGGAAACGCCCTTTACCGCGAACTGTATGGACAGGGTGGCCTGGTCGCCGCTGACGGATCAGTGGATGCCGACTCGGCGCTCTTCGACCTGCTCGCCGGATTGCCAGCGGGCACTGCTCTCACCTTCGGAGCCATCCTGCTGATCGGTATCTTCTTCATCACCTCAGCAGATTCGGGAGCGCTCGTCATGTCGATGATCGCGACGGGTGGGTCGGCGGAGCCCCTCAAGCGCATCCGTGTCTTCTTCGCGCTACTGGCGTCGTTCCTCGCGATCGCGCTGCTCATTACGGGTGGTCTTCAAACTTTGCAGACCGCGGCCATTCTCTCCGCGCTGCCATTCAGCATCGTGATGTTGTTGATGTGCGCCGCGACGGTCATTGCGTTTAGCCGCGAACGTCGAGCCTACGATCGAGCTCAGCGCGCCCAATTCGTCGACCACATTGGCGAGTTCTATGGGCTTGAAGTTGAGGAGCCGCTCAATCGCGAGCCCGGTCATCCTCTTCGAGAGGCGCTCTCGAGGCTGCGCCGCAAGGCTAAGCAGAATGGCGGCGGTCTCACTGCAGCGACCGAAGAAGCCATTTTGGCCGATAGCGGCGTCGAGCCGGGAGATCGCATCGGTCAGGTCGACGCTATCGTCGAGGACGAAGTGCAGACCGTGCAATCAAAGCAATCTGACAAGCCTGATTCGAAGTAATTCGGCGACGAGTGGCTGACGCCCACACCATGGAGCGTTGGCTACTCGTCGACGCTGTGGAAAAAACCCACGCCCGCTGGTGTTTCCCTCAATGATTGCAGGGTGAAATCAACTCAATTGTTTCTGACGAGCGGGCTTACCCGAGGCACCCGAGCGCTTACTTCAGAGCGAGGAGACGTGCCGGGCTGGGTGCTCATTACGTTGATGACTGCAGGCCTGGTCATCATCATCTGGGGCCTTGCCGGCCCGGCACTCAGCTCGGTTTTCGAACAGGCTATTGATCGCGTCACTGGCTTCTAGTGTTCACGGCATTCCGCCAGCAACCGCGGCGAATTGTTTTCGAGGAGTCGGGTTCCGCGGTAGTGGAATTTGTGTTGGTCTCGGCGCTATTGACGGTGCTGACCCTCAGCGTTATCCAACTGGGCCTTGCTCTTCACATTCGCAACACCGTGCTGGACGCGGCGTCGGAGGGCGCACGCTTCGCCTCGCTGGCTGACACTTCGCTCGGCGACGGTGTCACTCGCACTCAAGAGCTAATCAGCACTGCGCTTTCCCCAGGCTATGCCACGGATGTCAGCGCCGCGGTGACGACGCATCTCGGTCATCCTTCTGTTGTGTTGACCGTGCGCACACCGTTACCTCTCTTCGGTCTCGTCGGCATCGACGAAGGGCTGGAGGTGTCAGCCCATGCCCCGATTGAGCAGGTTCGGTAGCGTCGAGCATCTTCGTGCGGAGCACGGCTCGGCCTCACTGGAGTTCATCACTGTCGGCATGGTGATGCTGATCCCGCTTGTCTATTTGGTCGTCACGATGTCAGCGATCCAAGCGGGTGCATTGGCGACAGAAGGGGCGGCCCGCCAAGCAGCGCGCGTCTTTGTGCAAGCGGAGAATATCGCCGACGCTCATGCGGCCGCGGAACGAGCGATCGTCTTTGCGCTGGAGAACCATGGCCTCGACGCCGCCAATGCGACCGTCTCGATTACGTGTGCCCCCGTGCCACACGAGTGCCTCACGAGACGTGGTTACGTGACCGTGGCTGTCTCGATCGCGGTCGACCTGCCTCTCGCCCCTCCCGTGCTTTCTGGTTCATTTCCGTTGCAGGTTCCGCTCGACGCTTCGGCCACTCAGCAGGTGTCGCAGTTTCGGGGTTCGCGGTGAGAGCGGCAATGGTGCGGGATGACGAATCGGGCTCCGCACTGGTCCTCACCATCTTTTATGCGTTCCTCTCTCTCGTTCTCATCTTTCTCGTAGTCTCGGCAACCTCGCTCTACCTCGAACGAAAGAGACTCTTCACGCTTGCCGACGGGGCCGCGCTAGTGGGTGCGGAGTCTTACGATCTCGATGACGTGGAGCTCACCCCGCAGGGGTTCCGTCCGAAGCTCACGTCAGCGGCGGTCTCGGACGCGGTGAACGACTACATCGCGGCGGCGCCGAGTGCCGATTTCACTGATCTCTCGATCGAACGGGCCACGACGGAGGACTCCATTAGCTCGACCGTGACGTTGTCGGCGTACTGGAAGCCGCCGTTCGTTTCGCTACTAGTGCCAGACGGTCTCCGCATCGAGGTCACCACGACTGCGCGGTCCATATTTTCTTAGCGCGCCGAACCGAACGTCGGCGACAAGGCTTCCTGGGTATCAGGACACGGCGTTAGCACTCTTATCGCTCACTCGGAGAACGTTCAGCCCGCTCACGTGCAGCAAACAGGGAGCTTCGGTTCGTAACGTTGTTCGCAACCCACACGAAGGAGATCGCCATGAAACGAATCGTCATCGTCGGAGGCCACGGCAAAATTGCGTTGAGCCTTGCAGAACTTCTCACCACCCGCGGTCACCACGTGCATTCCCTCATTCGGAATGCTGAACACGAGGGCGACGTCAGCGCTACCGGCGCTATGCCGGTGATTGCCGACATCGAAGCGCTCAGCGCCGAGGAGCTTTCCGAAATTTTCACCGGGCACGATGCTGTGGTTTTCTCTGCGGGTGCTGGAGGCGGAAGCCCCGAACGTACCTATGCGGTCGACCGCGATGCGGCTATCCGCACAATGGATGCTGCTGCTCACGCCGGCGTCGACCGCTACGTCATGGTGTCCTACCGCGGCGCCAGTCTCAACCACGGAGTGCCCGAAGATAACCCCTTCTTCGCTTATGCGGAGTCAAAGGCTGCCGCAGACGAGCACTTGCGCACGGGGCCCCTCCAGTACACGATTTTGCGCCCCGGCTCCCTTTCGAGCGATCCGGCATCCGGCCAGATCGAAACGAGCACGAACCCCGAAGCAGAGCACGCCAGCCGTGACAACGTTGCACTCTTGGCAGCGGAGGTGCTCGAGAACGACAACTCGATCGGCCACATCATTGAGTTCATGGATGGCTCGACACCGATTGTTGACGTCGTCGCTGCGCTGCCCGTCGTTGCCCCAGAGTAGGCGGGCGCTTTAGCCCCCAGCCCCTAGCCGCTGCCCGCGTTAGCCCGCGTTCGTCCGCGTTCTCAGGGCCAATGTTTACTCCGCTGGGGGAGTTGCGTTACGGGCGCGCGCGATTCGGTTTCCCGATGTAGCGGGGTACGTAGCGCAGCATGATGGCGGCGCCGACGATCCCGACGATTCCGACGACCCCGGCCGCGAGCGAGAGCGAAGCGATGCCAGTAATGCCGGCGAGCATGAGCGGCGAGGTTGCTTGCCCTACGCCGCCTGTGAAGCGCCACGCTCCCAAGAAAGGAGCGGGGTTTCGTGGCGGGGCGAGGTCGGCGCCGAGTGTCATGAGAATTCCGCTGCCGAGTCCATTGGCGACAGACAGAATCATGGCGACCGCGATGAACCATTGAACATTGCTGTCAAGGTCGTGAGTGAACGACAGCAGAATGTGTCCTAGTCCGAGTCCGACCAGTGAGGGTACTGCGGTCCAGAGTCGGCCGAAACGGTCCATGATTTGGCCGCCGGTATAGAACAGTGCGAAGTCGACGGCACCGGCGATTCCGATGATGATGGCGGTGTTGGCATCGGCGATTCCGATGCTGACCGCCCAAAGCGGCAGGATCACTTGACGGCTCGCGCGCATCGCTCCGATGATCGCGGCGCCGATTCCGAGTCGAGAGAGTACGGCGCGGTTGTTGCGGATGGTGGCAAAAAGTCCGCTCGATTCTTGCGCCACAAGTGCTTCGCCGTCTCTGAGAGTGCGGTTGTTGATTCGTGAGGTGTGCACGGCACCGAAGGTGGTTGCAGGATCCGGCAGCAAGATGAGCACGAGTGCCGCAGCGAGCGAGGCGACCACGTGAATCCAGAACGCCACGATTGCCTCGCCAGTGAGCTGGATTATCCCGGCAGAGATGAACGGGCCGATGAATATTCCCAGCCGAAAAGTGCCTCCCAAAGTGGAGAGCGCTCGAGCCCGGTACGCGGCAGGCACAAAGCTCGTGAGGAACGCGTGGCGAGCCAGCGCGAATACGGCGGTTGCAAGGCCGATGAGCAGAACACCGAATCCCAGCGCAAGCGGACTAGGCGAGAGCAGACAAATCACGACGCCGATGACGGAAAGTGCGCTGGCACCTATCATCGCGGGCCGTTCTCCGATACGTGAGACGAGCCATCCGCTGGGGATGTTGCCGAAGAGCTCGCCGAGGGTAAGCACAGCAGCCACCAGTCCCGCGATCGCTAGGGTCGCGCCGAGGTTATTTGCGGCAATCGGAATGAGCGGAATGATCGCGCCCTCGCCGATTGAGAACAGCAGTGTCGGCAAGAGAACGGGCGTCGCAATGGAACGCCAGCTGAAGGGTTTTTCGATTGTGCTCATCGTCGTCAATCGTAAACGGTGCGCAAGCCCTGAGAGGCCCGCCGGTGGGGACGGCGGTAGGTTCGGAACCATCCACGAAGATCGTGACCGCCAGCTAGGCCTACCGCTGTCGCCCTCCCTGCCGTCACCGTGCAGCCTTCGCGGGTAGTCTGGTGGATGACATGGATGAACTGGACTTTTCTGACGACATCGCGGCCCTGCGCTCCACTTTTGCGGACATTCGCCAGGTAGTCGACACCGACCGACTCGAGTCGGAGATCGCGCGCTTGAGCGAAGCAGCCGGTGCTCCCGATCTGTGGGACGACACCGACAAGGCACAGAAGGTCACGAGTGACCTCAGCCACCGTCAGGCCGAGCTCGCCAAGATCAACTCCATCTCTAACCGCCTTGACGACCTCGAGATCATGGTCGAGCTCGCAAACGAAGAAAGTGACGAACAGGCTGCAGCGGATGCTCGCACCGAGCTTGCTGGCATCCGTAAGACTCTCGGCGACCTCGAGGTACAAACTCTCTTGAACGGCGAGTTTGACCAGCGGCCCGCCGTTATCACTATTCGCGCCGGGGCCGGAGGCGTCGACGCCGCCGACTTCGCCGACATGCTCTTCCGCATGTACTTGCGCTACGCCGAGCAGCACTCCTATCCGACGCGCGTGCTCGACACAAGCTACGCCGAAGAAGCGGGCATCAAGTCGGCAACCTTTGAGGTCGACGCTCCGTTCGCGTTCGGAACGCTCAGTGTCGAAGCTGGCACGCACCGCCTCGTGCGCATGAGTCCCTTTAACTCGGCAGGCAAGCGCCAGACCAGTTTTGCCGCGGTCGAAGTTGTTCCCCTTATTGAGACGACGGATGTTGTCGAAGTTCCCGAGAACGACATCCGTGTTGATGTTTTCCGTTCGTCCGGTCCCGGTGGCCAGTCGGTCAACACCACAGACTCTGCCGTGCGTATCACTCACTTGCCGACCGGAATCGTGGTGAGCTGTCAGAACGAGAAGAGCCAGATTCAGAACCGTGCGGCCGCGATGCGCGTGCTGCAGTCGCGACTGCTCCTCTTGCAGCGTGAGCAAGAGGCCGCCACGAAGAAGGAGATCGCGGGTGTCATCACCGCGAGCTGGGGCGACCAGATGCGCAGCTACGTTTTGGCTCCTTACCAAATGGTCAAAGATCTCCGCACTGAACACGAGGTCAACAATCCGTCGAACGTGTTCGACGGCGACCTCGATGGGTTTATTTCGGCCGGAATTAAGTGGCGCAAACGCGCTATCGAGTAGCTCCCCTCCTCGTCGACGCTGAGCAGGGGAGCGACGACCACGGCGATAGCGGGCTCGGTGTGACCTGAACTGGGTCAGGCTGAGAGTATTCCTCTGCGGTGCGTCGCTGCCCGTTTCCGTCAGCCTCGTACTTAGGCTGACTCCAAATGATTCGTTTTGATGCTGTTTCAAAGTCGTATCCGGGCACCACGCGACCGGCGCTGAACTCTGTTGACCTTGAGATCCTCAAGGGCGAGTTTGTGTTTCTCGTGGGGGCATCCGGTTCAGGAAAGTCGAGCTTTTTGAGGCTCATCCTGAAAGAGGAGAATCCGACCAAGGGTGCGATTCATGTGCTCGGGCAGCACCTTAATACTCTTTCGAGCCGCAAGGTGCCTTACTTCCGCCGCAACTTGGGTGTGGTCTTCCAAGATTTTCGACTTCTCCCCAACAAGACCGTGTTCGACAATGTGGCGTTCGCACTGCAGGTCATCGGCAAGAGCCGTGGTTTCATCCAAGAGGCTGTACCGGATGCGCTCAAGATGGTCGGTCTCGCAGGAAAGTCGAATCGATTCCCGCACGAGCTCTCGGGTGGAGAGCAGCAGCGGGTCGCGATCGCTCGGGCTGTCGTCAATAAGCCAGCGATCATGCTGGCGGATGAGCCGACAGGAAACCTCGACCCCGCGACGGCCGCCGGAATCATGACCCTGCTCGAACGAATTAATTTGGGCGGCACGACTGTGCTGATGGCGACACACGATGCGGGCATCGTGGATCAGATGAAGCGCCGCGTTATCGAGCTCATCGGTGGACAGATTGTGCGCGATGAGCGTCAAGGTGGTTACCAAACTCAGTCGGTTCCGACCCAGTCTCGCATTCCCCATCCGGGAGCAAGCACTACCTCCCCGGCGGCGGCCACTGCGCCAGGCGCAAGCCAACCGTCGGCCACTTCAACGTACCCCTCGGGCCTGCGCGGAGAGGGGCTCGACGCATGAGGCTCGGACTAATTCTTGGCGAAGCCGCCAGCGGACTTCGCCGCAACCTCTCGATGGTCGTCTCCGTTGTGCTCGTGACCTTCATTTCGCTGACCTTCGTTGGCGCCTCGATTCTGATGCAAATGCAGATCGGTCAGATGAAGGACTACTGGAACGACCGTGCTCAGGTCATCGTGTACATGTGTACCGAGATTGACACGACGGGAAACTGCACGCTCGTTGAAGCGACGGACGATCAGATCGATGCCGTGCGCCAGCAATTGGAATCAGCGACGCTTGCCCCGTACATCAACGAACTGGAGTTCGAGAATCACGAGCAGGCCTTCGAGAACTTCTCGAAGCAGTTCGCTGACACCGCCTTTGACGGAATCATCACTCCCGAGTCGTTGCCTGAGAACTTCCGGGTGAACCTGGTCGACCCCGAGCAGGCTGACGTTCTGATCGAGAGCCTCACGGGCTTTGCCGGCGTCGAGAGCGTCAAGGATCAGCGGGCGTATCTGCAGCCGATCTTCGCAATGCTCAACGCTGCAAGCTACACCGCGATTGGGGTTGCCGGCCTCATGCTCGTCGCGGCAGTGCTCCTCATCGCCACAACCATCCGTCTTAGCGCCTTCTCTCGCCGTCGCGAGCTAGGGATTATGCGCCTCGTGGGGGCATCAAACCGCTTCATCCAAACCCCGTTCATCGTCGAGGGTGTTTTTGCGTCCCTGATCGGTTCGGTGCTGGCAAGTGCGGCGATCGTAGCAATCGTCAAGTTCTTCGTTAGCGGCTATCTCGCGACCACGTTGCCGATAGCGACACCCCTTCTCGGGATGACAGAGGGCTTGCTGGTTGTGCCCATTTTGATTGGTGTTGGTGCTGGACTCGCGGCGTTGTCTGCCGGGGTTGCCATTAGCCGCTACCTCAAGGTGTAGTCGAACAGCGGCTCTCGCGCTAAACTGGCCTGCTGCACTGCGGACAATTGTCGTAGCATTGCGCATCCACCGTATTTGAGAGAGAAGTGAACCATGCCTAAGGAAGGTGACCGAAAGGTTGTTGCCAGCAACCGTAAGGCGCGCCATGACTACAGCATCGAAGACACCTTTGAGGCTGGGCTCGTGCTGTCGGGTACAGAGGTCAAGTCTCTCCGTTTGGGGCGCGCAAGCCTGATTGACGGCTACGGCTACATCGACGACCATGCCGAAGCGTGGTTGGATGCCGTGCACATTCCCGAGTTCTTTCAAGGATCGTGGAACAACCACCCTCCCCGTCGCAAGCGCAAGATGCTTCTGCACAAGGAGCAGATCCTCAAGATCCACAACAAGATCAAGCAGGGTGGCTACACGCTTGTTCCGCTGTCGATCTATTTCTTGGATGGCCGTGCCAAAGTCGAGCTTGCTGTTGCGAAGGGCAAGCGAGAGTACGACAAGCGCCAAACGCTTCGCGAACGTCAAGACAAGCGCGAGTCGGATCGGGCAATCGCCGCGCGCAAGAACATGGGTGAGTAGGGCAGCTTTCGCTGCCGCCTTTAGCTGGCGTTGAACCGTGCCTCGACCGCTGCGCTTACGGAGATGTCTTCTGGTTTGAGGGTGAGCGGCGCTGCGCCATCGTGCATTCCGCCCATTCGCATTGCTGCCGCCCCGGCCATCATTCCTCTGCTATCGGTCGCAGGAGTTGCGCTGAGCATCCCAGGGTCGGCGATGTCTGTTGCGCTCACTTCAGACAGCCCCACGCTGGCAGCATATTCTCGTGCCTTAGATACAGCGTCCTGCACCGCGCGGGTGCGAGCCTGGGTTTGCGCTTGTAGCTGGGTCTCGTGCGTGAGTTCCCATGTGACGTAATTGACGCGCGTAAATTCGAGCGTGCTCACACGTTCGATGAACTCGGCAAGAGCATCGAATTCACGAAACCGTGCGGTGAAGTCAATCGCTGCAGAGTGCACGAGCGGCAGTTGTTCGCCGGCGTTGTTCCACGGTCGTTGGGAGGTCACGCGCACGGTGTCTGACGACCAGCGAGTGATCGCGCCACCGCTGGCGGCAAGGGGGTCGATCAGATTGCGAACCGCATCCGATGTTGTGGCGGCAGCGTGAAAGACCTCGTCATGATCGGCGCCGTCGAGCGCTACCGCGAGATGGACGATGCCGCGCTCGGCGCGGTGCCGCGACTCATGCTCGCCGCGAACGGTGATGACGAGAGACATTGCTAAATCGCGCCGAGTTCTTCGAGCTTCGCGGTGAGGTCTTTGTCGCTGGGCTCAACTTGGAATGTTCCGTCGGGGAAGTGTACGACGGGGATGCTCAACCGGCCGCTGATTGCTTGGGCGCGGTCGGCGGCGCTGGGATCTTTCTCAACGTCAACCTTTTCCCAGTCGACATTCAACGAGTTGAGGAGAGCCTCCGAGCGGCGGCAGTCGCTGCACCAGTCAGCTCCGAACATCGTGATCTTTGTGGGCAGGGCTTCGGTTGTTTCACTCATGACCCCAATGTACTTCGCGCTGACCGCGGTCTCCCTCAGAGTTCGCTGGCAGCGTTCCCCGCGCGTTATCAGATTTGAGGGCTGGCTACTGTGCAATATGTGAACTATCATTGAGGGCTGCCCACTCGTGAGCAGAATTGATAACTCCACAGCGCGACAACGACCTTCACAGGGGGATGATCGGTTTCGACATTGCCTGCAAAACTGTGAGAAGCGGGTCGAGAATGCAGCCTTATCTCGTTAACGATGACTGCAAACTATAAGTGCCAATTCA
>Ga0209344_10004349_pt1 | contig 13076 bp, 14 predicted proteins | sample Cruoilmetagenom6_FD_187293 | JGI IMG/M metagenome (GOLD analysis project Ga0209344, IMG submission 187293) | Oil polluted marine microbial communities from Coal Oil Point, Santa Barbara, California, USA - Santa Barbara Oil Seep Sample 6 (SPAdes)... | ecosystem: Environmental > Aquatic > Marine...
CCGATGCCAATCCCTATATCGCGATTGCGGCCTCCCTTGCGTGCGGGTACCTCGGCATGGTGAACAAGCTCACACCGTCGAAACCACAGGAAGGCAATGCGTATGATAGCAAAACCTTTGCCCTGCCAAAGCACTTGCTCGACGCACTGCTCAAGCTCAACGCCAACAAGGAGTTGGAAGAGGTCTTGGGCAAAGAATTCATCACTGTCTACACGGAAGTAAAAATGGTGGAGCACGATGCCTACCAGCAAGTCATCTCCGCCTGGGAACGTGAGCACCTGCTGCTGAATGTTTGAGGGCTTTGCTCCGTCTGTCACCCCGGACGTGATCCGGGATCCGAGGGAGGCAGGCTTCACCCCCTCCCCCCTTGAGGGGGAGGGTTGGGATGGGGGGACAATTCGCTCGCTTTTGCATTTCCACCGAAACAACCATCTCTCTATAGTCGAGGGATGGAATTTATCGAAACACTAAAAATTTGGCTGACGGACAATGCCGTTTTGCTGGGTGCAACAGCAGCTGCCATGGCAATCCTTGGCACTATAATTTGGGCACCGTTCGGCTTTTTAAGGCAGATTGTCTCTGGTTCTTCAAAAAATGGTGGCACGCCATCTACCCCAACACCCACTCCAAACCTACCCCCAAACCTTGATGTCTACCTGAACCCACTTCTCGATCTGGCTAGAAAAAACGGAAAGCTAGAGGGTGAACAAGAGTGGGCAGATGAAAAATCTGCACTTCTAAGAACGATTGAAAATCTACAGAGCCGGTCAGGGCCAGATGCCACTGAAGCGCTTGAGCACCTAAAAGCTGGAGATACGGCGCGCGCCAAAGAACTTTACCGCGACATCGGCGAAGCAAAAGCAGTAGAGGGCGCGACCTCCAACAAAGAAGCCGCTGAGGCATATGTCAATCTTGGAGCGATAGCCTTCCTCAATGACACCGATGAAGCTCTCCAAGCCTACGCGAAAGCTGCTGAACTTTTTCCCAACAATGACGAAGCCTGGAATCGACTTGGTCAACTGCAAGCTCGAAAAGGAGATCTCACTGCGGCAGAGATTTCATTCAAACACATTCTTGCACTAAGCAATGAGAGTCCCGACAAACTACTAGAAGCGGTGGCGCTTGGCAGTTTAGGTAATCTGGCTCGCATGCGAGGCGATCTCAGTGCTGCAGAACGGTATATGATGCGAGCACTTAACTTGGCAGAAGTGTTGGGAGACTTTAACAACACCGCCAATGCACTCGGTGCCCTAGCTGGCGTTGCTGATATGCGGGGTGATTTCGACACTGCCGAGACCTACCTAAAACGCGCAGTCCCGATATTTGGGCGACTTGGACGAGAGGAGGGGTTGGCCAAATGTCTCAGCAGTTTGGGAAATATTGCGAGTATCCAAGGCGATCTCTCAATTGCGGAAGATTATCAGCAACAATCTCTTGAGTTGAACCAACGAATTGGCAGCAAGGAAGGAGTAGCAAATAATCTAGTCAACTTGGGAAACATCGCTAGGACCGCACGTAATCTGGATTTGGCGGTGAGTTACCAAGAACAAGCTTTGGATTTATTTGAAACGCTGCAAAGCAAAGACGGGATAGCCAATGCACTTGGAAATTTGGGCATCATTGAAATCGATCGGGGAAATCTTGATATCGCAAACGAATGTCAAATCCGGGCGCTAACTCTGTTTGACGACCTTGGAAATAAGGAGGGTATGGCTGGTGCACTTATAAATTTGGGTGTTATTGCTGACAAACAACGAGACAAGAAACTGACCCGCAAATACTGGACCGGAGCTCTCTCATTATTCCGAGAAATCGGTGTACCGCATATGGTTGAGAAACTTCAGGGATGGGTCGATGAACTAGATAACAAAGACTCCCATTGAGCCGCGCGCCATCCCGCGTTAGACTTCTCATATGAGACAGGAACACAGCCATATCTGCCGCAAAACAAAGTTCGAGCTTCTTGTCCTTTGCGCGCGCATTGGCTTTAATCCCTGACATCTGCCTTTTGCGTGGGTCCGCCCATGCCAGTGATCCGATATTTCAATCATTGTGAGTTCTCTCAAGCTTTTCCAGGAAAAGTGCCAAATCTGACTTGGCGGTTTTTCGTCCGGGAAAGTGACTAAAAAGAGAGCGTTCAAAAGGAGCAAACAATGTCTCAAACCGCAAAAATTTCGAACCAAACCAAACGCTGGCAGGAAATGGATGCCGCCCATCACCTGCACCCCTATACGCAGCACAATGAACTTGCCGCCAAGGGCGCGCGCGTCATCACCCATGCAGAAGGTGTTTATCTGCACGACAGTGAAGGCAAACGCCTGATCGATGGCATGGCGGGTCTCTGGTGTGTGAATGCTGGTTATGGTCGCCCGGAGCTGGCAGAAGCTGGTGCCAAGGCGTTGAACGAACTGCCCTACTACAACAGCTTTTTCCAGACCACCAATCCTTACGTGGCGGAGCTGTCTGAAAAACTCAGCACACTGACACCCGACGGGCTTGATCGTTTCTTCTTTGCCAACTCAGGCTCAGAAGCAAACGACAGTGCTGTCAAAATGATCCGTTTCTTTTGGAACCTACAGGGCAAGCCAAACAAGAAGACCATCATCGCCCGCACCCAAGCCTATCATGGCGTGACCATGGCGGCGGCGTCTCTGTCGGGCATTCCCTCCATGCACCCGCAGGCTGACCTGCCGCTGCCGGGCTTTGTGCATATTGATTATCCTTATTGGTACGGCCTTGGTGGCGACAGCGATCCGCTTGAGTTTGGCTTGAAGGTCGCACAGTCTCTGGAAACCAAAATCCTGGAACTGGGCGCTGACAATGTGGCGGCCTTTTTTGCAGAGCCTGTTCAAGGCGCCGGGGGTCTGGTCATCCCACCTGAAACCTATTGGCCTGAAATCCAACGCATCTGTAAAAAATACGATGTGCTGTTGCATGTCGATGAAGTGATCTGCGGGTTCGGGCGCACAGGCAATTGGTTCGGCTCGCACACTTACGACATTCAGCCAGACAGCATGTCCATGGCCAAAGGCATGACATCTGGCTATCAGCCTCTGTCCGCTGTTGCCGTTGGTCCACGCATGGGTGACGTTTTGTTCAACGCCAATGAAGAATGGTCCCACGGCTTTACCTATTCCGGGCATCCCGTTGCCTGCGCCGTAGCACTTGCCAACATTGAAGTGATCGAGCGCGAGAAGCTGGTTGAAAAAACCGGTGGCGAGATCGGCGACTATTTCCAGGCGAAATTGGCGAGCTTGGCTGACCATGCGATCATCGGGGAAACCCGAGGCGTTGGCCTGCTGGGTGCCATGGAAATGGTGAAAGACAAAAAGACCCGCGAACGCTTTGACAATGCTGGGCCACTTTGCCGGGATCACTGTTTTGCCAATGGCCTCGTCATGCGTGCAATTGGCGACACGATGGTCTTGTCTCCACCGCTCTCCATCACAAAGTCTGAAATTGATGAGCTATTTGGCCTGGCGAGAACTGCTTTTGACCTCACAGCACGTGATTTGGGCGTTTCATAAGCACGGAAAACGACAATTCGCCGCCTTAACCTTTGAGACACACACAGGGTTAAGGCGGCGCAACATATGTTGCACAAAACCGTGAAGCGCTGCCAGAAAGCATGGAAACCCTAAGAAAATCATATGGTTAAGGGATTCAAGATTTTCATAAAGGGTTAGGCAAAAAAACGGGAATCCATTGAAATGGAGCCCCAACGCGCCTATCTATGGTGTCAGACAGGCGGAAAGCCCGAGGACCGACATCCCCCCTGAAAGTCCTCGTATAACGGGATTTCCGCCCGCCCAGCGCCGATCTATCCCCTCCGGCGCAGCGCAGACTGAGCGCTACTAACGTCCCGCCAGCCCCCCCTTTGGCGGGACGTTTTCATGTCCAGTTCCCCCCAAAAACATGGAATGCGCACAATCACGCTATTTTCGGTCCTGCAATATGCTTGAGCGCTTTAGGTCTCATCGTTGCCGGGATATAAAGCACCCATGTCTATGAATAATTTTGGCGACGATGATCCCGCCCTTTCCGATGCAGACCTGGAAGACCTGAGCCTGGAGATGCCAGCGCTGGCGCTTCTGCGCGACTTCGCCCGTCTGCTGCCTGATATGCCCTGGTTTGCCGAACTCGGAAATCCGATCGACAAAGAAACAAGAGCCATCGCCCATGCCTACCTGGACGGCCTTGGTTTTCCAGAAGCGGGCGTCGCACGCCTGGCGAGCTGGGACGATGCCACCGCCGCAGCCGAAAGCGGCGACTGGAATTCAGGTCCCTGGGAGGCGGAAGAGAGCCTTCGCGCATCCCTGTCCACAGACCTGCTTGAAGTATTGAGCGAAGAGGCCTTTGAAATTGGCTTCACCTATGTGGCCGCACAAGCTGAAGAAGCCGTGCGCAATGCTGCCGAAACATCAGCCAACATTTGGGCGCTGGAAGACATGGAGATCGCTATTGCAGCTGCGGGGGCGGCCATGCAGGCTATCCACGGAGCCGCCATCGCCATTGCAGCAGGGGCCGAAGAAGACCACCCCTTCTTACTACGTCTGCGGCTCTTTGAGCGAGGCCGCTGGCCAGTCGGGGTCGCTGGCCTTACCTTCAATATTTTCTAATCAATCCCGGTTGCTCACCCCGTTGCCCACCTGGTTTCCAAGATGAGGTTTTGCCTGTGCCCGCTATGAAGACGTTGAAAGTCGCCACCTGGAATATCAACTCTGTGCGCTTGCGCATCGGCCTCGTTGAAAAATTTCTGGCTGAACACAAGCCTGACATTTTGTGCCTGCAGGAAATCAAGTGTCAAAACGATGCCTTTCCTGAAAAAGATTTCAAAAAATTTGGATACGGGCACATCGCGCTGAACGGGCAAAAGGCTTATCACGGCGTGGCAACTGTTTCCCGTGTTCCGCTCAGCGACATTGAGATGCGGGAATTCTGCAAAAAAGGCGATGCACGCCACGTGGCGGCAACTGTGCCGGATGCCGGCGGCATTCGTGTGCACAATTATTATGTGCCGGCCGGTGGCGATGAGCCGGATGTGACCGTGAATGAAAAGTTCGCCCACAAGCTCGGCTTCCTGAACGAAATGGAAAGCTGGTACAAAAATCACAAAAACAAGAAGACAGCCAAAATGGTGCTGGTGGGCGATCTCAACATCGCGCCTCTTGAACATGATGTCTGGTCACACAAAAAGCTTCTGAAGGTCGTAAGCCACACACCCATCGAAGTGGAGCATATGGAGCGCGTGATGAAGTCCCACAATTGGGTAGATGTCATGCGCAAATTCGTAGGCGATGACGAAAAGCTCTATTCCTGGTGGAGCTACCGCGCCAAAGATTGGGCAGCGGCCAACAAAGGCCGCAGGCTAGACCACATTTGGGTAACGCCCGCATTGGAAGCAAACGCTCAATCCATGGAAGTCGTCACCGATGCACGTGGCTGGGAAAAACCCTCTGACCACGCACCTGTGGTCGCAACACTAAAACTTTAAGCCGTGCTGTTTGACGAAATCCATGAAGGAGCATTTCATGAGCTTTGACACGCCCATCTCAATTTCTGGCCCTTTGCGCAAACCTCGTCAAATGTTGGCCGATCAAACTTATGGCGGCCACGCCTCACTTCATGATGACGCAATGGCAGAGAAGTTAGGCTTCCGCGCGGGTCCCATTGAAGGCCCAACTCACTTCAGCCAGTTCGATCCCTTGCTTGTCGACATCTGGGGCAAAGAATGGTTTGAGCGCGGGTGCATTTCTTCGCACTTCAAAAACATGGTCTTTGAGGGTGAAGAAGTACGCGCCTTTGTGGAAGTCCCACGTGACGGACAAATGTCAGTGCGCGCCTGGGCAGAAAAGGCTGACGGCACATCTGTGCTGGAGGCCACCGCAAGCCTCGGCCCCGACGTTGGCCCCACACTATTGGAACAACGCCGCGCAAAACTCACACCGCCCGGCAACCTCGTAATCCTGTCTGACCTAACAGTCGGCATGGAGGGCGCAGAAGAAGAGCTAGTGCAAATGGGCGCCGATCAACATATGGGCGACCTCTATCCTTTCTCGCTTACGCAGAAGCTGACGGCGATCACCGAGAACACCTCATGGTACAGCGATGCAAAATCCTCACCTTGGGGTCGCACCATCGTGCCGACAGAAATGGTGAGCGTGCTGGCTGAATACACAAATCGCAAAGCAGCCTTCCCAACCAAAGGGCCGGCCATCGGCCTCTTTGCTGATCTGGAAATTAAAATGATTGAGGGTCCGCTTTTTGTCGGCGAAGAATATCTATTGCGTCGTGACATAACCGCCATTGCCGAAAGCAAGCGCACAGAATCCTATTGGGTTCGCACACGTATTTTCAACAAGGCAGGAAAGCGCCAGATCGCCGAAGTCATGTTGAACCATGCTGTTGTCAAAAACTCATTTGAGAATTACGACAAAATTCGCGCATCACTCGACGGCTGAAGCTTTCACTCTTTTTTCTTGAGCGTCACAAATGTCGCCGTAGAAGATCCAGTGGCGAGCAAGCGCCCTTCCGCATCGGTCAATTCGCTTTCAATGAACCCGACGGACTTACCACGTTTAATAACTGTACCGGACGCATAAAGACGACCCGGGCGCGCCGGGGACAACATGGAGACTTTGATCTCCAACGTCGGGGATATCTGACCCCAGTCCAGATCAAGACCTACGGCGAAACTCATGACATCGTCGAGCATTGCCGCAACCATGCCACCCTGAATGCCGCCCCACATGTTGCACAATTCATCAGACGCGTTGAACGCTACGTTCACAGTCAGCGTTTTCATGTCTACGTCTAAAATTTCAAGGCCAAGATATTTGCTTGCCGGTGACATGCGTTTGAAGGCCGCTTGAATGTTGGGTGGCCAGCCATTGGCTTTCGCAGCTTCCAGGGTTAAAGAGCTTCTAGGTGTAACGTCGGTCATTATTTCACTCATGGTCTTGGTTACTGGATTTCAATTCGTCGGGCGCGGACATTGAGGCCCGGGCTTTGCGCGCGGCGCGCGCAATCGATAGGGCGCGCCTTTTGTCTCGGGCTTGGGAGAGACGTTGATCAAGCGCACGCAACTCTTGTCCCATCGAGGCCACTTGGCCGACGGCACTGCGAAAACACCCTTGAGCGATTTCAGGAAATTCATCAGCCAAACGCAAAAACACATCGCGGTTCAGCTTCAATATCTCAACGGGACCCACCGCACGCACAGTGGCTGACCAATTGACGACTTGAGCCAGAGACACTTCTCCATAAAGATCTCCGGGATCAAGGCGCCCGGCTTTCCGCGCTCCAGCCTCGCCTTCCTGTCCGCTCGACATCATCACTGCATCGCCCGACAGGATCAAAAACGCACCGTCAGCCTCGTCTCCTTCTTGCGCCAATGTATCACCGGCTTCAAACGCCATGTGCGTGCCCGTAAAGGCAAGAACCTCCAAACGTACGAGATCAACACCCTGAAACAGAGGCGTTTGCGCTAACAGTTTAACGGCGTCTTGTAAGCTCATATGCCGACGGTAAGGCTTTGAACGTGATAGGTCGAGACGGAAATTCGCAAGGCGCCGCCAAACAATCTGCCCTCTTGGCTCTCCGCCAAAAAACACTTACACAAAGATGTCGATTAAGGAGTGTCATCATACCCATGAAAAAACCATCTGCCCTGATTTGGGATTACCCCAACCCTTTCACCGTCGAAATAAAAGTGAAGCCAGACTACATAGATGATTTTCAGCATACGAATAATGTGGTGTACCTCACCTGGATGGCGAAAGTCGCCTGGGATCACTCCCAGGCTCTCGGTCTTGATTTCACCGCTTACGCAAAAATTGGCAAAGGCATGGTCGTACGCGCCCATGAGATGGAATATCTCAGCCCCTCCCATGAGGGCGATACAGTTACCGTCGCCACATGGATCACAGGGAACGATGGCAAGTTGCGGTTACGTCGGCGCTTTCAGATGGTAAACGAAAAAACCGGCAAAACGCTCCTACGAGGGCGATCAGATTTTGTCTGCATCGACATAAAGTCTGGCCGGGCAAGCCGCATGCCCCAAGCCTTCATCACCAGTTATGCCTTAACGGCCAATGATCCAAAAGACCGGTAATCTGCCAATTGCGCCCATCTACCGCGCGGCGCTTTGCCGCGTTGTATCCCCATCTACCGCGCGGCGCTTTGCCGCGTTGTATCATTGTCGAGAAAGAGCGATATGCTGGTGCCAATCAAAAGGTTCAAGCCCTAAACAGCAATTGGCAAACAGGGGCGCTTTTATAAACCGAATTGGATTGGAGATAAAAATGTCGGCCGCTCCCCAGGTGACCCAAGAAGAAGACACATCAGCGCGTGACGCAGTCCGGGCGATCATTTTCTTGCTCGCACTCGTCGTGGTGTTGGGTGCCGTAACCTATTTTGTTGGTTTCGGTGCTCTGTTGGCCATCTCAATTGTCGGAAGCTTCATCATGCTTGGCATTTTGATTTATCTATCCTCGCCAAACCAGAGCGTCTAACTCTGTCTTCGTTAACGAGAAAGCTCACTGCACCAGTTTGCTTTCTCGCAGCGCAGAAGATTGGCCTGTATCAAGATATTCTTCCAAGCGCGTAATACGCCCCTCGGAAACCCGACAAATCACACAGGCCGGCATTTCAAATGGCCGCCCGTCTCGCAACTCGCCACGCAAAACGTGCTGCTGCAGAAACCCATCGGGCAATACCTCACGGCGCATTACATCATAGCGCTTGTTGATGAGCCGCGGGATCATCCAGACGAGCACATTGAGGTTTTCCTCGACCGTTTGATCAATGCCATCAAAATTATGCCAGATACGTGCGTCAGACGCATAACACGCGCGGATAGTGTCCAGATCTGCGGCTTCGATGGCTGCAAAAAATCGTTCAGCTAACTCCAGCATAAAATTCCCTCAACATTCGCAGCGATCAGGGTACGAGTTTGTACCCGCCAGATTCCGTTACCAACAATTCTGCATTCGATGGATCACGCTCAATTTTTTGGCGAAGCCGATAGATGTGGGTTTCCAAAGTGTGCGTCGTGACACCTGAGTTATACCCCCACACTTCATGCAACAAGACATCACGTCCCACCGTTTTGACACCGGTGCGATAAAGAAACTTCAATATTGCGGTTTCTTTTTCCGTTAGGCGAACTTTTTTCTCTGCCTCATCAACCAGCACTTTGGCGGACGGTTTGAAAGTAAAGCGACCAACCTTGAAGACCGCATCTTCGCTTTGTTCATGTTGGCGCAAATGTGCACGAATGCGCGCAAGCAAAACACCAAAGCGGAAAGGTTTGGTCACATAGTCGTTGGCACCTGCTTCAAGCCCCAAAATTGTGTCGCTATCTGAATCAGCGCCGGTCAACATAATCACGGGAGCCTTCAAGCCCCCCTTGCGCATCAGGCGACAGGCTTCACGACCATCCATGTCCGGCAGACCTACATCAAGCAGAACAATGTCCACGTGATTGGAGCGCACATGTTCGATGGCCTTTGCCGCACAGCTAACGGGTGTGCAATCAAACTCTTCGTGCAGGGCCAATTGTTCAACCAATGAGGTGCGAAGATCATCATCATCATCGACCATCAGAATTTTTTTGATTGTGCTCATGCTTCTGTTTGTTCCCAGCCTAAAGGTCATGTCCTAAAATCCATCAGACGGGCGCCCACTTCAGCCCCCCACCCACACCGACATGTAGAGACCCGGCACAATAATGCCAAGCACCTCACGGGAGTTCTCACGCGCTTTTGAGCACTTCGTGATGACGTTAATCATAGCCCAATTCTGAGATGAATGGAGCCAAACGAGGCAAAATGCCCTCTAAATGCGTTTCATAGCGGCGCCAGCGCTCTGCAGCGTGACCATAGAGCGGTTCCGTCACCTGTGAGAAAGACGGGGTTCGGATGGTACCGCGCGCTTTGGCATGAGAAACATGATCCGCCTGTGCGGGCTGCCACTCAAGCCCTAACATTGTCAAAACAGGCAAAAGCGCCGCTTTTGGGTCAACGATCAGCTGCTCATAACGAACCTTTGTTGTCTGTAACGACAATAGATCTTGATAACGACGCCATAACGAAAGAACGGCTTCGTACAATGCTGCACTGTCTTTTAGTGTCAAAAAATGCGCCATTGAAGCGTTCAGTTGAAAATCCTGCATGAAACACGAGAGCACCGCATCAGCCGGATGCCGAACCGCAAAAATAATTTTGGCGTCTGGGAAAATTCGGGCAATCAGGCCCACATGAATGATATTGAGTGGCAACTTATTGATGATCGTGTGCTTTGTTAGCTCGGCGCCGGTTTCACCAAGCGCTTTAAAGTACATCTGGCGAAGATCATTAATTTGCTCAACGCTCAGTGTCGCTAATGCGCTTGGGTACCCACCGATTTTCTCAATGGCATCGCGCAACGGCAACAAAATCGGCTGTTCTTCAATAACCTTTATAGCCTCATGGGCGTCCAGAAACTGGTCCAAAAGCGTGGTGCCCGACCGGGGAAACCCGACAATGAAAACCGGGGCCGACATGGGTACGAGGTCGTCCCGAGAGATCTTCGTCCAAGCATCCACCGCGTCTGGCGTAAAGCCTGCGATCAACTTTTGCACCTGAGCCATATAAGTCTGTTTATCAACCCCGGCTGGTTCAAGTAGGTCAGCAGCCGCAGCGTTTTGCGCCACAAAGTGATCGAAAGCGTCGGACGGCTCCTCCAAACGATCATAGATCTGGCCCAATTCGCCGTGAATGACCCGGCGCATATCCGGCGGCAGGTTTTCCACCGCTACGCGTTCCAGCCGGTCACGGGCTTCTTCCAAATGACCTTGACGACGTTTTGCTCTCGCCCAAACACCCAATGCACCTGGATGATCCGGCAAGGCGAGCAGAGTTTTTTCGGCTGCTTCAATTGCCCCGTCGAGAGCTCCAAGTCGTTCCAAGGCACCAGCTAGCCCCAATAACAACATCGGCCCATCAGGCCGCACGTTCAGCCCACGCACATAGGCATCTCTTGCGGCCTCAAATTGCCCCATCTCTGAATTGAGACGGCCAAGTCTCAAATAGCCTTCTGGCAGGGACGGGTTGAGCTCTATAAGCCTTTCGAAATCAGCAAGTGCGCCGTCGGCATCCCCCTCGCCAGCGCTCAACATGCCGCGATTGACATATATTCCGGGGAATGTCGGATCAAGGGAGGCCGCTTTATCGTATGCCGCGCGGGCTTCTTGCCGTTTGCCTTGTTGAACCAGGGCATTTCCCAGGTTGACATGAAAAACCACCTGATCGGGCACCTGAGAGAGCGCAAGCCGAATAAACTTTTCAGCTTGCGGTGCTGCGCCACCTTTGAGACTGATAAGTCCCAATAGATGGAGGACATCTGGATGATTGGGGTGCTGCGCACGCAATGTCTGGGCGAACTTGTAAGCCGTTGCTAAATCACCTTGGTCAAAAGCCTGAAAAGCAGCACGCAACATTTCCTGGGGTGATTGGGGGGCCGTATCTTGTGACATATCAATCCTGATGAATAAGAAGCAGCAAACCGCCACGACCCGTATGGTGATGTTTGAACAGCTGTTCGAGCAACACAGTCTGCCACAGGGTGGACATGTGCCCAACTGACTGTTCTTGCCGAAAGATAGGCAAAAACGACCGACCATGCTAGCTCACATTTCTCTAAGCCTTTGATTTTTCATTGGAAACGTTCGGCCTCAGTCTTGCATCGCACCTTAGAACGATTGACACAGGACTGCTTCTTTATGAGCCTCATTACCGCAGCACCCGACCTGCCTCTGTATTTACAGATGAGCAAGTACACAAAAGGCTCGAAAGCCGTCATGGAGTTGCGTACGGAGAGGTTTCTACAGGAACAGGCGGCCTCCCAAACGGCCTCCCAGGTATCAACCACCAACCCTATTTCCAATTCCCCATCCGACGACGACCTCATCACTGGATCGATCGGCAACGGTGATGACGAAGCAGAAGATGCCGGATTTTCATTTGACGATTTTCTGGACACCATCAATCCGCTTCAGCATCTACCCGTTATTTCGACCCTCTATCGCGAACTCACCGGCGATCAAATCGAACCTGCTGCGCGCATCGTGGGAGGCGCTGTTTATGGCGGCCCCCTGGGGGCGGGTTTGGCACTAGCAGACACCATTTTTGAGGAAGCAACGGGCGCCAACGTCGGTGCGCATATAATATCCTGGCTGAATGATGCCGAGGCCGAAGAAACCATCGCCAGTTCGGCCCCGCTTTCTGACGCATCGCCGGTGCCTACAACAACGAACCTGAGCCCCGAGATCATCAACGCATTAGCGACCGTCTCGGCACGCCAAAGCGTGGAAGAAGAAAACACCCGCTCAATGGAAAACCTGGCGGGCAACAATCCTCTGGTTGGCGGCAAGACCGGCCCCATTGATATTTCAGCCGCCATGTCTGCAGCGCTTGAGCGCTATAGCGCTCTAAGCCCAGAGCAATCCCGCTGACCTTGCTCACGTAGCGCTGAGTTTTTAAAGTGAGCTCATGATCATCAAAGTAACCGCCAAAGCAAAAGCCACCACGGGCATTCTTACCTTCAACGGGAAAAGCTACCCATGTGCATTGGGTCGCTCCGGCATCGTTTCGCCCGCAACCAAGCAGGAAGGCGACGGTGCAACGCCAGCTGGCACATGGCCGCTACGGCGGCTTCTGTATCGGGCGGATAAAATGTCTGGACCTGCAACAAGCCTTCCAACAAGCGCCATAAAAAGGAGAGATGGCTGGTGTGATGCGCCAGATGATGCGGGTTACAACACCCAAATTGAGCTGCCCTATAACGCAAGTGCAGAGCGCCTATGGCGCGACGACGATCTCTACAATTTGATCATCGTTCTGGGACATAATGACGATCCGGTAATAAATGGAAAAGGCAGTGCCATTTTTTTTCACGTAGCCAACACCAAAGCCGATAAACTCAGCCCCACGGAGGGTTGTGTGGCACTTACCCAGGCCACCTTAAAGACGGTACTGGAGTCCTGCTCTACTGATACCAGAATATGTATCGCTCTCGAATCCTGAAGGTCAGCGAGA
>Ga0209344_10004350_pt1 | contig 13076 bp, 12 predicted proteins | sample Cruoilmetagenom6_FD_187293 | JGI IMG/M metagenome (GOLD analysis project Ga0209344, IMG submission 187293) | Oil polluted marine microbial communities from Coal Oil Point, Santa Barbara, California, USA - Santa Barbara Oil Seep Sample 6 (SPAdes)... | ecosystem: Environmental > Aquatic > Marine...
AATTTTGGATCGCACTTGCATTTACGTTGCCCATATTCTTGATTGCGATGAGCGAAATGATTCCGAATAATCCGTTATATGACCTAATGGAACAAAAATGGTGGAACTGGATTCAATTCGGTCTGTCACTTCCCGTGGTATTTTATGCCACGTGGATGTTCTTCGAACGCGCTTATCGAAGCATCAAGACATGGAATCTGAATATGTTTACGCTTATTGGTATTGGAGCCGGTGTTGCCTGGGTATTTAGTGTGTTTGGAATGTTGTTTCCCGACTTCTTCCCTGCGCAATTTAAAACCGCATCGGGAGCTGTACACGTTTATTTTGAAGCTGCTACCGTAATACTCACACTCGTGCTTATGGGACAGGTTTTGGAGGCACGTGCCCATAGTAAGACCAATTCCGCCGTAAAGGAATTATTGAAACTTGCACCCAGCAAAGCAATTCGTGTCAAAGAAGGAAATGAAGAAGAAGTTTCCATAGACCAGATTGAGAAAGGCGATATTTTACGTGTTAAGCCTGGGGATAAAATTCCAGTAGACGGCAAAATAACAGAAGGCGAAACGACCGTTGATGAATCTATGATTTCAGGAGAACCTATTCCTGTCAATAAAGCTGAAAATGATCAAGTAAGCAGTGGAACCATCAACGGCAATCAATCTTTTTTAATGAAGGCCGAAAAAGTAGGTAGCGACACCTTGCTTTCTCAAATTATACACATGGTAAACGATGCGAGTCGCAGTCGGGCGCCAATTCAAAAACTAGCCGACACGGTTTCGGGGTATTTCGTGCCGGTTGTTGTAATTGTTTCCTTGATCACTTTTGGGGTTTGGGCTCTTTGGGGTCCAGATCCGGCCTACGTATTCGCATTGGTTAATGCCATAGCCGTACTCATTATTGCTTGTCCGTGTGCTTTAGGGCTTGCAACACCTATGTCGATCATGGTTGGCGTTGGAAAAGGTGCGCAGAGCGGCGTGCTAATAAAAAATGCTGAAGCTTTAGAAAAAATGGACAAGGTAGATACACTTATTGTGGATAAAACGGGAACCATTACCGAAGGAAAACCTACCGTAGAAAAAATTGGAGTTTTTGGTAAGGCGTTTAATGAAAATGAAATTTTACATTTTATCGCCTCTTTAAATAGTACTAGCGAACATCCGCTTGCCGAAGCCACAGTAAAATATGCTAAGGAACAGAAAATTAAACTTTCAAAAACTGAAAAATTTAGCGCCGTAACAGGAAAAGGGGTAGAAGGCACGGTTGAAGGCAAAAAGCTTGATTTAGGAAACGCAAAGATGATGGAGTACGCCAAGGCTACGATATCTTTGGAAATGGAAACAGAAGTGCGCTCTTTTCAGAAACAAGGTAAAACTGTTTCTTATTTGGCTGTAGCTGGAGTCATTGCGGGCTATGTTGTCATTGGCGATAAGATTAAAAAAACGAGCGCCAAGGCAATCAAAGAGTTACAAAATAAAGGCATTGACGTTATTATGCTTACGGGGGACAACCATGATACCGCTCAAGCTGTAGCAGGTGAGCTTAACTTAACCAATTTCAAAGCCGGCATGTTGCCAGAAGACAAGCTTCAGGTGGTTACAGAATTACAAGCAGCAGGGAAAGTAGTGGCAATGGCTGGCGACGGGATCAATGATGCTCCGGCACTTGCTAAAAGTGATGTAGGTATTGCTATGGGAACAGGAACCGATGTCGCAATAGAAAGTGCCATGATCACTTTGGTCAAAGGAGATCTTCATGGAATTGTAAAAGCCCGAAATTTGAGTCATGCTGTTATGCGAAACATCAAGCAAAATCTATTTTTTGCACTGATTTATAATACGCTAGGCATCCCCATTGCCGCAGGGCTGCTATTCCCGTTTTTCGGAATATTATTATCTCCTATGATCGCAGCGCTCGCCATGAGTTTTAGCTCGGTCTCGGTCATTGCAAATGCCTTGCGATTGCGATCAAAATCAATTCAATAACCATTAAAATTAAGCAAAATGGAACAAAAGGATACAATGAATAAAAATCAATACACAAAATTTGTAGGCATGCTCGCAGCATCCTTTATAGCAATGTATGTCACCATGTATCTGAATACGTACGCGATTGACCATGTATATTTTAGCCTAACTCGATTTTATATGAGTTGCATGGGTATTGCTACCATGGCGATCATAATGTTTGTGGCGATGCGCGCTATGTACAAAAATAGAAAAAAGAATATAGCCATTGTAATAATTAGTAGTATGCTCTTTTTTGGAGCTCTTGGATTGGTTCGTACTCAAGCCCCAATTGTTGGCGATGAGTTGTGGTTAAAGGCCATGATTCCTCATCATTCAATAGCAATTTTGACCAGCGAACGCGCTGATATCCAAGATCCAGAAGTGAAAAAATTGGCCAATGATATCATTAAGGCGCAACGAAAAGAAATTGAAGAAATGAAGGCAATGATCAAACGATTGGAAACTAAGGATTAAAAGATTTTGGGCGCTCGAGCGGGCTATTTGTTACAATCTTTTTGCTCGTGCCTCACAAAAAGGATTTTCACTCCTATCCCTAGCGCAGTGTAGTGATACCATTAAAAAACAGAAATTATGAATAAAAATATTTTATATATAGGAGTTGCAGTAGTAGTTGGTCTTTTGCTGGGATGGCTTTTGTTTGGAAATAATATGTCTAAACCCATCTCAGACAAGGAACATATAGATGTCCATGATCATTCGGGAGAAAACTCCGAACAGCTATGGACCTGCTCCATGCATCCTCAAATTAGACAATTGGAGCCGGGCGACTGTCCTATTTGTGGGATGCAGCTCATTCCTCTTAAAGCTAGCACTGAAGATCTTGCTGTCAATGAGATAAAGCTTACTAAAAATGCAATGGCACTGGCTAATATTCAAACCACGATTGTAGGAAGTGGTGCAGCAGCCAACGACGATGGAATGATCTCGCTTTCAGGAAAGATTGCTACCAACGAAGAAAACAACTCGGTACAAGCAAGCTATTTTGATAGCCGTATTGAACACCTGAATGTAAATTATGAAGGTCAAAAAGTGAATCGCGGTCAGTTATTAGCAACCATATATGCACCTAGTTTGGTTGCGGCACAACAAGAGCTTATTACCACAGCTTCTTTAAAAGAATCACAGCCCGCATTGTATAAAGCGGTCCGTAATAAGTTAAAGAATTGGAAACTTTCAGATACTCAGATTGACGCGATAGAAGTTTCAGGGAAGGTTCGAGATAATTTTTCGATCTACGCAACTGTATCAGGAACTGTTTCCGAAGTAATGGCGCGAGAAGGCGACTATGTAAAGCAAGGACAGCCAATACTTAAAGTAAGTAACTTGAACTTTGTTTGGGCAGAATTTGATGCCTATGAGAGTCAAATTTCAGATCTAAAGGAAGGACAAAAAATTAAAATTATAACCAATGCTTATCCGAATAAAGAGTTTGACGCTTTAGTGTCTTTTATAGATCCTATACTCAATAATGCAACACGCACAGTTACGGTGCGAGCAACGCTTAAAAACACGGATGATCTCTTTAAACCTGGCATGTTTGTAACGGGTAAACTTAAAGAAGTTATGGCGAATATTTCAGAAACATTTCTCGTTCCTGCAACCGCTGTGATGTGGACCGGGGAACGCTCATTGGTTTATGTAAAAACCAAGCCTAGTGAAGCGGTATTTGAAATGCGAGAAGTAACCATAGGTAATCGAAGAGGAGAAAATTATGAAATTATAGACGGCCTAAAAATAGGAGAGGAGATTGTAACCCATGGTACATTTACCGTAGATGCGGCAGCTCAATTACAAGGAAAGAAATCAATGATGTATAAAGGAACTAATGAAGATGTAGTTTCGATGCCAATAACCGCAATGAAAATTACATTTCCGAAAAGCTTTCATATGCCTTTTAAAGAAGTGCTCAATGCGTATTTAGAGATGAAAGATGCTTTTATAGGAAGTAATGCAGGGCAAGTTTCAACATTCGCAAAAGTCGCATCGAAGTCTTTAAAGTTGGTTAATAGTAAAGATCTCGGAAAAATGGAACAAGCACATGTCGCGAAAAGTATTGAGATGCTCGATGTTATTGCTGAAAGTAATGATCTTGAGAATCAGCGTGAACATTTTGTGATTTTAAATGAAAATATGGTTGTTATAGCGATGAATGTTGAAATTGTCAAGCCTGTAATGTATGTTCAGAAATGCCCAATGGCGAATAATAATAAAGGTGCTTTTTGGTTAAGCACTGAAAAAGATATTCGCAATCCGTATTACGGTGAGCAAATGTTAACGTGTGGAAGTGTGATCGATTCGATCGAATAAAAATCGTTAATCAGTTATTTCAATGGTTTCGTAGGTAAACGTAGATTCTACTGAAACAGGGTTGTTGACGGGATTTGTTGTAATAATTTGGGAGGAAGTGAGATTCGGACTAATGCCAACAGCTTTAGTATATGGTTGCGAGTGGACTAGATGTTGAGGGTTTTTAATATTGTTGTATTCCATCTCGAAATTACGTATTTCACATTCATTTTCAATGGTAATGATATTATTGTTGGATGAGTAGTCATATTCATGCGTACAGGATAAACTATCTTCAAAATATTGTCTTACTTGAATCATTTGATTAGAAGTATTATAGATATATTCCTCAGTGAATATATCAGTCTCGGACTGATATAGCCTACTTGAAATAAGATTATTTTCATATTCGAAGGTCACAAATTGTGCAATGTTTGATTCAATAGAAATAATTCTATCTCCATCATATCCATACGTATTGATATAGGTCGTATCAGGAGTCTGATTCGTAAATTGATGTAAAGTGCCATTTTCATTATAGGAGTAAAGGAACGTATATTGCTCCTCATCACCATTTGGCCTGAATACGGATACAGCTTCTTTCACCAATTTTAAAGCAGTTTGTGTTGTATTGTCTTCTTCTTGCTCAGCATCATTGTCTGTAGAACATGCAGAAAAAAAACATAATTTATAATAAGGAAGGAAATAGATATTTCATATTAGAATAGGTTATAATTAAGTAGGTTATTAATTATTAGTTCAATTTAAAGATTTCCTGCCTTTTTGAAGCGAGTTTCAGCACTCTAAATAAAAAAACCCGACACTTTCGTATCGGGTTTTCTTTGTAGCGAGATCGAGACTTGAACTCGAGACCTCCGGGTTATGAATCCGACGCTCTAACCACCTGAGCTACCTCGCCATAATTTTAGAGTTGGCAAAGATATAAACAAAATGCTGAGGGGCAAATATTCAATGCTCTTTTTTATTGGAAATGTTCATTTATAAATTCATAGAATTATAGCAAAGCTTTCTTTCTAAGTTTTAAATTAATCTATATATTGGGCTTCAACTAACAAAACTATGAGCGACAAAATAAAATACGAGATGGAGTTCGTGATACAAGTATCTCCATCGCTACTATACCAATATATATCAACACCTTCAGGGATGAGTGAGTGGTATGCCGATAACGTAAATTCACGTGGCGAATTTTTCACTTTTATCTGGGATGGCAGTGAAGAGAAGGCAAAATTACTCACAAAGAAAAGTCCGGAACGCATCAAATTTAGATGGATGGACGATGAAGGAACCGATTATTATTTTGAATTGCGTATTCAGGTAGATGAAATAACGAAAGATGTTTCGCTTATGGTTACCGATTTTGCCGAAGAGGATGAAATTGAGGAAGGCAAAATGCTATGGCAGAATATGATCTCAGAGCTAAAGCAGATCTTAGGTTCTAAATAATTCTTGAACTAAAATACTATCTTTGCGCCGTTCTAAAATAAGTAGAACGGCTTTTTTTATGGTAAATTTAAACGGAACACTTTTCGATTCTTCAGCGGTACTTTTAACTCACGATAACCGCGGTTTGGCCTATGGCGATGCGGTTTTTGAAACCTTGCGATATTCGGCAGGGAAGATCTTTTTTTGGGAAGATCATTATTTCAGGCTTATGGCGTCTATGCGAATTATGCGTATGGAGATCCCGATGAATTTCACAATGGAATTTTTAGCTTCGGAAATTGAAAAGACTGTTGCTGCCAAAGCTGAGGCAAAAACACTGCGAGTTAAGCTACAGGTGTGGCGAAAGCCAGGAGGGAAGTACGCGCCATCATCACGAGAAATTGACTATTTAATTACTACGGAAACCATTGAAAGTCCGTTTTACACACTTTCGGAAACAGCGTATGAGGTGGAGCTTTTTAAAGATCACTATATCACATCTGGCTTATTGTCAACGTTGAAATCGAATAATAAGCTCATCAATGTGTTAGGGAGTATTTTTGCTGAAGAGAATGCGTATCAGAATTGTTTGTTATTGAATGAAAAGAAGCAAGTGGTCGAAGCGCTTAATGGAAATATCTTTTTGGTTAACGGTTATAAAATTAAAACACCACCCTTAGAAGATGGCTGTCTTAACGGGATTATGCGCAAGCAGCTAATTTCGATCATTCAAACCATACCAGATTATGTGTTGGAGATCGAGTCGGTTTCTCCGTTTGAGCTTCAAAAAGCCGATGCTTTCTTTATTACGAATGTGATTACGGGGATTCAGCCCATTACAAAGTATCGTAAAAAGGACTATTCGGTAACGATTCCGAAGGAATTATTGGCAAAAGTAAATGTAAAAGCTAGATTGGGCTAATTGAGATTTGGATTTTCTGGAGCATTGGACCACAACACGTAATCGCCACCAAATTCGAGCATTTTTTCTTTCCAGAAATCGGTATAACTCTTTCCAATAATTTCATTTTTATCAGAATTTGGTGTCACCACCCAACTATTAACCAGTAATTCTTGGTCGAGTTGCTCACTTTCCCAACCAGAGTACCCTAAAAAGAAGCGAATTTGATTTTCGGTAAGTTGATCTTCTTTGAGCAGATCAACGATTGCGTTAAAATCACCGCCCCAATATATTCCGTTTGAGATTTCAACACTGCCTGGGATTAATTCGGGTATACGATGTATAAAATAGAGATTGTCTTGTTCAACAGGGCCGCCATTATAGACTGTTAATGAAGAAGATACTTCGGGAATGAAGTCTTTTAATTTATGTTGAAGTGGTTTATTTAGAATAAAACCAACAGACCCATTTTCACTGTATTCAGCCAAAAGAACTACGGATCTATTAAAAGAAACATCTCCAATAATAGAGGGTTCTGCAACGAGAAGCACGCCTTTGTTTGGTTTTAGAGTGGTCATTTTGGTTATTTGGTAAAATAAATCTAAACATAAAAATTTAGATAGGCAACAGAAAACAGTGCGGAGTTAATCTTACCAAAAATAAAAAGTCCGTTCCAACGAAGTTGAAACGGACTCATTAATGTGGATATGCAATTAGTTTACGCTACTCTGTAAATCTGATCCTGCTTTGAACTTAACAACGTTCTTAGCTGCAATCTTGATAGTTTTTCCTGTCTGTGGGTTTCTTCCTTCTCTTGCAGCTCTTTTAGAAACTGACCAGGAACCAAAACCTACTAGAGATACACGGTTACCTTTTTTAAGAGATCCTTCTACATTTCCTAAGAAAGATTCTAATGCTTTTTTTGCTGCTGCTTTTGTTACACCGGCATCTTCTGCCATTGCATCAATTAAATCTGATTTGTTCATAGTTAAATTATTAAAAATTAAATTGTTGATTAAACACAAATGAATTGCCCTACAAATTTAATCGGATTATCGGTTCACGCAAGGAATAGCGCGGGAAATCCCCGTATTTGTTGATAACTTGGAGGGTTTGTTAATAACCAAACTGATTTTATGTTGTTTTATCGCTATATGAGTGGGAATAGGGGTTTACGCCATTTTAGCCGTTTCAGAAAAAGAAAAGCCATTTAAAAGAGATGCTGAGTCCATTTTTCGTTTCCCGGGAAGCTGTAACTCCTTAATATATATATAACCATTTTTTACAGCAACTTTTATTTCTTTTTTGGAGGTAACAATTGTTCCAATAACATCGGCATGTGAAATTAACGCAACGTGTGTAGCATAAATTTTCACTTTTAGTTCTTCTTCATTTTCTAAAAGAAGCGTCCACGCTACAGGATACGGTGAGAGTCCGCGTACCAAGGCATCAATCTCCTGTGCGCTTTGATTCCAGTCGATACGGGTATTTTCGGAAGTCAGTTTAGGAGCCGGTTTTAGATCGGTACGTTCAGGTTGAATGTATGTTGAAACGTCACCATGAGCGATAGAATCGACGGTTTCTAGAACCAAGGAGCTTCCCAAATTCATTAATTTATCGTGCAGCGTCCCTACGGTTTCTTGAGGTTCAATAGCAATTTCGGCTTTTTTTATTATTGCGCCCGTATCAATTTTCTCGTCAATAAAAAAAGTGGTGACTCCAGTTTTTGTTTCACCATTGATGATCGCCCAATTAATAGGCGCTGCACCGCGATATTGTGGTAGTAAAGATGCATGGAGGTTGAACGTTCCATGCTCAGGCATATTCCAAACTATTTTGGGTAACATTCTAAAAGCAACGATAATTTGAAGATTTGCATCTAAGGCTTTAAGTTCAGCTATAAAGTCTTCATTTTTTAAATTTTTCGGCTGAAGAATAGTGAGTCCTTGTGACAGGGCATACTCTTTTACGGCCGACGGCCGCATTTTGCGACCACGCCCTGCAGGGCGATCGGGGGCAGTAATAACGCCCACGATGTCGGCCTGAGATTCGACCAATGTTTTTAAAACACCCACAGCAAAATCTGGGGTTCCCATAAAGACTATTCGCAGATCTTTCATTATTTTATGTAATATTGATTTTTGGTATTCAGGCCAATTTTTCCACTGTCAACGAGCAACCGAAGTACGTGAATAATTTTCGATTCGGCAAAGGTACTTTTTTTTGAAATGCTACGCGAACTCAGCTCGGTTTCTTCTAAGAAGATGCGTATTTCTTTGGAAATTAGCTTCATTTCGTCTTTGCTTGCCATCGTTTTTTGTGAAGCACAAACAGAACAAATTCCACACTTTTCCGAAGTAGGTTCCCCAAAATACGCTACCAATTGCCTGCTTTTACATGTTGTGTCATTTTCAATATAACGTATGACCGAGGCAACTTGCTTTTTCTTTACCGTGTTTAACGCTTCCACCTCTTTTTTCACCACATTAATTGTACGATCGTCTTCGCGAGGCTTAAGAAAGGTAATGGTAGCATCGGTGATTCGTAAACTAAGTTCAATAATACCGTCTCGTTCTAGTTTTTCAAGTATTGGAATGATGTTTTCAACCGTCTGTCCCGTTTTTTTGCTTAAAAGGTCAAGGTTCACATTCGTTGCTGCTTCAAAAATACCTCCATACAGCCGAAGCATCGTTTTTCCTATAACAGACGCCTTTTGGTCTCCTGCGAAATAGGCTAGTGCTCTTTCCGAAGAAACAATAAACTGCACGATCGATTTTCGCCCAAATTCTTTTGAAAGTTGAATGATCCCTAATCTGTCAAGCGAATTTAAGGTGTTGTAGGTAAGTAATGTATTGAGCTCGTAAGCGTCACAAAAATGTATAAAATTAAAACTGTGTTGGGTGAACGCGCCTTCTCCGTAAGATATTTGAAAATAGTTACTTAGTTTCCTGTAGATCTTTTTTAGCAGATCGGGTGTGGGCAATGCGTCAATGAACTGTTTTTTGACTAAAACCGTATCGTAGTCATTGTATAAAACAATGGCCTGCGCATACTGATCGTCACGCCCAGCTCTTCCAGCCTCTTGAAAGTAACTTTCTAAACTTTCGGGAAGCTGAATATGAATAACAAAGCGCACATTGGGATGATCAATACCCATTCCGAAAGCATTGGTAGCTACCATGGTAGATACGCTTCCATTTTTCCATTGCTCTAAGCGATCTTGCTTTTCTCTTTTACTAATTCCGCCGTGATAAAAAGTACTACTAATACCTAAATTATCTAGGTGATTACTAGTTTCTATTGCACTTTTTCTACTACGGACATATACAATTGCCGAACCTGTGTTTTTTTGCAGGAGTTGTGTTACCCGATACAGTTTATCGTCGGTTTTTTGAACTTGGTAAGCCAAATTGGCACGAACAAAAGACTGTTTAAAAACAGCGGGAAGTTCAAGTTTTAATTCGGTAATGGTGTCTGTTAAAACTTCGGGTGTCGCTGTTGCAGTAAGCGCGATCATTGGCACTAAGGGGTGCAGTTCTCTAAGAACGGTAACTTGTTTGTAGGCAGGTCTAAAGTCATTTCCCCATTGTGAGATACAGTGCGCCTCATCGATCGCAATGAGATTGACGTTCATCTGCCTAATTGTATTTTGCACTACTTCTTGCTGAAGTCTTTCGGGTGATAGATATAGGAATTTATAATTTCCGTAGAGTGCGTTATCCAAAAGCGTAGTTAATTCATCAAATGAAATGCCTCCCGTCAAGGCGAGCGCTTTGATGTTTCGGGCTTTTAAGTTTTTAACCTGATCGCTCATTAAGGCCACAAGGGGAGAAACGACGATGCAGATTCCTTCCATGACGAGCGCAGGTACTTGAAAGCAGATTGATTTACCACCTCCTGTAGTTAATAATGCCACGGTATCTTTTCCGTCTAATACAGAGGTAATAATATCTTCCTGCATCGGTTTGAAGGATGCATATCCCCAAAACTCGGTCAAGATGTGAGCGGGCGATTTCAAGAGCTTATTTCTAGCTTATTTAGGATATGATCAATACGATCAGAAGGTGTTCCTACGGGAACTAAATGAACCGTATATCCGTATTTTTCGTAGCCTTTTAATAAGTGATCATGTATAATTTCGGCTTGCTCAAAAGATTCGTAGCGTTCGTTGTCTTGCGTATAAATGGATTTCCAAGGGGGAAGTAAGAATACGTGGTCATAACTGTTTTTAAAACAGGGAGCATCAAAATTTGCTGGATATGTAGCGCCAATGTAATGCATATATGAGGTCACATCAGGCAAGCCACGATCGTAGAAAAGGTGTTCTTCGGAATGGGCTTTAGCCTGCTTGAATTGTTTTAAGCGACCGTCCATTAATTTTTGACTGAATAATAAGGGGTCTGTAAGAAACAGCTGATCAATACCAGCTGCTTGTGCTTCCTGAATTACTTGTCTAGAAATTTCATGAATTACAGGAAAGCCTTTTGCCTCCAAGAGTTCGATAAGAGTCGTTTTTCCAGATCCTGGTCCGCCGGTAATGACAATTCTTTTAGGTGTCAAGTATTAATTGTTTTAATGAAACAAAGCTATGTGGGCAAAGTTCGGAAATATTTATGGAACCATTGGTCATCGAAGTGATTTGGTGACCAGTGATTCGTGAATGGATGCTGAAGAAATTACCTGATTTATGCTTGTAAGCTGAGAAAAGAGAAGGTTTAATCTAATAAACCCAACACCCAACACCCAGCACCTAGCACTGAACTTCTAACTTTACGTTTGGAGGGTTAAGCTCTTGTGTTGTCTATTCGTATTGTTTTCCCAATATCCTGTATCTTTGTATTAAATATACAGCATGAACGACGAAAACAAATCGGAAGCCTTCTACGAGCGGTTACGGGAACAACTTAAGACCGATACAATGTGGCCCGCTCCTTATTTATTTAAGTTTATTGTACCTGCTAGTAATGAAAAAATAGCCGAAATAGAGCAGATTTTTGATAATACAGGCGCCACAATAAATACACGAGACTCATCAAAAGGCACCTATACGAGTGTTTCCATAAAAGTATCAATGGATTCACCAGATGCCGTAATTGAAAAATATCTTGAAGTTTCTAAGGTGGAAGGTGTCATTTCTCTATAATTTTAGTATTTTGCGTGATATAAGCCGTTGAGTATCTTTCATAGCGGCATAGCAAGACAACTTTCCTTGAATATATTACACAATACATGGTTTTAATAGACGATATAGAATACAACACAGAGCGCCCGCATTTAATTATTCCTGAGTACGGCCGGCACATACAAAAAATGGTTGAACAGGCAGTAGCCAAAGAAACTAAAGAAGAGCGTAATAAATACGCAAAAAGCATTATTAACGTGATGGGTAATTTGAATCCGCATTTGCGTGATGTACCCGATTTTCAGCATAAGCTTTGGGATCAGTTATTTATAATTTCAGATTTTAAACTCGATGCCGATTCACCGTATGATAAGCCTTCCCGCGAAGAATTAGCAGCACACCCAGAAAAGTTAGCATATCCACAAAATCATCCTAAATATCGTTTCTACGGAAATAATATTAAGCGAATGATCGATGTTGCTGTCAAATGGGAAGATGGTGAAATGAAAGATGGTCTTATTTATACCATCGCCAATCATATGAAAAAATGTTTTCTGAATTGGAACAAAGACACCGTTGAAGACGACGTGATTTTTAATCATCTTTTTGAGCTTTCCGAAGGACAAATCAATCTTAAAGACAGTGATGAAGGACTGAGTAATTCGGGGAAATTACTTCAAAACAAAAAACGCTATAATACAAATAGCAGTAATACTGGCGGTAAGAAAAACTACAAGAATAACAATCGCGGTAGAAAGCGTCACTAAAAACCACCGTATTTTTTATGGGAACTTTTCAAATTGAAGGCGGTCACAGACTAAAAGGTGAAATCCGTCCGCAGGGAGCCAAAAATGAAGCCCTGCAAATACTTTGCGCCGTACTTTTAACACCTGAAGAGGTGATCATAGAAAACATTCCAGACATTCGTGATGTAAATAAACTGATCGGAATCTTAAGTAATCTTGGAGTAAAGATTCAAAAACTGGGTAAGGGCAAGTATGCATTTAAAGCAGATGATGTCAACTTAGAATATCTTGAATCTGAATTATTTAAAGAGGAGGGAAGTTCGTTACGTGGTTCGATCATGATCGTTGGTCCTTTGTTGGCCCGCTTCGGAAAAGGATATATTCCTAGACCAGGTGGTGATAAGATCGGTCGACGACGTCTAGACACGCATTTCGAAGGATTTATTCGTTTGGGAGCCGATTTCAGATACAATAAGGAAGAACGTTTTTATGGTGTTGATGCACCAAACGGTCTTACAGGAACCTATATGTTGCTGGATCAAGCTTCT
>Ga0209344_10004351_pt1 | contig 13074 bp, 9 predicted proteins | sample Cruoilmetagenom6_FD_187293 | JGI IMG/M metagenome (GOLD analysis project Ga0209344, IMG submission 187293) | Oil polluted marine microbial communities from Coal Oil Point, Santa Barbara, California, USA - Santa Barbara Oil Seep Sample 6 (SPAdes)... | ecosystem: Environmental > Aquatic > Marine >...
GACTATCCAAACTATATTTGGCTTTTTTGGCCAAATGATACCGTACTAAAACAAAAGATCATTAAAATAACACCCAGAAACGATAAGTGCCTGATTCTCCTGCTATAATTTTTCCACGGGCACAGACTTTTAAACATAATGTCTCTTTTAATAAGGAGATAGAAAAACTGTTTTTATAGACATTAAAAAAAAAAAAACTCTGACGTTCATTTTATACTTAAATGACTTTTTAAGTAATTCCCCTAACTTTTCTAATTTTAAAACTGTTGTTTTAAATTTAAAATACCCGTGCGAACCAGATCAGCTTTATGATAATTCTGTAAGTTATTACTGTATTTACAATAGGTCGCATATTAGCTTATTGAGGTCATGATTCTTTTCTTATATGCTCCTTTATAAAAGTCTCTCCTTGCATATCATTCCTTTCAAAAAATCGTCGAACAAATTATATTGCTATAACATTTTGCTCTGCATTTTTAAGAAACTCGGGGTGTTCAATTATATTAATTATGAATTTGATAAATATTTTATACTTTAGTTGAGTTTTTGTCGGTAAACTTCAACAAGAACAAACGTAATCTACAAAATTCAAATTTTCCATTTCGAAAATGAAATACTAATTCGGCAATCAAAGAAGAAAGAGAAAAATAACGCAAATGAAAACGAAAGAGACTCAAATCTGGAATGATCTTAAGAAGGGTCGCATATCGGCATTAGAATCGCTATATAACCTTTATGTTGACAAATTATTTGCTTGTGGGTGTAAAATCAGTAACGACAGGGATATGATCCAAGATGAAATCCACGACCTTTTTCTAGATCTTTACAGGTATCGTGAAAGATTGTCAAATGTTGTCAATATAGAGGCTTATTTAATCGTTTCGCTTAAAAGAAATCTATACAAACACAATGATTATAGGTTGAAGAGCCTAGATGACGAATTCAAACATATTACCAATATAACAGCTGCTACCAATTTGACTGTTGCATCACATGAAGAAGTAATTATCGAAGAAGAAGATAAGAATGCTCAATTGATGATGTTAAGGAAAATAATGGGCGATTTGACCAATCATCAAAAAAAGATACTCCGTCTTCGTTTTAACCAAGAAAAAAATTATGAAGAAATTTCTAGAGAATTGGGTCTTTCAGTTGCTTCTGCCAGAACCTTGTTCTACCGAACTTTAAAAACAATCCGGAAGACTGCATTAGGTATACTTTACTAAAAAAATTGAATTTTATTGTCTATAAACAGTAGAAACTGTTCTCTTATATAACAGTGGTCATAATTTCCACTACAGATTATCCAAATAATTATGAAATTGAATAACGAAGAGACCCTCTCCGATACGGAGCGGGAAAAACTCAAAAGGCGTATAATAAGATCGGTAAGGACTCTAAGAAAAAAACGAAAGAGTAAGCAAAGAGCTAGGTTAGTATACAGTGTAGCTGCGTCGATAGCAATATTATTAGGTGTTTTCAGGTTTTTTGATTTATCGGGTGAACAATCTTTACAAGATTTTGTTGATAAAGAAGCTCCGTTTGTTGACGTTCGCAGCAGCAACCAAGTGATTGTGGTTCTAGGCGAAGGAAAAAAAGTTCAACTAAAAGAAAAAAACAACATATTAAAATATTCCCCAAACGGAAAAAATCTACAAGTGGGAACGGGTGAAAAATATAGACAAACCTTAAATGATGAAGACAAGCCAGTTTTCAATACTATTTTGGTACCCTATGGAAAGCGCACGAATCTGACCCTTTCAGATGGGACAAAAGTATGGATCAACTCAGGTTCAAGATTGGTTTACCCTGTAGTTTTTAAAAGTGATAATAGAGAGGTTTACTTAGAAGGGGAGGCAATATTTGACGTAACCCACAATAGCCAAAGACCATTTAAAGTGTTCTCCACAAATCAAGAGGTCAGGGTTTTGGGTACTGTTTTTAACGTTAGTAGTTACCTGGACGATGAAAAATCAAGCACAGTCCTTAAAAGCGGCAGTGTATTGGTTACATATGCCAAAGATGATGAAAAATCTTTTCGGATAACTCCTGGTACACGCTCAAGTTATAATAACGTAACCAGGGAAGTTGAAATACAGGATGCGGTAAATATGGATGACTATTTTGGATGGAGAGAAGGATTCTTTAGCTTTAAAAATCATAATTTTGAGTATATAGCAACAAAATTGTCTAGATACTATGGGATTGAAATAATTGTGAAGGGCGAGCAATTGAGAGCCGATACATATTCTGGAAAAATTGACTTAAAGGATGATGTAAATAGTGTTCTTCAAACGATTGGCGAAGCCTATCAATTTTCTTTAGAGCGCCAAGCGGATAAAATCATATTAACCACCAAACAAAATTTATAAAATACCAGGCCAATGAATTAAAATCAATTGAAAAAGAACCGACAGATGTTGGAGCATCTGCCGGTTGTAAATGTATTACCGAAGTAATAATTAACTGAATTATAAAATTATGAATAATAACTCAAGAATTGCATGCGTACTGGAAATATTAAATGACCAGTCCATATCATCTAACCTTATGAGGTCATTTCTTTGCTACATATTGATAGGATTAACTGCCCTTCATGCCAATAATACTCATGCTCAAACGAAAGTCAACCTTGACCTTGACAAAGTAAATTTAGAGACTGTTTTTAACGAAATACAAGAGGGTAGTGAGTACATCTTTTTTTATAAAGATGGTATTTTGCCCACTGAAAATTCAATTTCCCTCAAACTGAACAATGTTACGTTGCCAGACATTCTAGATTCTTTACTGGCAAAATACGGTCTAGGCTTCAATATCAAAGGTAGACAGGTAACTGTATTTAAAGACCCGACTATCATTTTACCGGACAACAGTACCGTTATTTTACAAGATTTCACGGTTAATGGAACTTTAGCTGATGATTCAGGAACTCCTTTGGCGGGAGCCAATATTATCGAAAAAGGTACAACAAATGGTACCCAGACTGATTTTGACGGTAACTTTTCGATTAAGGTCACTAACAGTGATGCCGTATTGACCGTATCGTATCTCGGATTTACTACTAAGGAGATACCTATCGATGGACAATTTAACCTGAACATTATTTTACAAGAAAGTGCTGCTGTACTTGATGAAATTGTGGTCGTTGGTTATGGAACGCAAAAGAAAAGCGACTTAACAGGATCTGTCGCATCATTGAGCCCTGATGATATGAACCCTGGGGCAAATGTATCCGTCGACCAGATGATGCTCGGAAGGGCAGCTGGGGTACAGATAAACCAGGCCAGTTCTGCACCCGGCGGGGGCGTGGCGATTAGAATCAGGGGTTCTAACTCGTTAAATGCCAGTAATGAACCCTTATATGTAATTGATGGGTTTCCTATAGATAACAGTCCCAATCTTGGTTCTGGCGGAGCGGCTGAAGTAGGTCAAAACCTGAGCCCAAGAAACCCATTGAATGCTCTAAACCCATCTGATATAAAATCTATAGAAATTTTAAAAGATGCCTCAGCAACAGCAATATATGGTTCAAGAGGCGCGAACGGGGTTATCTTGATAACCACTAAAAAAGGAAGCGTAGGCAAGATAAATGTCATTTATGATGTATACACCGGTGTACAGTCGGTCGCCGAAAAAATTGATTTGCTATCCACTTCACAATACATTGATACCATGAACGATTTGGCTATAGCACAAGGAAACGGAGTGGTTTTCAATAATGACGATATTTCAAGAATTGGAAAGGGAACAGATTGGCAAGACGAAGTCTTTCGCTCGGCACCTTTGACCAATCATAATTTGGCCATCAGCGGCGGGAGTGAAAAGACAAACTATTATGCCTCTTTCAACTATTTTGACCAAGAAGGAGTTGTCAAAAATTCTGGTATAAAAAGATATACAGGAAGAATAAACCTAGAGACAAAAATTGGGAGCAAGACCAAGATTGGCTTAAACTTCAACACAAGCTTAATCAACGACAACAATAATGTCGATGGTGTCAACACCAATGAGCAAGGGGGGCCCATTTACTCTTCTTTGTTATATGACCCTACCGAACCCATATTAAATGATGATGGTACTTTTAGCCAATCTGCGAATCTTACGATTAACAACCCTGCTACTATGATAAACGGCATTATCAGTGAGAGCGAAACAAATAGGACCTTTGGTAGTGCTTTTTTGAACTACGATTTTACAGAAGACCTTTCGGGAAAGTTCAATTTCGGAACAGACAGGCAAACATCAAGACGTGACATTTACAATACTACACAGACCATACGTGGAGGAGCGGCTGGTGGTATTGCAAGCATCTATGTATCGGAACGTTCAAATTATCTGTTCGAGTATACGATGACCTATGACAAGACTTTTAACGAAGATCATGCACTTACGGTATTAGGCGGTGTCACTTATCAAAAGTTCAGTTCAAGATTCTTTTCCGGTAGCATCAGTGGTTTTCCTACAGATGAAATCAAAACGAACAATTTGCGACTTGGTAATACCAATACGGATGTACTCTCTAGTGGCAAGGAAGAAAATACTTTGTTGTCATATTTGGGTAGGGTGAACTATAACCTTTTTGACAAATTTTTGTTGACCGCCTCAGTAAGGGCCGATGGATCATCAAGATTCGGAGAGAACAATAGATGGGGGTATTTTCCTTCATTTGCCTTAGGCTATAAGTTAGATCAAGAAGAATTTATCCCTGATAGTTTCAGCCAGCTCAAATTGAGAGCGAGTTGGGGTCAGACAGGGAACCAAGAAATTGGCAATTATGCTTCGCAATTGACCTTTGGTACTGGACCCAACGTGGTATATGGCGGTACGGTTTCGGGTAGTGTTGTCCCGAAGCGAATTGCAAATCCTGACCTTAAATGGGAAACCACCGATCAGCTAAATGTCGGTCTTGATTTTGGTATTTCTGGTGGCAGGTTCAGTGGAAGCTTGGATTATTTTTCAAAAGAATCGAAGGATCTATTATTTGATCTTCCCCTGCCATTAGCTTCAGGCTATGGTTCAATATTGACAAATGTAGGCGCGGTAAAGAACAGTGGGTTCGAATTTCTTTTCAACTCGACCAATATAGTTGCTGATAATTTCCAATGGGACACTTCGCTGAATTTTTCTGTCATAAAGAATGAAGTGTTGGATTTGGGGCGTATTGAAAGTATTGTTGTTGGAAATGTCCAAGCAGTAGGTAATACGGCGATTATCCAAGAAGGTGACCCTCTTGCCTCTTATTATGGGTATGTCGTCACGGGCATTTTTCAAGAAGGCGACGACATTATCAATTCGGCACAACCTTCATCTCAGCCAGGTTTTCCGATTTTTGAAGATAGAAATGGAGATGGTGCTATCACACCTGCAGATCAGACCATTATTGGTACACCATATCCTGATTTTACCTATGGCATACATAATTCAATTTCTTATAAGAATTTGAATCTGGATTTCTTTTTTCAGGGTCAGGTCGGCGTCGACCTATTGAACATTAATGTAATAGAGTCTCTTTATCCTGCAAACTTTAGAAGAAACCGATTGGCATATCATACATTGGATCGATGGACACCGCAAAATACAAACACAAAATGGCCTTCAGGGGTAAACCCCAATGCTTATGGTGCAGGAAAAGTCAATACATTGGCTATTCAAGATGCTTCCTATTTACGGTTGAAAAATGTTAAGCTATCATACAACGTACCAGTTCAAAATATTGGTTTTTTGAATGCACTTCAAGTCTATGTGACTGGCCAAAATCTATTTACAATTACTGATTATATAGGTTTTGATCCAGAGGCAAATTCATTCGGTAGAAGTATCGCAAGAGTTGATTACAGTAGTTATCCTTTGGCAAGAACCTACATGTTGGGTCTTTCTGCCAAATTTTAGGTCTAACAATTAAAATATTTACTATTATGAAAACTTATCATTACAAAATAATACTCATTTTAATATTGTCAAGCTTTATGGGCTGTGAAGAACAGTTGGAGGAAGAGGTGTTCTCTGAACTCGCGCCATCGACTCTTTTTACCTCAGAACAGGGACTAAATTCTTTGTTAAATGCTGCATATGGTTCTGCACATAGGTCAGGATTTGATCAATCATGGTCTCCTTATTTTTTGGGGACCATGCCGGCAGGAGACGTTTGGGGAGCCGGGGGGTCTATCGAGAGTCTTTGGCAGTCTTTGATTGATTACAATTGGGACAGTAATCATGGACAGTTGCTTCCTGTTTGGACAACTTACTATAACTCAATTCGTGATGCAAATATAGTTTTAGAAAATCTGGACAATGATTCATTTTCGAGTGATTATAGGCAGAGAACCGAGGCCGAAGTCCATTTTTTAAGGGGTTGGGCCTATTCTGAACTTTATAAGTATTTCGGGAGGGTACCTCTTTACCAGTCTTCGACTGGCGATCCATTGTTGCCCCGATCTAGCGATGAAGAAACAAGGGCTTTTATAGAACAAGAGCTTACCGCGGCAATTGCAGCTTTACCGACCGAACCAGCAGCTTTTGGTCGGGCATCCCAGGGAGTGGCTATGTCTGTCTTGGCAAAGTTTTACTTGAACACCAAGCAATGGCAAAAAGTGGCAGATATCTCTTTGGACATTATAGATTTGGGAATTTACGGTCTCTTACCCAACTACTCTGATCTTTTTGAAATAACTAATGAAGGTAATGCCGAGATAATTTGGGCACTTACTAAAGATCCCTCTGGAGCGGCCCAGTACATGAATGCCTTGATTTTTCCTCCGGACTATCCTAGACCTTTTTCCAATAATTCGGTTTATGCGGCACGTACCTACCTCTTTGATAATTTTGTAAACTCTTTTGGGCCGACAGATACACGAACCAGCCGCATAATTACCGAGTGGGAGAGTACGGCTACTGGTGAGCTTGTTTTGGGGCTGGGTAGCGATCAATCATTTCCGTACAAGTGGCCATTTGACTCTAACGCAGTAGGTGCTGCTGCCGGAAATGATATGATTATCATTAGGTATGCCGACATATTGTTGACAAGGGCCGAAGCACTTAATGAACTGAACGGACCTACTCAAGAGGTTATTGACCTTATAAATGAGGTCAGGAACCGAGCCGGGGCCCTTCCTTTAATATTAGGAAGTTTCAGCAAAGACTCGTTGCGAGATGCCATCTTACGTGAAAGAGAGTGGGAATTTTATTTTGAAGGAAATGCAAGAGAAGACCAGATCAGGCACGGCGTCATGATTTCTAGGGCTCAAGCAAGAGGGAAAAATGCCCAAGATTTTCATATACTATATCCGATTCCGCAAAGAGAACTGGATGCCAATTCCAATTTAGAACAAAATCCTGGTTATTAAATATGAATATTTTAAGGTTCTTTAGAGTATGTAAATAACTATAGAAAAGAAAAAGTAGCTGTGTGGACCAACTTGAATGGTTGGTCTACATAAGCTTTCTTCCAACTTTATTAACAATCAACCGAAAGGTTTCTTAGTAAATCATAGCCTATATGTCAAGCTTTAGGCCTAAATATTGAAAATATCAATTTGAAATGAAAATAGATACAATAAAACTCATGAGCAGAAACATGTTTTTAGTGCTTTCTGTCTTGTTATTTACAACCGCATGTACAGAACAAACTAAGACTGACCAAAAATCGAAAGCAAAAGATAAACCTTTGAACTTCGTGGTCATCTTTGCCGATGACCTGGGGTACGGTGATTTGAGCTCCTACGGTCATCCGACCATACATACTCGAAATCTTGATCAAATGGCGGTTGAAGGTCAAAAATGGACAAACTTCTATGTGGGATCCAGCGTATGTACCCCCAGTCGTGCGGCATTATTGACAGGGAGGTTACCTATCAGAAATGGAATGACAAGCAGGGCAAACCGAGTTCTTTTTCCAGATTCCCACCATGGATTGCCGCAGAATGAGGTAACCCTGGCGGAACAATTAAAAAAAGTCGATTACGCAACGGCCTGTATAGGTAAATGGCATTTAGGGCATAAAGAAGAGTATCTACCAACAAATCAAGGGTTCGATTACTATTTTGGAATTCCCTACAGCAATGACATGGACAATATTATACCATTTAGGTCAGTTCAAGGATATATTGATTTTTGGAAATCAGAAGAAAGAAAGGATATAAACACATTCAATGTTCCTATAATGCGTAATACCGAGATAATAGAACGGCCAGCAGATCAAAACACATTGACAAAGCGTTATAATGATGAGGCTGTTAAGTTCATCCAACAAAACAAGGAAAAACCATTTTTTCTCTATTTGGCCCATAGCCTTCCACATGTACCTCTTTTTGCATCGAAAGATTTTTTGGGTACCAGCAATAGAGGCATCTATGGGGATGTCGTCGAAGAGATTGACCACGGGGTAGGACAAATATTGACCGAACTGAAAAATAACGGTCTCGATGAAAATACGATTGTAGTCTTCACCTCTGACAATGGACCTTGGCTTATTATGAAACAAGAAGGTGGAAGTGCAGGACTATTGCGCGAAGGAAAAGGATCAACATGGGAGGGGGGTATGCGTGAACCATGTATTTTTTGGGGTCCTGGCCAAATACAACCTGGTCTGGTTACCCAAATAGGTACTACCATGGATTTGTATACCACTTTCAGTAAATTGGCAAACGTGCCATTGCCCGATGATCGACAAATAGATGGAAAAGATCTTGGTCCAACACTCTTCGAAAAGAAGCCCAGCGAAAGGAATGAAGTGTACTATTACAGGGGAGATGAGCTTTATGCGGTTAGATCGGGTGCCTTCAAAGCCCATTTCATCACCCAAAATGGTTATGGTCAACCCGTACGTGAAGAACATGACCCTCCACTTCTATACAATCTTGAAATAGATCCATCTGAAAAGTATAATGTTTCTGAAAATAACCCAGATATCATTGAAGAAATCAAAGCCTTGGTAAAAAATCATAATTCAAATTTGATTAAAGGTGAAGATCAGTTAAAAGACAGGGGTTGACCTTTGAATTATCATTGAAATTTAAGTGAATCTAACATTAATAAATATGAAAAATAGACATCAAATTAAAGGTTTGGTAATTTTGTTACTGCTATTTAGCGGTACTCTTATAGCACAGAATCAAGTGAGTAGCTATTCGCTTGTTGAAATTCCCGCTCCGTCGCTTAAGGATAATTTATTAGGAACAAATGAGGTTCAAAAGATTGGTGTATATTTACCCCCCTCCTATTTAGACTCCGACCAACTATTTCCAGTGGTCTATTTTTTGAACGGATATACTGTTGAAGCTGGCGAATATCCCAAAACGGAAGCTTTTGACTACTACATGAAAAATAGTAAAAAGCAGGAGTTTATCTTAATAGAATTGAACGGTCATAACCTTTTTGAAGGCTCGATGTACGCCAATTCACCAGTATCCGGGAATTGGGAAGATTATATTGTAAGAGATGTCGTGACATATGTTGACGGCCATTATAGAACTTTGCCAAAACGGGAATCTCGTGGAATAACTGGTCATTCAATGGGAGGAGGTGGCACAATAAATATCAGTTTGAAGTATCCTGATATGTTTTCTGTAGCCTATGCTATGAGCCCTGCCGTTTTAGCGAATGATAATTTATTGAATGGTATGTTTCAGAACGATTCAATCTTGGTACTTGTTCAGAATTTGTCCAAAAAAATGGCAAAGGTTAAGGATAAGGATTTTGCCGAAACCTTGCAACTAGAATTAAAATCTTATGACCAAAAGGTAACGAGTATATTTGGTATTCTCGCCTTTGGATCTGCTTTCTCTCCCGATCTCTCAAAACCTTTAAAAATGGCATTCCCTTTTAAAAGGAATCCTGATGGTAGTCTTATTAAGGTAGAAGAAGTCCATAAGAAATGGGTAGCTGGTTTTGGGAATTTGAAAGAAAAAGTAAAAAATTATAAGAGTAATTTAACCCAGTACAAGAAATTTGCATTGAGCTGTGGGTACCAGGACGAAATGCCCGGGTTATTCGAAGGTTCAGTTTATTTTTCAAAATTATTGACAGAGGAAAAAATACCGCACAGCACATGTTGGTACACAGGTAAACATAGCGATAAGGTAAGTGAACAACTCATGAACGAGGTATTTCCCCTCATGTCAGGATACCTACTTTGTGAATGATTGCAATGCAATGTTTTATAATATGATTAAAGGTATGAAAACCTATGAATTGTTCAAATTTGAATAAGCTCTGCCATGTCAATGTTAAGAAAATATTCTTTGCGTATAAGCATATTTTTAAAACCTAAATTTATGGAAATGAAACCATTTTCAATAATGAATCTAGATATCTTACAACTGAGTCGTTCAACAGCTCTCAATAGAAATAACGCTAATGGTATTTTTACCGATTGTCCTACATATCCACATTGCTTAAATACGTAAGGTTGATAGTAAATAAACATATAATAATCATAAAACATTAGGTTGATTTTGAGTTAGTTTTTAAGAGAGCGTGGCTTGTCTGCGCTTTTTTCTTTTGCTTCCAATTCCAGTTCTTATGCTGAAATTCGTTTTATGACCTAATACTTTCACACGATGAAACGAACAAATTTAAATATGGCAATTAAGTGGGGTTGCAATCGGCCCGACTTGAAAGTATTGCTTTTTTTATTTTCATTTTTGACATTTTTCTATTCAGTCTGTGGGCAAGTATCTGAGGTGTTTTGGCTCGAAAATGATTCCATCAGGGTATCAATAAGCAGAAAAGGGGCTGAACTACAAAGCATACAAGGTAAAATTAGCAAGTTTGAGTACCTATGGCAGGGAAATAGTGAATATTGGCCCGATAGGGCTCCAATAATGTTTCCGGTCAATGTCAGGTTCAGGGACGATGAGTTTTATTTTCGGAATGTGAAATACGAGATGCCAAAAATGGGTATCATAAAACAGAGTCTTATGACCCTAAAGCGTAAAGGTAAAGATGAGGTAACATTAAGTTTTGTTCCCGATGAAGAGGTTTTACGCGAAAACTACCCATTTTTGTTCAAACTTCTTGTTCGCTATAAATTGATTGGCAATACCGTTTTGAACGAATATACCATCACTAATAACGACAAACGAAGCATGTATTTTGCACTGGGAGGTCATCCAGGGTTTAATCTGTCACTCGGTCAATCAAATGGTAGAGAAACACATGAGTTATTTTTTTTTAAATCACTTTCTGCCAAAAGAGAGCTTATTAAAAATAGTCTTTTAAAAGATTCGGCAGCCCCCTTTTTACAAAATGAGACAACTCTTGGACTTGATGATGACAGGATTCCCAATACTGGAATTTTCATTAAAGACTCAGTTATCCATAAAATTGGTCTAGCCAGATCTGGCAAAAAGCCATACATAAGTTTGATTCCAGGTAATTTTCCCAATGTGAATATTTGGAGCCCTCCGGGATATCCGTTTGTGTGCATTGAACCCATGGCCTCACATCATGATTTTGAAGATTCTCCAAAAGATATTGAAAAAAAGCACCACCTTGTCACATTGAAACAGTACGAAACTGTTAAATATTATTTTTTTATAGAAATAGACCAAAGCCTTTAAATAACAATCTATACGTTATGAAAGCATGGTTGTGCATTTACTTCTTATCTCCAATTTTTTCTGATTATGGAACGAATTTATGGTGTTCTGGTTTTCGATTATGCTTTTTTAAAGACGGAATTCGGAATAATTCTACCAGATAACTTTTTTAGTTAAAACTATATAAACTTTTAATTAATATACTTCATTAGTTGTAAACGTCAGTATTTGAGGAGGGTGTAAACTGAACTCTGTCTGAAATAAATTTATCATTAATTTTATTCAGACAGAATCATGACAAACGAGGAATAAAGAGTATTCGATAAAAATGGACTTGATCAGTTTTTGTCCGGTAAGAGCCTCTTTAATTATATGTCCGCTTTTTTGTTGCGAGTTCAGAACGATACGATGTATCACGATAAGGTAAGAAAAGCAATTCCATGAAACCTTTCCTATCAGTTTTCCGGAAAAGTTAATGACCCGAATACTGCAAAACACTATGAACGGTTTTTTGAAATAATACAAAAAGAAACCACAAGTGTCAACCGTGACCATAACCTGAATTTTGATACTCGGATTATTACTGGGGTAATTGAAGTTTCAAAAAAATTAAAAAGATATTTTTTTGATTAAAACAAAGTGTATTCATTTCATTTGCCGATGGCTAAAACAGGAAGGTGCGATTTAAGTTTTAAAAAAAATGAAGAGTTTCCAAAAACAGCCCGAAGAGTTTTGTAAACTTAGCAGCAAATTTTGAGAAAGTTTATATTGATTCCAAAACGATTTTATGAGGTAACTATGTATAAAATAGTCTCAATTGACCGTCTATATTTATGCTTACTGTGCTCACGCCCAAGTTTACTATTTTTCTTCTCGCAAGGCAAGCCTCTGTATATTTTCCCCACTAGAATAAAAAACTCTAAATGTTATTGCAGCCACTTCTACCCGTTATAACAGGCAATAATATATTTTTCTAATGTAAGTTGTAGCGTTTGTACTTGATTTTACGTACAGGGAGAAATGGCTATTTTTAAAGCACGGAATACTATGTGTTCTATTTGATTTAAAAATTAATGAACTTAGATAATCGTGTGCATTAATCCTAACATAATTTGAAGAAGTACTCTGAAAATGAGGAGAGGGAAATAATTGCTGGCTGTGCAATAGAATCGGAAAAACACCAAGAACTTCTGTATAAGTGGTATTATGGATATGTCATGGGCGTTAGCCTAACGTATTGTACAAATCGTGATATAGCCCAAGAAATCACCCATGATTCTTTTATGAAGATTTTTAACTCCATTAATAATTTTGATGAAAAACAAATGCTTAAGAGTTGGATCAGAAAAATTACTGTGAATACTGCCATTGATTGGATGAGCCGGACAAAGTGAACCACCCGCGCCGGGTGAAAGTGAGCATAGCAAACTAAGTGCGCAAAATCGATTCTATTGTTGTTAAATTTACTGTTTATTTTTTAGTTTTTTCCGCATTGATTCTCCCTTTATATCTATTCGATGAGCTGTGTGTACCAGTC
>Ga0209344_10004355_pt1 | contig 13070 bp, 9 predicted proteins | sample Cruoilmetagenom6_FD_187293 | JGI IMG/M metagenome (GOLD analysis project Ga0209344, IMG submission 187293) | Oil polluted marine microbial communities from Coal Oil Point, Santa Barbara, California, USA - Santa Barbara Oil Seep Sample 6 (SPAdes)... | ecosystem: Environmental > Aquatic > Marine >...
TACTCAATTTGAAACACCGTATGACTGCCATATCTGTATTCCATACCACACCTCCATTCGTGTGGCATATTGTCGCAGCTAAAGCTGACCGGCTAAAGCCGGTGGTTTAAACCTTGTGATTGATAATTAATACACTCGAGCGCCCTGAAATTCGAGGTGTAGGTCTTTGTGAGATTTTCGATTGATATAACTGGATGCACGCAATTTCCTTGCTAATAATAAATTTTCTAATGAAGCGTTATTCTATTGAAGCATTAATAGTTGGAGCATCCATAAGATTTATCAATACATCCTATATTTCGGCTATGCCACAGCCATCTACTTTTTCTTAGTAACCATATGATAATGAAGAGAGAACGTCATGTAATCGCATTTGCAAACGCTAAAATGATCCGTTTTTATGTATAAATGGAGGGAACTTGTCTAAAAATGTTGTTCTGGATGGGGACATTGCTGCAATGGCAGCATTGAAGATTTAGGCGGGGGATAAATGAAGTAAATCTGCCCTCAGAAAACCGTGTAGGTCAAAAATGCATTTCCATATGAAAAACACGCATCCAGACCGAACTTGTACAACAAATGGTTCAGATTGTTGCTCGCTTCGCGATCACAACCTAACCCTACTCGTTATATCAAGGGCACCTCTAAAAATTCAATTAGCGAGCAGCCACTTTGCAGCTTGCCTGCTTACCCCATTGCGTCACAATACGGCGTTACTAAAAAAATTATCGCTTACATATAAACACTATACCGCGCTCAAATTTTTTACTCGTACCTTGTCTAACTTAGATAATTGAATTTTTAGAGGCGCCCTCAAGTCTATATAGCATCGCGCTATGGAAAGAGAAAGGTGGTTTCGATAATTAAATGTGGCTTTTCAATATTTAATGGGTCAATTTAAAAAGCATGCATTTGAATTGCCAACAAAACAGAAGCCGCGCGATGATTGCTATGCGTTATTGAAAAGTTTGCCCATTTCTTGATGAGCAAGCTGTTCCATGTTCAGTGGAAATGTACCACGAGATGATAGCGCCCTAAGTATTAAATGTGCCGGAAGTGTAGTCAAGGTTATCGGTGGACGAACAGGATCTTGACCACCAGTCGTGCCTTCATCCTCTATTCCTGCAACGATGCCAACAGTACCGACTACTTTTGTTACTGCGTGATAGTCTTTGGGGTCTTTTAATGCATCAATGATTGCGACTTGAGCCTTAACAAAACCAATAAGTAATTCGGTCAGTTGTTTCTCAGTTACTGTAGCCATAATAAGTCCTTTAAAATAAATGTTAAGCACAAGTGTTAAAGCGAGCGGTATCCATCAGGTCATGGAAAAACAGCTGCATTTTACACCTTGGAAATACTTTAACTCACCATTCTGCAGAAATCAATAATCTAAAAATCATAGTCCCACATATTTTAGAGATTGAAGAAATTGCCCTGCATTCTGGTATCCAATCACACGGCGGTCGCCCTGCTCGCGTCCTTGTGCATCAAAAAACAGAATAGCCGGCGGGCCAAATAACTCAAAACGTTTTAGCAGTGCTTTATCTTCATCGTTATTAGCAGTGACGTCGATTTGTAGCAACACAGCATTTCTCAATTTAGCCTGCACCTTGGCATCGGTGAACGTGAAACGTTCCATCTCCTTACACGATATGCACCAGTCTGCGTAGAAATCCAGCATCACAGTCTTGCCATTCGCCTGTGCAATGCGGTTATCCAGTTCAGCCACATTTTTTATCCGCTCAAATTTCAGATTCGAGGTCTCTTCTGCCTGACCGCTACCAATTGCTACCAGCGGTTGCAGGATGTCGCGTGCGCCAGAGAGTGCACCGATCAAATAGGCACTGCCAAGCAGAAGCGCGAAAATACCGATGCCTTTCCATAGCTTCTGCCAACCTGAAGCATTATTTGGCAGTGCATCCAACGCGTGCATATAGATAGCAGAAAGCACTAGTAGTATCGCCCACAGCAACATCTGTATGCTCAACGGGATCAGCGTTGAAATAAGCCAGATCGCGAGCGCCAGCATTAACACGCCAAAGAAGTGTTTGACCGATTCCATCCAGGCGCCCGCCTTGGGCAATAGCGCTCCAGCGGATGCGCCGATCAATAGCAATGGCAAGCCCATGCCTATTGCGAGTGCGAACAATGCTGTTCCGCCCAGCAGGGCGTCATGTGTCTGCCCGATATACAGTAGCGCAGCCGCCATGGGTGCAGCGACGCATGGGCTGACGATAACGGCAGATAGCGCACCCATCATGAACACGCCGCTCAGATGGCCGCCATGCAAGCGGTTACTGGTTTTAGTCAATTTGCTTTGCAGGGCAGCAGGAAGTTGTAGTTCGTAAAAACCGAACATCGATAAAGACAGAAACACGAACAAGGCAGCGAAACTGCCCAGCACCCAAGGCGTTTGCAGAGCGCTGGATAATAGCGTACCAGACAGACCAGCAGCCACCCCGATCGCTGCATAGGTTAATGCCATGCCAAGCACGTAGGCAAGCGACAAAAGGAAGCTGTGCATTTTGGTGGGATGTGAGCTGTGACCGACAATAATGCCGGAAAGAATAGGAATCATCGGCAGTACACAGGGAGTAAAAGCAAGCAGCAGCCCAGCACCAAAGAAAAATGACACGATCAGCCAAAAGCTGCCTTGCTTGAATAGTTTGGCGAGCTGCGTACTTTCAGAATCAACAGACATGGCAATGCCTTGTGCCATCTGTGGCGAATTAGTTGATGCGAGACTTGCCTTGGGTAGCACGATGTTGAACTGCTTATCAATCGGTGCGTAGCAAAGGTCGTTGTCTTTGCATCCCTGATAACTGGCTGCCAGCGTAATATCCTGAGCTGTATTATTGCTGCGCCCCAGCGTAACCACCGCTTGGAAAGACTGATGAAATACTGTCGTATCACCAAAATTGGGGTCATACTTCATCTCCCCTTTTGGCATGGACACATTTGTAATTTTTACGCCCGCAGCTTTTGCAGAATCGTCCAATATTGTAAATCTAACCTTGTCACGATATAAATAGTAACCGGGCGTGACCCTGAAATTGGCAAACACGGTAGACTCATCACTTACGCTGACCTCCAGTCCGAATGCCTTATCCGGAGGCAAGATGACAGATTTCTTCGCGCCGCCCAGCAGCGGCAGGCGATCCAGAAAACTGTCCGCATGGGATAACGGAACTAAACATAACAACATCAATAGTAAGAGACGCATCGCTTTCAAAACCTTTGCGGGTGTAACCTATTAGTTAATAATATGACGAGTCAAATGCCTCTAGCAGCCTGTCGGACTTAAAGAATCGTATTCAAGGCAGCCGCTACTTCTAATTTTTTTGCCTCACATTGTCAGGGAAGGCTGCTAGGCGCTGGGGACGTTTCTTGCGTGATCCATTGTAAATAGTCGGGCAACCCCGCGTTAACCGAGACCGCAATGATCTCGGGAAGTTCATAGGGATGATGTGCATGGATGACAGCCTCAAGGCGTGGGTAGGCGGCACGGGTAGTCTTGATCAGCAATGGCACCTCACTGTCCATCTCTATTTTTTCCTGCCAGCGATAGACCGAGGTACATTCCGCCAATATGTTGATACATGCAGCAGCGCGACTTTCAATTAAAGCATTGGCCACGCGTTGGGCACTTTCTCGATTCGGTAAGTTGGTCAAGACTAGTAGAATTTCATCCATTTGTCTTATGCCGCTTTCACATTAGCGCAGCGAATCCCCAATTGCAGCAGTTCATCCCACACATTGCCAGGGCGCAAACCTTTAATCACCTTGTCCAAGTGCGCGACCTGGCGCAAAGCGCGCTCGGCTATAATCGGACTGAAGCGACGTACAGCGCGCTCCACAAGCTTTTGGCGTGTGCCCCATACACGCGCATCGCGTAGCGCAGAAGACAAATTACCACTGTGCTGCATGGCGCGTAACACCTTGTTCAACGTGCGAATATCTTCTGTTAACGCCCACAGTATAAGCACAGTAGCCGTGCCTTCCGCACGCAGGCCATCAAGTATGTGCGCATAACGCGCCACATCTCCCGCCAGCATAGCCTCGGACAGCTTGAATACATCGTAGCGCGCCACATCCATCACCGAACTTTGCATCTGTTCGAAAGATAATGGCCCGGCAGGGAATAGCAGCGCGAGCTTTTGAATTTCCTGATAAGCCGCCAGCAGGTTGCCTTCCACCCGCTCCGCGAGAAACATGAGCGTATTCGCATCAGCGGATTGATTCTGACGTTTCAATCGGCTCGCAATCCAGGCCGGCAGTGCATTCAATGCAATTTCCTCGGTGGCGATAACCACCCCTTGCGCTGACAGCGCAGTAAACCACTTGCTGCCCAAGGCAGCCTTGTCCAATCGTGGCAGCGATATCAGTGTGACTGTGTCAGAGTTCAAATTTTGGCAATAATGCTGCAAGGTTTGCGCACCTTCCACACCCGGCTTGCCGGAGGGAATGCGCAGGTCCACCAGCTTGCGTGTAGAGAAGAGCGACAAACTTTGCGCACTGTTGCGCAACTCTGCCCACTTGAAGCCGGGCTCGGCGATTAGTACTTCACGTTCGGTATAGCCTGCCGAGCGTGCCGCAGCGCGGATGGCATCAGCAGCCTCGATAGCAAGCAGCAAGGCCTCGCCGTGAATGACATACAGCGGCGCAAGTCCTTGGGCAAGGTGGTGCGGCAAATTCCCCTCAGAAAGCTTCATTGTGGCACTTGAGGCGGTTTGGCAAGGCTCAGGCGGCGCAATACCTGCTGTACCGCGTCTTTGCGCATGTCTTGATAAAGCACCGTTTCCTCCTTTTCCTTAGCAAGAATCTGAGTGTTGTCAAAAGATAAATAACGCTGCAGCACGATTTCATCTGCGGGAAGCCATTTCTGCAGCTGCCTATCGTCGGCATACAACGAAACACGGTAAATCAACTGGTATTCACGCACGCGACCGGTATCACTCAAGGAAAGTATCCGTTTGCTCATCGCTTCGGAAACGATATGCAGAGTCAATTGCGCGTTTTCGGACGAGTCAACGAGCTTTACTCCATATAACTGCACTTCACGTTTTAAATCAAGAATGAAGGGCGCATTGGCATTAGCTGATTTTATGAACAATGTCTGAAATGGGAATGTAAATCCCCCTTGCCCCTGTCCGCGCAAGTGGAAGCCGCACGCACTCAAGAGCAACGCGAGTATCAACAGCGGTATTAGCAGAAGATTTTTGCGCATTGGCATCTTTCCATTGTTTAGATTACTACGTTAATCAAACGCCCAGGTACCACTATGATTTTTTTGGCAGCTTGACCGGCCAACAGTTTTTCAACGGACGGATATGTTACAGCCAGCTGTTTGAGCGTGGCATGATCGGCATCTTTCGCTACGCGTAATTTACCGCGCAACTTTCCATTGACTTGAATCATCAGTTCAATTTCGTCTTGCACTAATGCTGCTTCATCTACTTCTGGCCACGGAGCGGACAGAATATCATCGCCATAACCCAACTCTTGCCAGAGTGTTTGTGTGATGTGTGGTGCAATAGGGGAAAGCAGCCGCAGCAGGATACTGAATCCATTTGTAATGGCAATTGACGTTGTATTCATACCAGGTGACCCTATCACCATTTGTTGTTCTAACGCTTTCAAAATTTTCATGCAAGCTGATGCCACTGTATTGAATTGCAGGCGCTGCAGATCAAAGTTTGCCTGTTTAAGCACAACATGCATTTCTCTATAAACCTCCCTTTGTTCATTATTCATGGCCTTCAAATAAGATTTGTCAGACTCTTGTTTGCTGCGACTGTGGCAAACATCAATCTCTTTTTTATTTGAATAAGCAAAATTCCATATCCGTCTCAGGAAACGGAACGCGCCTTCCACGCCAGCATCAGACCATTCCAGTGTTTGCTCTGGTGGCGCTGCAAATATTATAAAGAAGCGCGCCGTGTCTGCACCATATTGGTCAATGATGATCTGTGGATCTACGCCATTGTTTTTGGACTTGGACATTTTTTCTGTGGCGCCGATAACAACCGGCTGGCCATCGGAGCGTAATTTGGCACCGACCGGGCGACCACGCGAGTCGGTCTCTATATCTACCTCGGCAGGATTAATCCACAATTTTTTGCCCTCCGTGCCTTCGCGGAAAAAAGTCGGCGCGATCACCATACCTTGCGTGAGCAAGTTGGCAAACGGTTCATTAATGGATTTTGACCGCAGCGCTAGCTCCCCCGCTTCCTGTGATTCTGAAGCAAGGGCCGTCTCGCCGAACAATCCCGCATCGCGCATCAACTTGTTAAAAAAGCGCGCATACAGCAAATGCAGGATAGCGTGCTCAATGCCGCCGACGTATTGATCAACGGGCAACCAGTATCGGGCGCGTTCGTCTACCATGCCCGTAGTGCAGTCGGGACTGGTATAGCGTGCGTAATACCAGGACGATTCGAAGAAAGTGTCCATGGTGTCGGTCTCGCGCTTTGCAGCGCCGCCGCATCGCGGGCAAGCGGTCTCGTAAAATTCAGGCATCTTCGCCAGCGGTGAACCCGCGCCAGTAATGGTGACTTGTTCCGGTAATATCACTGGCAACTGGTCATCCGGTACCGGAACATCGCCGCAATGTGCGCAATGCATGATCGGAATTGGGCAACCCCAGTAGCGCTGGCGTGAGATGCCCCAGTCACGCAGGCGGAACTGAGTTCGCTTCTGGCCTAAGCATTTGGCTTGCAGGTCGGCAGAAATTGCGTCGAAGGCTTGCTGGAAATCGAGTCCATCGTACTTGCCAGAGTTGACACACATACGAAGTTCTTTTTCACCGTACCATTCTTGCCAATAATCGGCTGTAAATTCATTTACGAGCGTAGCTTTCATCAAATCATGATGTTGACCTGATACCTCATCCTTCATTCCATTTGGATCATCAGCAAACGCAACACCTTCTTTTAGTGCTTTCTTTGCGGCAACAATTTCGTCACGTTCAATCACCTGTTTGATTGGCAGACTGTATTTCTTCGCAAATTCAAAATCGCGCTCATCATGCGCCGGAACCGCCATCACCGCGCCCTCACCGTAGCCCATCAGCACATAGTTAGCAACCCACACCGGCAGTTGCTCACCGTTGAGCGGATGAGTGACGAACAGGCCGGTATTCATGCCTTTCTTTTCCATTGTTGCCACGTCTGCTTCGGCAGTGCCGCCGCGCTTGCATTCGGTAATGAACTCAGCCAACTTTGGATTGTTTGCTGCGGCTTGGGTCGCCAGCAAATGCTCCGCGGCCACTGCGACATAAGTCGCACCCATCAGAGTGTCAGGACGGGTGGTATAAACCTTGAGCACCCCCGTCGTTCCAACGCTCGCCGCATCATAGGGGAAATACACTTCGCAGCCATGGCTCTTACCAATCCAGTTGCGTTGCATGGTCTTGACCTGTTCCGGCCAGCCTTCCAGCTGGTCCAGGTCTGCAAGCAATTCCTCGGCATATTGAGTAATGCGCATGAAATACATCGGGATGTCGCGTTTTTCCACCAGCGCGCCGGAACGCCAGCCGCGCCCATCGATCACTTGCTCATTGGCCAGCACGGTGTTATCGACCGGATCCCAGTTCACCGAAGACGTCTTCTTGTAAATCAGTCCGTTCTGAAACAAACGCGTGAATAACCATTGCTCCCAGCGGTAGTAATCCGGTTTACAAGTAGTCACTTCGCGCGACCAGTCGACGCCAAGTCCAAGGCTCTGTAGCTGCGTGCGCATGACGTCAATATTTGAATATGTCCACGCGGCGGGCGGTACGTTATTGGCTAAGGCGGCATTTTCAGCGGGTAGACCGAAAGCATCCCAGCCCATCGGTTGCATCACGTTAAAACCCTTCATGCGGTGATAACGCGATAGCACATCACCGATGGTATAGTTTCGCACATGCCCCATGTGCAGCTTGCCTGAGGGGTAAGGGAACATCGACAGACAATAATATTTTGGCTTGTCAGATTGATCCTCCGCGCGGAAGGTCAGCTTCTTCTTCCAGGATTCTTGCGCGACAGCTTCGATATTTTTCGGTTTATAATCCTGTTGCATTTTGATTTTTGCGTGAGTTCGTCCAATCGGCATTATAACGGCTTAACCCTGCCCATGCTGCACTCGAACTGACTGATGAGGTAGCACATGGTGACACGTTATGCTGCCTCGGGGTTCGAGGTTCTGCTAGAATGCCGCCAAAATAAATTTTTAATATTCTTATAATATCCTTCAGGAGGGCTTTACTTATGTCCCGCAAGCACCCCGTGATTGCTGTGACCGGTTCATCAGGCGCCGGCACTACTACCGCCAAGCGCGCTTTTGAAAATATTTTCCGCCGTGAGCACATAAATGCCGCCGTGATTGAAGGTGACAGTCTGCACAGTTTAGACCGCCTGGAATTTCGGGCTGCCGTGGCTGAAGCTGGCAAAGCAGGCAATCATTCGTTCAGCCACTTTGGACCCGAAGCCAATCATTTCGACAAAATCGAAGAGACTTTCAAGTCTTATGGTGAAACAGGCTCTTGCAAGCACCGTTATTATATTCATAGCGATGCTGAAGCTAAAGAACTGAATGCGCGCTTGAACACCAGCTTGAACCCTGGTCAATTTACACCATGGGAAGATATTGCCACCGGTTCCGACCTGCTGTTTTACGAAGGGTTGCACGGCATGGTGAAGACAGATACCGTGGATGCTGCTAAATATGTTGACTTGAGTATCGGCGTGGTTCCTATCGTCAATCTGGAATGGATACAAAAAATCCATCGTGATCAAGCGGAGCGTGGCTATTCCGCTGAAGCGACGGTAGAGACCATCCTGCGCCGTATGCCAGACTATATTAACTACATCACACCACAATTTTCGCTTACTGATATTAACTTTCAGCGTGTGTCTACAGTAGATACTTCTAACCCTTTCATTGCACGAGATATCCCCACACCGGACGAAAGTTTTGTAGTGATTCGTTTCCGCGATTCCAAGGGGGTAGATTTCTCATACATTCTTGACATGATTCAACATTCATTCATGTCACGCTCGAATACCATAGTAGTACCCGGTGGCAAAATGAGCTTGGCAATGGAAGTGATTCTGGCTCCCATCATGCATGAGATGCTGCTGAACAGAAATAAGTAACTTTTTTATAGTTTGATATAAGCGGGGAATCAGGCATCGTTGCCGATTCCCCGTTTTTTTTACGGACATCCCTAATGGATTTTCTTGCTGACCTTAATCCTGAGCAGCGCGCTGCCGTTACTCTGCCTGAACAATCAGCCTTAATACTGGCCGGTGCAGGCAGCGGCAAAACCCGCGTCCTAACCACGCGCATCGCTTGGTTGATCAGTACTGGACAAGTCAGTCCGCATGGCATTCTGGCTGTCACCTTCACTAACAAGGCGGCAAAGGAGATGCTTTTGCGCTTGTCCGCCATGTTACCGATCAACATACGCGGGCTATGGATGGGCACTTTTCATGGGCTGTGTAACCGTATGTTGCGCGCCCATCACCGCGAGGCGATGTTGCCGCAGACTTTTCAGATTCTGGATAGCGCCGACCAGCTTGCTTCTATCAAGAGGATAATGAAAGTACGGAATGTGGATGACGAAAAATATCCACCGCGTGAGGTTCAGAGCTTTATCAGCAAAAACAAGGAACAGGGCCTGCGCGCGCATGAGGTGGAAGCCTTCGATCCCTACACCCGCCGCAGGGTGGAAATTTTTGCTGCTTATGATGAGCAGTGCCAACGCGAAGGAGTAGTAGATTTTTCTGAGTTGCTATTACGCTGCTACGAATTACTTGCGCGCAATCAACCATTACGGGAGCATTATCAGGCTCGCTTCCGTCACATTTTGGTGGATGAATTTCAGGACACCAACCGCCTGCAATATCAATGGCTAAAATTATTAGCTGGGCAACACAATGCTCTGTTTGCGGTGGGTGACGACGACCAGTCTATTTATGCGTTCCGTGGTGCGAATGTCGGCAATATGCAGGAACTGACGCGCGACTTTAATGTGCAGAATGTGATCAAACTGGAGCAAAACTATCGCTCGCATGGCAACATCCTTGATGCCGCCAACGCACTAATCAAGAATAATAGCAGCCGTCTTGGCAAGAATTTATGGACCTCAGAAAATAAAGGTGAGCCATTACGTGTGTACGAGGCACCCACTGATGCGGAAGAAGCCAGATTCATCGTTGACGAAGCGCGACAACTCAACCGCGAAGGAATTCACCTTGCCGAGATGGCCGTGCTATACCGTTCTAACGCTCAGTCGCGCGTTATCGAACACGCACTGGTGTCAGCGGGGGTGGCCTATCGCGTGTATGGTGGACTGAGGTTTTTCGAAAGACAGGAAATCAAGCATGCGCTGGCTTATCTGCGCCTGATACAAAACTCGGGTGACGATAACGCACTGCTGCGCATCATCAACTTTCCTACGCGCGGCATCGGCGCGCGCACAATCGAACAATTACAGGAAGCGGCGCGCACGCAAAATGTCAGCCTGTGGCAGGTGGCAAAACAGACGAGCGGCAAAGTGGCGACGTTTGTAACTTTAATCGAGATGATGGCCAGTGCCACGCGTGAACTTCCGTTGCCGGAAGCCATAGACCATATACTTCTGCACAGCAGGTTGCTTGAGCATTATCAAAACGAAACGGGTGTCAAACAACGCGAAGCTCAGGAACGGCTGGAAAACCTCAATGAGTTGATCAATGCCGCGACACTGTTTGTGCATGAGAACGAGGACGACAGCCTTACTTCCTTCCTCACTCATGCCGCGCTTGAATCAGGTGAAAGTCAGGCGGAAGCTAACGCGGATGCGCTACACCTGATGACGGTACATTCATCCAAGGGTTTGGAATTTCATACTGTGTTCATGAGCGGGCTGGAAGAAGGCTTATTCCCGCACCAGAACAGCCGCATGGCGGATGCTGGTGTGGATGAAGAACGCCGCCTGATGTATGTGGCTATCACACGCGCACGGCGCAGGCTACATCTCTCCTTTGCGCAAAGCCGTATGTTGCATGGACAGGTGAATTACAACTTGATGTCCAGTTTTTTACGCGAGCTGCCAGAGGAGTTGTTGCACTGGATTACACCACGCATAGCTACACGCAATGATTTCAGCTCTTCTGCTTATTCAACCCCTTTCAACCCGAAGTCTCCTCTCATAAGCGTAAGCGGGATTGGGGCTAAAAAGTGTGTTAGTGTACAACATTCACCATGGCATATGAGTCAAGCGGTTCACCACGCCAAATTTGGCGAAGGGGTCATAGTCAACATTGAAGGCGGAGATTCAGATATGCGCGTACAGGTGAAATTTCGTACAGCCGGTACGAAGTGGCTGGCGCTGGAATACGCGAAGCTCACCCCGCTATAATAACGGCCAGAATAGAGTATCTAAATGAAATAAGCGTAGTAAAGATGAATTGATTCGCCTCACCGTAAAACTAGATTTATCCGGGCTCTCAGAAAATGAAATGAGCATGCAATCAAATAAACTAAGCCAGTTACGCGCGCAAGCTGAAAAGCGACTTACCCACGTAACAGAGAAAGTGTGGGCTCCGCGCCCTTCCGAGGAGCTTCTGCACGAGCTCCACGTGCATGAGATTGAACTGCAGATGCAGAGCGAGACGTTACGGCAGGCACAGGTTGATTTGGAAGCGTCATATGATCGTTACGTGAATCTTTATGATTTCGCCCCTGTTGGTTACCTTACTCTCACCAGCGAAGACCTGATCTCCGAGGTAAATCTTACTGGCGCTGCACTGTTGGGCGTCAAGCGCAAGGAATTGCTATTTCACCGTTTTGCACATTTTGTCGCAGAAGATTACAACGATAGCTGGTACCTATTTTTAGGGAATTTTCTGCAAAGTGATAAGCGGCAGAGTTGCGAATTGGTGCTTAAGCACATTAATGGTCAGCGCTTTCATGCGCATCTGGACTGCCTGCGCATAAAAGCTGACAACGGCGGATACTCAATGCGCATCGCATTTACCGATATCAGCGAGCGCAAGCAAGCCGAAGAAGCGCTCCGCATCGCCGCCATCGCCTTCGAGTCACTGGAGGGGATCATAGTGACCGACGCTAACGGCGTCATCAAGCGGGTAAACAATGCCTTTACACGTATCACGGGTTACAGTGCGGAAGAAGCGATGGAACAGACGCCAGCGCTGCTGAGTTCCGGTCGGCACGACAGGGATTTTTTCCAAGACATGTGGAAAACCTTGAATAAGCAGAAATACTGGCAGGGTGAGATTTGGAATAAACACAAAAATGGCAAAATAGCTGCCGATTGGCTGACCATTACTGCCGTCACTGCGCCCGATGGAAACATCACTCATTACGTCGGAACCTTTTCCGATATCACCAGCAACCCCGAGGCATCGGCCGAGATACACCGACTGGCGTATTATGATTTGCTCACCCAGTTGCCCAACCGCAGCATGCTGCTTGACCGCCTGAGGCAGGCACTCGCCGCCAGCAGTCGCAGCAAGCATTATGGTGCCCTGCTGTTCCTGGACCTGGATAATTTCAAAAATTTCAACGATACGCGCGGACACCATGTCGGCGACTTGCTGCTGGTTGAAATCGCGCACCGCCTGAATGCCAACGTGCGTGAAGACGATACTGTGGCACGATTGGGCGGCGACGAGTTCGTAGTGATACTGGGAAATCTGAGCGACAATATTCAGGAAGCTGCCATTCAGGCAGACCTGATAGGCGAAAAAATACGTGATGCCGTTGCAATGTCCTACGTAGTTCAGGGTCTGGAATTTTGGATCACCGCCAGTATAGGGGTCAGACTGGAATGCCACTAAGTTAAGGCGCTTCAGCATATCTAAAACAATAAGTTAAGCCAGTATTAGCGCGGATTTCACAATAGTCTAACCTTGCTAAAAAGGCTTTACTTAGTGGCATTCGGGTCAGACTGGAATACCACTAAGTTAAGCCCTTTTAGCAAGGAAAAAAAGCTGAAAATTAGTGCGTAAAATGGCATAATTCGCCATGCAAAATACAACGCTTTTATTCCCTGGTTTTCACCTCCCAACACTTCGTAA
>Ga0209344_10004357_pt1 | contig 13065 bp, 14 predicted proteins | sample Cruoilmetagenom6_FD_187293 | JGI IMG/M metagenome (GOLD analysis project Ga0209344, IMG submission 187293) | Oil polluted marine microbial communities from Coal Oil Point, Santa Barbara, California, USA - Santa Barbara Oil Seep Sample 6 (SPAdes)... | ecosystem: Environmental > Aquatic > Marine...
ATCGACGTGGTCGTTGGTCAGATCGAGCTGTAGCTCCTCGGCCTGATTAACCATGGTGCGGAACTTGAAGATCGTAAAACGTTGACCATCTTTACCAACACGCGTCTGACGGAACAGGGCTCGTCCGCCATCCTCGATGCGGATTCCTACCGTGGCAACCAGAATGATCGGCGAGGTCACGATCAGCAGGAGCGTGGCTCCAATCACATCGAGAACTCGTTTTGTCGCAAGGTGCCAACCAGCAAGCGGTGCTGGGGTGACGCGAACCAGCGGCCGGCCAGACACGTGGCCAAGACTCACTCGCCGGAGGGCAACATTGGACAGACCAGTGCTCAGCGCAACTTCGACACCGAGTAGGTTGAGCTGGCGGACCAGTGGCGAAAACCGTTCGGCGTCGATGGCCCCGAGACAGACGACCACCAGGTCGCTGTTGGCCTTCTTCGCGACATGGGGAAGATGGTCGATCGAGCCAAGGGCCAGTTGCGACACGATCTCGGGCACGTTGTCATCGAGTCTGTCCATGGCGAAGCCCTGCACGTCGTAGGCGGTCCGCGGATCGGCTCGAAGCGCCAAACGTGTGGCGAGTGCGTCGCCAGTGTTGCCCGCGACAATGACCTTGACAGGTGTGCTCGTGTCTTTGGCCCGACGCGCGAGAACGAATCGCAGCAGGCTCATCGAAGCGAACCAACCGGAAGCGACAACGATTTGCCACAAACGAGATGGTTCCAGCTCGAACATCCACGCCACCGCGACCATCGCCGCACTGGTGCCAGCAATCGAGGTCATCAGCACAGAGATGTTTCCATCCCATCGAACGGAGCGACTGACGTAGTAGGCGTTTCGCCACCACAACGAACCCCAAAGCCCGAGGACACCAGCCAGTCCCAAAACGAGCGGGTTGGGCGACTGGAATCCACCGATCCCCTCGACGACCAGCGTCGCCGACAACACAACGAACAGTGCAATGACACCATCGCCGATCGCCAGCTGAACGCGCGTGGACTCAGGCACAACTGCGGACCCGTTCGCTTGAGCATCACCGTGCGACACCAAAGGCGCGCTAACAGGCACGCCTGGTGGTGAATTAGTCGGTGAGTTTTTCATGAAGCCGTCTTTCGTCCGCCATCGTGTGCCCCATGACAACACCGAGTGATGCAGCCACCCAAATTGGCTACGGGCACACCGTACTCAAATTGATAGGCCCACCGAGGGTTTAATGGGACATTCGTCGCGCTCTGAAACAGCTGCCCCTGAGACCGCACGCCTGGACCACGCTGGTGGTGTATTCGGGCCCACCAAGGACCAAGCTACTCGCAATTGACGGTGATTTGTTGAACCGGAGGGGCTCGGCGTCGACGCCAAAGGCTTCAACCACGGCCGTCAATGCAACCGCAACCGGCGGGCAAACACGCCATTCATACAACGCAGAGTCGTGACCCTAGGCGTCGTTCTCGACTGCACCACCCGAGGTTTGTTCCGGACGAAGCGTCGGAAACAGCACCACGTCGCGGATGGTTGTTGCTCCGGTCAACAACATCACCAAGCGATCCATGCCGATGCCCAGACCACCCGTTGGAGGCATGCCATATTCGAGCGCTCGAATATAGTCGAGGTCCATTCCCATGGCCTCAGCGTCGCCGGCTTCTCGTTCGGCTTCTTGATCGGTAAATCGCGAGAGCTGTTCACCGGGATCGGTCAACTCGCTAAAGGCATTGCACAGTTCACGTCCGGCCACGATTGCTTCGAACCGTTCGGTCAACCCGGGCTCGGATCGATGATCTCTCGCGAGTGGCGAGACTTCTTTGGGGTAGTCGGTGACAAATACTGGACCCCACAACTTGGACTCCGTGGTCTTCTCGTAGATCTCGAGAATCAGCTTGCCGGGGCCGTAATAGTCCTTGACCTCGACGTCGTGATCGCGAGCGATCTCGGCCAGGGCGTCACGGTCCATCGAGACCGACAGCTCGAGACCGGTGTGCTCGGCAATGAGCTCGATCATCGATGCCCGCTTCCATGGAGCAGACAGATCCAGCTCTCGTCCGTCGTACTCGAGCGTGGTCGATCCGCAAATCTCCAAGGCAAGATGTGCAACAAGTTCCTCGACCAACCCCATCACGTCCGTGTAGTCGGCGTAGGCCCAGTACAGCTCGAGCATGGTGAATTCGGGGTTGTGCCGCGTGGACATGCCTTCGTTTCGGAAGACACGCCCTATCTCGAACACTCGCTCGAAGCCACCCACGGTTAGGCGCTTCAGGTAGAGCTCAGGAGCGATCCGGAGGAAGAGGTCGACATCAAGTGCGTTGTGATGGGTGCTGAACGGACGTGCCATTGCGCCACTGGCGATCGAATGAAAGATCGGCGTCTCGACCTCCATGAAGTCACGGCCCTCGAGCCATCGTCGAGTCAGCGACATGATCCGGCTGCGGTCACGCAGCGTCTTGTTCGATTCTTCCGACACCCACATGTCGACGTATCGCTGCCGATACCGAGTATCGGGATCGGTGATGCCATGCCACTTGTCGGGGAACGGGCGACGGGTCGCAGCGAGCACCACCCAAGAGCTGGGGCGAATCGATAGCTCACCGCGACGGGTCTTGATCACTTCACCAGTGACACCGACCCAGTCTCCGAGGCTGAGGCCGCTGAACGCTTCGAACTCTGGTGTGGTCTTTGCTGGAGCGAAGATTTGAATTCGACCAGTTCCATCTTGAACGACGCCAAAAACGATCTTGCCCTGGTCGCGCTTGAGCATGAGGCGACCAGCGACAGAAACGGTCTTACCGGTCTCTTCGCCATCGGGGAGTTCGACAAATTCGGCTTGGAGCGCTCCTGCGGTGGCAGTCTGGTCGTAGCGATAGGGAATCTCGAACGTGCGGTCGGCCAAGCCGGGATCGAATTCGCTTTCAGGATCTTCGTAAGTCTCGCTCATGGAGTGTTGACGTTACCGTGCCGAAGAGCCGCGCGAGTGGGCTCCAACGGCTAAGCCGACGGACCTGGTGCGATGTCGAGGCCTATGTCGAGTGTCGGTGCCCCAAAGCTCAGCTTCGACGTGGAGATCATGTCGACACCGGTGTGGCTGACGGCCTCGATGGTGTTTAAGTCGATTCCACCACTTGCCTCGAGAAGTGGTCGGCGACGGGGCCCCACGAGCTCTTCAACTCGTCGAACCGCGATCTGCAGTTCCGCGGGTGCCATGTTGTCGAGCAGAATCGCGTCTGCATTCGCCGACACCGCTGCCTCGACCTGATCGAGATGATCGGCTTCGACATGGATGGTTCGAGCGGGCCACCGTCGACGTGCCTCGGCAACACCCTCGGCGATCGACATGCCCATCAAATGGTTGTCCTTGAGCATGATCCAGTCGCTCAGATTGCCGCGATGGTTTCGAGCGCCACCGGCACGTACGGCAGCCTTTTCGAGCGATCTTAAACCTGGGGTGGTCTTTCTCGTGTCCCAAACCTGGGCTGGACCTGTAGCTGCGTCAACATAGCCACGCGTGTTCGTCGCGATACCCGACAGGTACATCATGAAGTTGAGCGCGGTCCGCTCGACCATCAGGATCGACTCGAGCGAACCACGGATCGATCCCAACAACTGCTGCGCTTCGACGACTTCTCCCTCCGAAACGAACCAGGTCAGTTCGAGCGAAGGATCGACCTGGCCAATGGTCTCTTCGACACAAGCTGTTCCGGCGATGACTCCACCGGGTCGCACAACAAATGAGGCTTCGGCCACTGTTGATGCCCGAAGCAAGGATGCGCTGAGGTCGCCAAGTGGGGTCAGATCTTCGACGAGGGCACGACGAACAACATCGATGACGTCGTGACGGGGAGGGTGGAGATAACGACTCACCAGTCAAATCTAGCTGAAGACGTGGCTTGCCAGCCACGCTGATGCCGTCGTTGCCAGCTTCGCGGGCCGGCGACGGTCACCCTCGCGTAGTGATCACCACCAGGTCGGTGGGTTCGGTGACTTCTGCCATTGGCAATGACTCGATCGAACGACGCTTACCCACGACTTGCACGACGAGAAGTTCGCCGGTCTCGATCTGCACAATCCCCTTCGCTCGCACCACGCTGTCGGGCAGCCCGTCGAGCAAGGCTTCGAGGTCAACCCTCGCAATAGCGCCATCAATTGGCACCCTCGACACTTCGTGCTGATCAAACAGGCTTGGGCCCACACCCACGTCGAGCACCGGCCTGCGGGTTCCGAGACCCACGAGACCAGCCATTGAATGCACTGACTCGGCAAGGACCACGCGACTTCTCGGTGACAAATCGTCTAGTCGCGCAATGACACGTTCGACCTGTGCGTCATCGACGAGGTCTCGCTTCGTCAGCAGCACCAGGTCTGCAGTTCTGACTTGTGCCCTCACTGCATCGGCAACGACCGATTCCTCGTGCTCTTGTTCTAGGAACTGCTCAAGATCAACAAGTATGACCGTGCTATCGAGTTGAAATCCCGGGGTCGAAGCAAACGCAGCAGCGGCCGCAGGATTCGCGATTCCGCTCAGCTCCACGACAACAAGTTCAGGCGGACTCGGGCGGCCACGCAACTGGTCGAACGCCTCGAGAAATCCATTCTTCAGGCTGCAACACACGCAACCACCGGACAGATCGAGCGTGTCGCCGTCGTAACGTTCGATCAGCCGTGCATCAACATTGATCTCTCCAACGTCGTTGACGAGCACCGCGATCGGAACATCAGTTCGCGCCAACAGCTCGTTGATGACCGTCGTTTTTCCGGCGCCCAGGTACCCACCCAGGAGCAGCACGGGGACTCGCCGACCATCCCATGGAGCAAAGGTTGGTTCTTCGAAAACCACCTCTTGTTCATCTTGATACATCAGCTAGTTCTCGTCGCCCGCCGGTACGTATGGCCACACCTCTGACAGCGGCGGCGGCGCAAAACTGGCAGGAATGAGATCTGGCGCCAGTTCAGAGAGCGGAACCAAAACAAACGGTCGAGCGAACATGAGCGGATGGGGGACAACCAGGTCATGCTGGTCAACGGTCTCGTTGTCGATCCACAATAAATCGACGTCGAGCGACCGAGGTCCCCACCGTTGCACTCGGATGCGCTCGGCATAGTCCTCGCGCTCTCGACAGACCGCGAGAAGCTGACGCGCTGTTCGATCGGTCGCGAGTCGAACCACACAGTTCAAGAAAGCGCCCTGATCTGGTCCGCCGACGGGTGCCGTTTCCCAGTAGGACGAGACGGCCACCACGTCGGGAATTCGGTCCACGGCATCATCGAGATGCCCTTGGCGATCCCCCAGATTGGAGCCGAGCCCGAGAAAGGCCCGGCGCGTCATGACCGGTCCCTGCGAACGGTAACTCCCGAACTCTGCAAGTCTTGGGGAACCGGAGGACGTAGTTTCCTGATCGTCACCCGAGTCGACGATGCCTTGTCGTGTCGAAGGACACTAGCCGCGATCTCGCTCGCAAAACGTTCGAGCAGGCCATAACGAACTTCGATGGCAAGCTGATCGATATCGGCGACCAGTCGCCCGTAGTCAATCGTGTTCTCCAGGTCATCGGATGCTGCGGCGCTCAACAGGTCAAGCTCGACGTCGACATCGATCTCAAACGGTTGCCGGCGTTCACGTTCTTCGGGAAGAATCCCGCAATAGGCCATCACGCGGAGACCACGTAGTTCGATGGCGTCAGTCACGCACATCGACCTGTGTGGGATCGATCGACCCAGCCACAGCAACGATCTCGCGACCCACCGGTCCAATCGGACGTGACAGGAGTTGCTCGATGGTGACGATCGCCTTTGGCTGTTCGGGAATCATCTGTGTCCACACCAGGTAGCCGGCCATCAACCCAGTCACGTGGTCACCGAGTTCTTCACGATGCATCAGGATCTTGAACCCCTGCGTCGTGAGCATCCGGAGGTCGGTGTACAGGTGCGAGAGGAACCGTTCCCCATCTTCTGGGCCGCGAAATGGGCGATGGATCCATGCCACGTCTTCTTCGTCGTAGTTGTGCAGGTTCGAGGTATTGGGAATGAGCGAGAGGATCCGATCGAACCCGTTCACACGCGTCCAAATGATCTCTTCTTGACGCCGCACGCGCCGATGGGCGTCGCCGTAGCCACCCAGGCGTTCACAAACAGCGAGCTGATCGCGCAGTACCCACGTAAAATTTCGGGGCTCGATCCCTAGGGCCCACTTGCCTTTGAGCTTTTGGCTGCTTGCCATATTTCTTTGTGTCCGTTCCTGTGGTTCCGCCGGGGCGGTGATCGACTCGCCGGTCAGCTATCGGGGGAGGAGAGTAGTTTCCCGGCTATGGCTGTGGATCGTACGTCGTGTGTTCGCACAATATGCGCCCCGACACGCCACGACCACACCGCGGCCAGGACAGATCCCTCAAGCCGATCGTCAACATCGACTTTGTCGACACCGTCGCTCAGCGCATGAATCTGCCCGATGAATCGCTTTCTACTCACTCCGACTGTTATGTCTTGGCCGACTGTAGTCAGCGTTTTTAGGTCTCGAAGCAAGTTCAGGTTGTGATCTGTGGTCTTTCCAAAGCCATAGCCGGGGTCGATCCACACTCGGGCGACTCCAGCCGCTGCCCCGCGCCGGGCGTAGTCGGCCAGTGACGCTGCCACCTCGGCGACAACATCGTCGTACCCGGGGTCAAGTTGCATGGTCCGCGGTTCACCTTGCATGTGCATTGCCAACCATCCGGCACCATGTGCTCCAGCGACATCTTCGAGCGACGCACTGATGTCATTCACGATGTGGGCACCGGCGTCGAGCGCGGCATCTGCAACATCGGCCTTGGTGGTGTCGATCGACATGACACACCGACCAGCAAGACGCTCGATGACCGGGACCACCCGACGAAGCTCCTCGGTGCGTTCGACCAAATGTGCGCCAGGCCGACTCGACTCCCCACCAACGTCGATGATGTGCGCCCCGTCGGCGAGCATTTGTTCGGCGTGGGCGACAGCGCGGTCGATAGTTCCCCAGCGTCCGCCATCGCTGAACGAGTCGGGGGTCGTGTTCAAGATGCCCATGACCAAAGGTCCGGGGTGCTCGAGCGCAACAAGTCCTCGACGAGGGTCGAAGTTGACCCCAGCGATCAACGTCGCGTGATGAAGCGCATGGCTTCAGAACGTGTCGACGCCTGCTCACGGAACGTGCCATGCACTGCCGATGTCACCGTCGAAGAACCCGGCTTATGAACACCGCGCATCGACATACACATGTGTTCAGCCTCGACGACAACGAGCACCCCTGCAGGATCGAGCGCTTCTTGCACCGCGTCGGCGACCTGTCGAGTGAGCCGTTCTTGCACCTGGGGACGGCGCGCATAACCGTCGACGAGGCGGGCAATCTTGGACAGACCCGTGATCCGACCACCTGTTTTTGGAACATAGGCAACGTGGGCGGTGCCGTAGAACGGAAGAAGGTGATGTTCACACAACGAGTAGATCGGGATGTCGCGCACCATGACCATTTCGTCGTGGTCGACATCGAACACTTTGTACAAGTGTTCTTCGGGCTCCTCGTGCAGACCACTGGTTATCTCGGCGTACATTCTGGCAACGCGCGCTGGCGTGTCGAGCAAACCATCTCGGTCTGGATCTTCGCCGATCGCTGCGAGGATCTCGCGAACGGCCACCTCGATCCTGGTGTGGTCTACCTGGTTGTCCAATGTTTCGTCTGTGTCTGACACGTCAGTCCAGTCCTTCTGCTCGCATTTGCTCTGCAGGCTGAGGAGTTTCGATGTTTGGATGAGAGGAGGCGCCCACCGGTGAATTCTCGACGACTCCCCCGACCTCGGTCAAGATCGATTCGAGCTCCGCTCCATCGAGCGACTCGTGTTCGATGAGGCCTTCAGCGAGGCGATCGAGGACCACCCGGTGGAGGGTCAAGATCTCACGGGCTTCCTCGTGCGCTGCCTCGACGAGCCCACGGACTTCTCGGTCGATCTGGGTAGCGACGTCTTGAGAGTAGTTGGCCTCATGGCCTTGGTCTTTGCCAAGGAACACTTCACCAGACTTATTTCCGAGCCGTTGTGGGCCGAGCGATTCACTCATGCCGTACTCAGTGACCATCGAGCGCGCAATCGTGGCCACCCGATCGATGTCATCGCTGGCACCGGTCGTTGGATCACCAAAGATTAGCTCCTCGGCGGTCCGACCGCCGAGCAACATCGCCATCGTGTCAGTCAGCTCCGAGCGACTTTGCAAGTACCGATCCTGCGTGGGCAAGGCGAGCGTCCAACCGAGTGCTCGCCCACGCGCAACGATCGAAATCTTGTGAATCGGGTCGGTGTTCGGCAATACGTGACCAACAAGAGCGTGCCCAGCCTCGTGGTAGGCAATCACCATTTTCTCCTTGTCCGACATCGCCCGTGATTTGCGCTCGGGACCCGCAATGACGCGGTCGATTGCGTCTTCGATCTCGTCCTGGGAAATCGTCGACCTGTCACGTCGGGCAGCAAGGAGGGCGGCCTCGTTGAGCAGGTTGGCGATATCGGCGCCGGTGAACCCAGGTGTGCGACGAGCAATGACGTCGGTGGACACATCATCGGCGAGTGGTTTGCCCGCCGCGTGCACATCGGCGATGCGTCGGCGGCCTTCGAGGTCGGGTCGATCGACCACGATCTGCCGGTCGAACCGACCCGGACGAAGCAAGGCAGGGTCGAGGATGTCGGGGCGGTTGGTCGCGGCGATCAGAATGACCCCCGTTGAGACGTCAAAGCCATCCATCTCTACCAGCAATTGATTCAGTGTCTGCTCACGTTCGTCGTGCCCTCCGCCAAGCCCAGCACCTCGGTGACGACCAACCGCATCGATCTCGTCGACGAAGATGATCGCAGGCGATTCTGCCTTTGCTTGCTCGAACAGGTCACGCACACGACTCGCACCAACGCCCACAAACATCTCGACGAAGTCTGAGCCAGAAATCGTGAAGAAAGGCACGCCTGCCTCACCGGCGACAGCCCGAGCGAGCAATGTTTTTCCGGTACCTGGAGGGCCGTACAAGAGCACACCCTTGGGGATTTTGGCCCCGATCTTCTTGAACCGTTCGGGATCGGAGAGAAAGTCTCTAATCTCTTCGAGCTCCTCGACCGCTTCGTCAGCACCGGCAACATCGGCAAACGTGACCGTTGGTTGGTCTTTCGACATCTTGCGGGCTTTGGCCTTGCCGAAAGACATAACACCGCGCCCACCTCCCTGCATCCCGTTGATGAAAAACAAGAAGATGCCAACAAGCAAGAGGATTGGCAACAAGTTGAACAACAGCTGCACCCACAAGCTGGTGTCCTGTCGATCGATGTCGATGGCGATCGTGGGTTCGGCAGCACGAAGTTCACCGAACAACTCGTCGGTCGCCTCAGCTGGAAAGTTCGCGATGAAGAGCTCGTCGTCTTCAATGAGCGTTCCTCGAACTTCGTGGGAACGATCGAGGATGGTAACCTCGGCAATGGCACCGGCCTCGATCTTGTCTTCGAGCTCTGTGAAGGACAACTCTGTCGGTGCCGGGTCGCGTGAGAACACCGTGAAAACCACGATCGCGACAATTGCAAGGCCGCCGATGAGCAGGAACGCAGGACGAGAGAGCTTCTTCACGATTCGCACCAACCTATCGAGCTATGAAAAGTTCAGTCGACGTCAGTCGTGTCCGCCACCGGTGTACTCGGCGATGTATGGCAGGTTTCGGAACGCCCCCGATGCATCGAGTCCGTACCCAACCACGAAGTCTGGCGGCAGTTCGAATCCAACGTACTTGAGGTCCTCGTCGACTTTCTGACGGCCCTCGCGCACGAGCAACGCGCAGACCTCGACGGACGCGGCGGCCCGGTTCTTGAGATTCCGACGCAGATACGAAAGGGTGAGGCCCGAGTCGATGATGTCCTCGACGACGATGACGTGTCGACCCTCGAGATCCTCATCGAGATCCTTCAGGATCCGAACTACACCCGATGACGCCGTGGCATTACCGTACGAAGACACAGCCATGAAGTCGACTTCGACCATGAGATCAATCTCGCGAGACAAGTCGGCGAGAAACATGTAGGCCCCGCGGAGCACCGCGACGAGCAATGGCCGCTCACCTGCATAGTCCTGTGTGATTTGGTCCCCGAGTTCACGGACCCTGTGGCGGATCTCTTCCTCGGTGACCAGCGTGCGACCAACCAATTTGGCGGGTGCCTTCCCGCTCGGTGGGCGGAGCGGAACGTCAGGATTGTCGATACTCATGCAGTACGAAACGTTAGCTGGCACGGTCGGCCGACACTCCACCGGGCCAAGGTGTGGCTCGAGGTGATGTCTCGCCGGTGGTCATCTAGGCATCACGATCGGCTCCGACATCGATGCACCCAATGCGTCGTCGATTGAAAGCCGCTGGTTCGATCGGCTGATTCGCCAACCGCCGGTGACCTCGGCCGCGACCACCCGACCGGCTGCGACGTCCAAGACACGACTAACGCTGGCGGCATCGATTGGGTGGTCGTCACCGGTCACATTGCGAACCCACTGCTGAACAGCGATCGCCGACACTGGCCGTGGCGCTCCAGCGAGAGCCTTCGCGTCGGTCGGGTCGAGTCTGTTTGCTTGCCGCGAGAGTTCGGCCGCTGCAGCTCTGGCGTGTTCGGCGGATCGCACAAGAAGTGGCGCCACATCTCGGCCAGCTACCTCGTCCAAGAGGGGAAGAATCTCGTGTCGGACTCGGTTCCGTTGAAACGACGGATCGGTGTTGGTTGGATCGACAAACGCATCCCAGCCAAGTCGCTGGCAGATCTCGACGGTGTCAGATCGGCGCAGGGAAAGAATCGGCCGTCGCGGCCCTGGGGACATTGCTCCGAGGCCAACGAGTCCAGCACCACGAAGCAGGTTGATGACGACGGTTTCGGCCTGGTCGTCGGCCGTGTGGCCGGTAGCTGCGTCGCGGCCAAGCACTTGGTACCTGGCTGTTCGCATTCGGGCTTCGAGATTTGACCCGGGCGCAACCGCGACCGACCTCGCCTCAAACGTGGCTCCGACGGCGCGGCAAGCGACCGCCACACGGTTGGCTTCTTCTTGCCCGCTGGGGCGTTGTCCGTGGTCGACGTGGACCGCAGTGACCCGGCATCCCGCCGCAACGGCGAGTGCCATCAGCGCAAGCGAATCAGCGCCGCCAGATACGCCACATCGAAGTTCGTTTGGCGCAGGCGGGAATGTCGAGAGCTTCAGCCACTCGCCGAGCAAGTCGGGCAGCCGTGCTGGGTCAGGCAACCTGGCCGACCGGCTGCATCCGGGCGATCCAAAGATCGGGTTCTCGAATCTCTGCCAGGAACGGCAACAATGTCGGCCCCTCCCAGACGCGGTCGATGAGTTCACGTCCGCCGTGATCTTCAACTGCTTCGATGAACGCCTCACCCTGGGCGTATTGCTTCATCTTTGCTTCGAGACCTGCCAACCTCTGAATGAGTGCAACAAACTTCGACGCGTTCTGTCGACGTTGGCGCAACACCCGACCGAAACGTTCGGCATTCATGACAACACCCTCACCAGCTCGATCCATGGTGATGTCACCATGACCTTCGAGCAAGCTCATGAGCCCGCCAATCTGGTCGAGCGATTGGCGCTGCTTCTCTGAGGCGAACACCGCTGTCAGGCCACCATCGGCGAGGGGATCCTCGCCTGACTTCTTTGCTTCGAGGGCCCGTCTGAGGCCGTCGATGAATCGTCCCGGTTCGGGGTCGACTTCGTCCATGGTGGAGTTGACAAGCCCCAAGAAGTGTTCGCGCATCCACGGAACTCCGGTGAACTGTGCGCGATGCGTGACCTCGTGAAGCGCGAGCCACAGACGAAAGTCGCGCTCGGGAAAGGCGAATCGTTTCTCGAGCGCTGCGACGTTTGAACCTACGTAGTAGACGATGTCTTGTTGTTCGGGATTTTCATCCTCGATGACGAGCAAGTCGTATTGGCCAAGGACCCGCGTCGACATCCAGCCGAGGAGCATGCCGAGTTCGACACCAGCCACCTTTGGCCCGACCGCAGAAAATGGCCCGTCCATCTTTTCTTCCATTTGCTCGAGCATTGGTTTGAGTAACCGCTGGAATGAGCGAATGTTTGCATCGACCCAATCGGCTCGGTCGGCGACGCGGCCTCGCGCATTGCCATCGAGCGAGCGGAGCCCGGTCTCGACACCAACCAGGTCTTCGGCCAGCGCCGTGAATTCTTCGAAGTCTGCATCCATACGGACGCGCTCGTCGCCGGTGACCTCAGGCTCGTTGCGATTAACTTTCGCAGCAACCGTCCGGGCAAGATCCCAGTCGATCGACGCTGACTCGCTCACTGATTTTTCTGCTTGCCCCGTGGGTACTGCTTTGAGGTCACGGTGAACAAATAGCCGGCGACAACGCCAAGAATCGCGAAGATCGCGGCTCCTACGAGGATGGGAGCAATCCAAAAGGTCCAGACAACAGCGAACATGGCGTGCATCCTAGCGTTCCCTACAACCTGTCGGTGAAGCTCAGGTCACTCAAAGCCGAGCGCTTTGGTGATCCGGCTTCGCACGTCTTGGGGCATTGGGTCGAATGCCCTCAGGGCTACGGTGCTCCGAACCTGCATCTGAAAGGCTTGCGCGGTCTGGCAAGAACCACAGACCGCGAGATGCGACTGCACTGCGTTCTGTTGTGGAATCGCCAACTCACCATCGAGGTATACCGACAGACTTCGATGCACATCGAGGCAGCTGGCCTGCAGCGAAACCTCGGGCAACGGCGACTGGAGCGGCACCGGTCCTGACGGGTTGAACGCGTCAACCCCAAGAAACCGTTGACTCGCGGCGACGTGAACTGGCCCAGATGATTCGATGAAAGGCTGCGCTGCAGCAAACACATCTGACTCACTGGGAACGATGTCGTTGTGATCTCCAGCATCTTGATTCATGGTGATACGGCCTCCCCGGCAGGTGCCACATTTTCGGCGTCGAGCTGTTCTTCCACAGGGTCTGCGTCATCGTCTGGAAGAAGATTTCGCTGCCCTGCAAATTCGTGCAACTGCTTTTCGAGTGCTTTTCTTCCCCGATGGATTCGACTCATGACTGTTCCGATG
>Ga0209344_10004358_pt1 | contig 13060 bp, 11 predicted proteins | sample Cruoilmetagenom6_FD_187293 | JGI IMG/M metagenome (GOLD analysis project Ga0209344, IMG submission 187293) | Oil polluted marine microbial communities from Coal Oil Point, Santa Barbara, California, USA - Santa Barbara Oil Seep Sample 6 (SPAdes)... | ecosystem: Environmental > Aquatic > Marine...
AAAGGGGGACCCCTCTTCCCCTTCCTTCTCCCTCGGGCTTGACCCGAGGGTCCATACGATGCCCGCCACACCGAATGGATGCCCGGATCAAGTCCGGGCAAAAAGGTGATGGGTGGAGATTGGCACGCCCCCGGAAACCCTCATGGTGAGCCTGTCGAACCACGAGGGTTTCATCAGGACCCGCGCGTGCAACCCGCTTATGGATTGCCGCGCCCCCCCTTCACACCTGCATGAACAAACCGCGAGGACCTTTCGCCCCGCCCTGCACCGCGCTTAGGATAAGCCACACGTCATTGCCGGAAAGGGTCACGCCATGAAATCACTGCTCAACGCCGCCGCATTCGCCGGTATTGTCATTGCCATGCCCCTCACCGCCAGCGCCGCCGAGACGCTCCACGCCCAAGGCGTCTTTCAGGGCGCAGAAGGACATGAGGGTACAGGCACAGCCAGCCTCACCATCAGCGAAACCGGCGAAACCACGCTCAAGCTCACCGATTTTCGCACCACGCCCGGCCCGGACCTCAAGGTCTGGCTGGTCGCCGCCGGCAACATCACAAATTCCGGGGATGTGAAAGACAGCCAATGGCTCAGCCTTGGCAAACTGCAAAGCGAAAAAGGAGATCAAACCTATGCGATCCCTGACGGCACCGATCTCAGCGCCTATCAATCAGCCATCATCTGGTGCGAGGCCTTCAGCGTCCTCTTCGCCGCCGCCGACCTGAGCCCGGCCCCATAAAAAAAGGCGGCCCGAAAGCCGCCTTTTCAAAAAATTTAAATCCGCTTACGCAGCGCTTGTGTTCCGGCGCGGCGGACGGCCACCTTCAGAGCGCACAGCCTGGGCACCATCTTTCTTGCGCTTGTTCCAACGCTGCTTCGGACCCTTGGACGGGGCACCGTCTGCGCGGGCGCCGCCTTCTTTGGCACCCTCGGAATCAAGCTTGGCCCACCAGCCGGTGTCACCACCGCTCTGCGGCGGACGGCTCTGGCTGCGGCCGCCACGGGCTTCGCCCGGGCGCTGCCCGCCATTGCCCGGACGGCCACCCGCATTCGCGGGACGCCCACCGGCATTGGAAGGACGACCACCGGCATTGTTGCCCGGGCGGCCACGCCGTGCCGGGGCACTGCGCGGTTCGGCATTCTCACTGCCCGCAGGCAATGTACCGGTCACCGGCAAGGTCCGCCGGATCAGGCGTTCCACGTCGCGCAGCTTGCCGCGCTCTGTGCCGTCAACCAGCGTAATCGCCACACCGGATGCACCATTACGGCCCGTCCGGCCAATACGGTGCACATAGTTTTCCGGATCGTCAGGCAGTTCATAATTGATCACATGGGTGATCTCGGGCACGTCAATGCCGCGCGCCACAATATCGGTGGCCACAAGGATACGCACACGGCCATCGCGGAACCCGCGCAGCGCGCTCTGGCGTGCATTCTGGCTTTTATTGCCATGAATGGCCGCAACCGTATGCCCGTCAATACCAAGGTTCTTGGCCACTTTGTCAGCGCCATGCTTGGTGCGCGAGAACACGACAACGCGGTTGAGGCTGTCATCAGCCAGCAATTCGTTGAGCTTGTCACGCTTCTGCTTGGAGCCGGACAGGATAACCTGCTGGTCAATCTTGCCAACAGTCTCGCCCTGGATATTGGCTTCAACCTTCACCGGATCATTCAACAGGCTGGCAGCCAGCTTGCCGATCTCGGGGGCCATTGTTGCGGAAAACAGCGCGGTCTGGCGACGCGGGCCAATCGCGGCGGCAATCTTGCGCACCGGCTGGATAAAGCCCATGTCGAGCATCCGGTCAGCCTCATCGAGCACCAGCCAACGGGTCTGGTCGAGCCGCACCTTGCGGTCGTCCAGCAAATCCATCAACCGGCCCGGCGTGGCAATCAACACGTCAACGCCGCGCGCCAGCTTCTGCACCTGCGCCTGACGGGAAACCCCGCCGAGCACCAGCGCCGTGGTCAAACGGCGATAAGTGGCATAGCCGCGCATCATCTCGTCGATCTGCACCGCTAGTTCGCGTGTCGGGGCGAGAATAAGCGCCCGGCACGACTTGGGAGCTGCAGCCCCTTCAAGGCCGAAAATCCCGGCAATGATCGGCAGGCCAAAGGCCGCCGTCTTGCCCGAACCGGTCTGGGCAATACCCAGAATGTCGCGGCCTTGCAGCTGCGCCGGAATGGCTTTCGCCTGAATGGGGGTAGGTTTGTCAAAGCCGGCCTTGGCCAGTGAACTCACGAGTTCAGTGGGCAAACCGAGGCCTGCAAAATCAGTAATAGTCATAAAGTCTCTTTTTCACATTTCGGCAGGGCGCAAAACCAAGGTGCGCTACGCCGGCACCGCCCGGGTGCTGTCCGGTTCGGCGCCAGTTTTTCAATGTCGAGCAGCGGCGAATATCATTCGCACAAACGCGCTGTCGTGCCCAAGCCTGATGCCTGGACCCGCTTCGCCGCTTGCCGCATTGGCCGGAAAGAAGAGAAGCCATTCACCCGCGAAATCAGGCCGCAAAGCGGCGCGCCGGGGTGACGTTGAAGCCTATATGGCGGCTAAGGCACCAAAAAGCAAGGCAATTCGCGCCGCGCTACCGCAGGCCTGCCCTGCGTCGGGGGCCTAGCGCCGGGTCATATGGCGGAAAAATAGCGCCTGCGCCACGCCCAGCACCACCAGAATGACGCAGACGACCCAAAACGCATAAGGCTGGTCCGCCCCCGGCACCCCGCCCACATTGATCCCCAACAACCCGGTTAGCAGCCCGAGCGGCAAAAAGATCGCCGCCACCACCGTCAGCACCAGCATTTGCCGGTTCATGCTCTCCGCCCGCGTATCCATGATCTGGTCATGCACAATCTGCGCCCGGTCGCGAATGGTATCGAGTTCCTCCCCCAGCCGCGTCACCCGCTCCGCCGCCTCGCGCACCCGGCTGCGCTCACGCGCACCCAGCCAGGGCAGATCCTCAATCTCCAGCGTCGTCAGCGCATCGCGCTGGGGAAACATGTAACGGCGCAACACAATCGACATCCGCCGCACATCGGCCAAGGCCCGCCGGCGCACGAGCACCACATCGTCCAGCACCAGCTCTTCCAGCCCGTCAATCTGTTCATTGAGCAGCGCCACCACCGGCTCGGCCCGGTCCGCCAGCCTCAGCGCCAGCCGCGCCACCAGATCGCCGGTCGAAACCGGGGCGCTATTGCGCGCAATCTCGTCCACCACATCCTGCACCGCCACCAGCGGCCGCATCCAGACGCTGATCACCCGCTTGCCCTCGATCCAGAGGCGAATGGAAATCATGTCCTCCGGTTCCGCCCCGGGATTGAGATTGACCCCGCGCAGATTGAGCACCGCCCCCTCGCCATGCACGGTGCAGCGCGGCCGGGTTTCTTCCGCCGTCAGCGCCGCCGCCACATCGGGATTGACCCCGCATTGGTGCAACCAGGCCACGGCCTTGGCATCCGTGCCATGCAGATGCACCCAGGAGAACGCCCCCGCCGCCCGCGACTTGCCCAATTCGGCAGGCGTCACCTGACTGCCACCACCCTTGCCATCAAAATTGAACGCCACAATCGGCGGCATCGCGACAGTTTTCATGGCTTTGGCTTTGTTTTTCATGGCTCAAACTCTGGCGTAAGCCTTGAGTCGTGTCACCCGCTTTGTCGCTGGAGCGTTTCCTGCCTTCCCGGAAACGCTCCTCGTCATTGCGAGCGCCACGCAAAAACCAACCACCCCCACCTTCTCCCTCGGGCTTGACCCGAGGGTCCATACGATGCGCGCCAAAAGATGGATGCCCGGATCAAGTCCGGGCAAGAAGGAGTGGATGAGCGCAGCCCCCAGCCCCAAGCCCCCGCTCAGATCCCCGCATACCAGTCATAGCCATGATCGGCCCAATAACTGCCCTGCCCCTGGCCCAATTGCGTATTGGTCGCCGAAAGCTCGATTTCATACACATATTTGGGCTGTTTATACCCCAGCGCCCGCTCAATCCGCACCCGCACCGGCGCGCCATTGCTCACCGGCAGCACTTCATCATTCAGCCCATAGGCGGCAATGGTCTGGGGATGGTTGGCATCGATCAGATCGCAGCTCTCATAATAGGCCTCGCCCCCCGAAAGCCCGCCGCCCAGCACGTCATAACAATGAAACAGCGCAAATTTTGCCTCAGCCTTCACCCCGGCTTCCTTCAGCAAAGCCGACAAGGGCGTGCCGGTCCATTTGGCAATACAGCTCCAGCCCTCAACGCAGTCATGCCGGGTAATCTGGCTCCGCGCCGTCATCCGGCGCAATTCATCGAGCGAAAACGACACCTCCCGCTCCACCAGCCCGGTAATTTTCAGCCGGTAATCGGCAAAATCATTGGCTTTCAATGCCAGATATTCCGCAGTCTGCGGATTGGTCGAGCCATTGGGCCGCTGCCCCTGCCGGATTTCACTTGGCCCATATTCCGGGGCCAGCGCATTCGGCCCCAATAGCATCCGTTGCACCCGATAGGTCAGGCTATTGGCGCTTTCGAGCACATCGCGCATCTTGTGGTCACGCTGCCCGAGAAAATCAAACTGGTCACACCCGGCAAGCGTTGAGGCGGCCACCAGACTGCCCGAGGCCCGCAACAGGTTGCGCCGTGTCATCACGCCCTTACTCATCGCTCTTCGCCCCCGTCTTTTTAACGCGGTACCAACCGGTAATCATCGAGCGCAACTCATTGATCGGCCCGGCGGCCACAACCATCAGAATATGAATGATGAAAAACCCGACCAGCAGCAGCATCACCGCAAAATGGATGGTGCGCGCCGTTTGCCGCCCGCCGAAAACCTCGAGCAGCCAGGGCCAGGCCGCATTCATTGCCGGGGACATCGAAAGCCCGGTCAGCACCATCAGCGGAAACAAGACCAGCAGCACCACGCTATAGGAGAGCTTTTGCAGCACGTTATATTTGGCCCCGTGATCAAAGCGCAGCCGCAAATGATCGCGAATATCCTGCCCGATCCGGCGCAAATCACGCCCCTTGGGCACCACGTCGCGCCACAAATGCCGGTTGACGAGGCTCGCCACCAGCCAGACCAGCATTGTCCCCACAAATACCCAGGCAAAGAAGAAATGCACCACCCGTCCGGTGCCCAGGTCGCGATAGGAGGGAATGGTCGCCCAGGCCGGAAAACCCTGCACCGACGGCCGCGGCCCACTCAGACCAAACAACCCGGTCGTATCGATCTTCTGGCCAAAAACGGTGGTATAGCCGCGCGGCCCATTTTCCGTATTCTCGGCGCTCATCGATAGAATTGAATTATCAAAGCCAAAGCCCGATTGCTGGCCGATATAAAGACTGGGATGGGCATTGAAAATCTGCAGCCCGGTCAGCAGCAGGAAGAACAGGCAGATCGCCCAGACCCAATGGGTCACCCGCGTCCAGACCGACTGGCGATAAACCAGCCCGTCGCGGCTTTTGCGCGTTTGCTTTTCAGCAATATCGTTTGGCATTGCTGCACCTCCCGTTGTGACCAGCCTACCTGATCAATAACGGGAGGTGCGGATTTTAAGTTTCACATTCGGGCAGTCACGCTTCACGTTCGCGTGGCCCCGGCGTGAAGCACCCCTATTCGGCGCGGGCCGCCCAGTTAATGCCCCGGCGGAGGATCGTTGCCATTTCCGGCACATCGAATTCGCTCGCCTGGTGCCCGAGCGTTGAATGAAACACCCGGCCAAGGCCATGGCGGCGTTTCCACACCACGGGCATCACCACACCCTGCGTCCATGCCGCATGCTCGCCGCTAAAGGTCGTCGTCGCCAATACCTCGTTGGAGGGGTCGACATGCATGTAATATTGCTCGGAATGGTAGGGAAAATCCTTGATCCCCTGCATGATCGGGTCATCGGCCTTGGCCACATTGACCTCATAATCGATAATGCCACCCGGATGCGCCACCCATTGGCCACCCACCATGAACTGATAATCGACATTGTCGCGAAACGCGTCAGACATGCCGCCATGATGCCCGGCCAGCCCGACACCATTTTCCACGGCCTTGCATAGGTTCACCGCCTCATCCTTTTCAATTTTCGACATGGTGAAAATCGGCACGATCAGGGAGAGTTTGTGAATATCAGGATCTGCGAATGCGGCAGTTTCGGTTTCCATACGCACCGAAAAACCGTCTTCATGCAGCCATCGTCGATAGATGCCGGCACATTCTTCCGGGTCATGGCCTTCCCAGCCACCCCAAACAATCATTGCCTCACGCATTGAAAAGCGCCTCCCAATATTCAAAAAAACAATGCCAATCGGGCGACAGAAAACCTGTTTGCCGCCCGCGACGCAAGTGTAACAGACAAGCCACAGGGGGTTTTCCCAAGCGCCCTTGCCTAACGTTAACCCATGATTCGGGTCAAAACGGGACCGTGTCCGATTGCCGCCCCGCTACAGCTTATGGTCACGATGGTCGGCATCGGACTGCATCCCGAGGTCGAGCACTTTTTGCAGCGCGGCCGCATGGGCAAAGCTTGGCTCCCCGGCCTGGTTGGCGGCAACCGCTGCGGCAAAGCGCTGGTAATTGGTCACCACCGGCTCCACACTCAGGTCGCGCCACACTCCGCCCAGCACATCCTCGCCCACCGAGGCACGCAATTCCGAGCCATCGGGCCGGTGCGTCACCTCAAGCCCGCCCTTGTCGCCATAAATCCGCAGCTTGAGTTCATTGATATGCCCGGCGGCCCAGCGGCTGGCATGCACCACCCCCAACGCCCCGTTTTCAAAGGCAACGCTCATGGAAAAACTGTCATTGGCATCGAGCACATAATCGCCAATCCGGTCCCCCGGTGCCTTGTGAAAGGTCTTGAGGCGGCAAAACACGCTTTCCAGTTCGGTCGCCGCGCCAAACACGGCAAAATCGAGAATGTGAATCCCCACATCCCCCAACACCCCGTTGGAGCCATGCGCCGTCGACAGCCGCCACAGCCATTGATGTTCCTTGTCCCAATGCCCCCAGGCCGGCTGCACCAGCCAGCTTTGCAAATACGAGGCTTCCACATGCCGGACGGTGCCGATCTCGCCGCCCAACACCATTTCGCGGGCTTTGTGCACATGCGGCACATTGCGATAGGTCAGGTTGACCATGCCGATCAGCCCCGCCTTTTCCGCCGCCTCGGTCATCTCCAGCGCCTTGGCATAATCAGTCGCCAGCGGCTTTTCGCAAAACACATGCTTGCCCGCCGCAAGGCACATCAGCGTCGTGATATAATGGGCGCTGTCCGGCGTCACATTGGCCACCGCATCAAACGCGCCCCAATCGAGCGCCACTTCCAGCGAGGCAAAGGCATGAGGAATGTCATGCAGGTCGCAAAAGCCACGTAACCTGGCCGGATCGACATCGACCCCGCCAACCACAGAAACCCCCTCGATCTTGGCAAAATGCTCGGCATGCTGGCGCGCCATGCCGCCGGTGCCCAAAATCACAATCCGCATGCATTACCCCCTTAACGGACGCAGGCCTGCCCAAAAGGGAAAGCCGCCGGTCCGGATATGAGTTGAAAATCAAACTGCCCGGCACAGAGCCGCCGGGCAAAGCCTTCAGCGCAGGCCCTTGTCGCCCGCCTTGTGCAATTTCGGCCCGCGTTCCTCGATTTTTTCGGGCGCCTTGTCCACCGGCACGTTCGGCGCATCGGTCACATCAACAATCGGGGCCTGCGGGTTATGCGCCCATTTAACCGCATTGCGCAGCACCTGCCCCACTGTTGCATCATGATAGGTGGGATAGGTTTCATGCCCCGGCTGGAAATAAAAGATATTGCCCGCCCCCCGGCGATAGGTCAGCCCGGAGCGAAACACCTCGCCACCCTGAAACCAGGAAATGAACACCGTCTCCAGGGGTTCCGGCACGCCAAACGGCTCGCCATACATTTCCTCATTCTCCAGCTCGAAATATTCGGGCAATCCGGCCGCAATCGGATGGCGCGGATTAACCACCCATATCCGCTCGCGCTCGCCGGCCTCGCGCCATTTCAGCGCGCAGGACGTGCCCATCAGCCGCTTGAAGATTTTGGAAAAATGCCCCGAATGCAAAACGATCAGCCCCATCCCGGCCCAGACCCGTTCCGCCACCCGTTCCACAATCTCGTCGGCGACATCACCATGCGCCGCATGCCCCCACCACAACAGCACATCGGTATTGTCCAGCACCGCCTGGCTCAGCCCGTGCTCGTCTTCCTGCAAGGTGGCGGTCTTCGCCGCAATACCGGGGTCCTCGCGCAAGGCCTCGGCAATCCGCTCATGCATGCCATCGGGGTAATTGGCGGCCACAATTTCATTGGTCCGCTCATGGACGTTTTCGCCCCAGACCAGCGCGCGAATGCTCATACGCTTTCCACTTCCCCAAAATGATCGATTATTGCCAAAGGCGAGACCGCCCGGTGCCCCACTATTCCTCATGGGCATTTCCCCAAAAAGCCTAGCGTGATTCAAATCGTTTTGGGAGGGGGTAAAATCAGGCGGCGGTGAACCGGTCGATCACCACAATGCCATAGCCGGTATAACCGTTCATGGCGGCAATCACCTCGCCGGTCTCTTCGAGCCCGATCGTGCGGGTCACCAGCCGTTTGGGGTTGATCTTGCCCGTCCCGATCAGCTCGAACAGGGCGGGAAACCGGCTGGCCGCAATGCCACGCGTGCCCATGATCGAGATTTGCCTTGCATAAACCAGCTCCAGCAAGGGCAAGCTCGGTTCGGCATGGCGGCCAAGCGGCATGCCGATCTGCACATGCCGGCCCATTTTGCGCAGGCCCGTAATCGAATTGTGAAAAGTCTCGGTAATCCCCAAGGCATCAATCGAAACATGCGCCCCGCCCCCGGTAATCTCGCGCACCCGCTCGCCCACACGGTCGAGCCCGCCAACATTCAGCACCGTCCCCGCGCCCAGTTCGGCGGCAATTTCCAGCGCATTGTCATTCACATCAATCGCCAGAATCTGCGCGCCCAGCGCCGCACCAATCATGATGGCCGACAGGCCCACCCCACCGGCACCATGCACCACCAGCCATTCGCCGGGGCGCACCTGTGCCCGGTCCACCAGCCCGCGAAACGCCGTCGTTACCCGGCAACCCATCCCCGCGGCGGTCACAAAATCCATGCTTTCGGGCAGGCTGACCAGATTGAAATCCGCATGCGGCACCGCCAGCCGTTCGGCAAAGGCCCCGAAACCGGAAAACCCCACCACATGCTGGCTATTGCAAATCGTCGCGTCGCCATGCCGGCAATCAGGACAGGTGCCACAGGCCAGAATAAACGGCGCCGTCACCCGGTCACCGACCCGGTAAAGCGTGCATTCCGGCCCGGTCTCGACCACCACCCCGGCAAATTCATGCCCGCCCACATGCGGTGCGGTCACATCGCTGTCGCTGCCATTCCAGGCATGCCAGTCCGAACGGCACACCCCGCAAGCCTTGATATCGACAATCACCCCATCGCGCGGACAGTCCGGCTCGGCAATTTCCCGCACCACAATCGGCCCGTTATAGGCCTCAAAAATAGCTGCGCGCATCGCATCGGTCTCCTGGCTGGTGGCCTGATCCATGTATGTACCGTGTGACATGGGCAAATAGCGTGGCACAATTATGCCCTCGGGCGCAAAAGCGCCCCGCCGGCCAAGATTAGGCCGGATTGTCATCAAAATCACTTTCCAATTAAGTCACAATCATCTGAAAATGCTTACGCATTAAAGACTTGGCGCGGCCATGATCGAACCTGTCCAAGTGGATCATCATGCCTCCCTGCGCGACAAGACCTCCAGCGCATCACTTCAGGCCCCGGTCATTCCCGCCGGGGCCTTGTTTTTCCCCAGCCCCTCAACCGCCCAAATGACGCCCCGGCACAAGGGTCTGCACCAAAGCGCTAACCACTGTCACAATCCGGCCTCGGCACTGTCAAATAACTGACATGTCCTTTGTGGTAGTGACCGCCCGCAAGCGAAACAATGGAATCGACTTGCGGTTTCGGCGGCGGAATACGCAAATGCAGTGCGCATCAAACAAACCCGGTCCGAAATCAAACTGGCAATTTGTTGTTATTTCAACGCCTTTGCCGGAACACTTTACGCCTTCGCGCGTAAACCGCTGGCACTGTTGAAATTACCTGTTCAGGGAAGATGAATGATGAGCGTCCCCATGCAAAAGCCCTCGCTGAAGCAGCGCCCCAACGTCCATCCCAGCGCCGACCGGCGCGGCTCCACCCTCGGCGACTGGACCGAGCTGGCCACCGAAGTCTCGTTTATCGAGAGCACGCTTGATGACTATTCCTATGTCATGAACCGCAGCCAGGTCATGTGGACCCAGATCGGCAAGTTCTGCTCCATCGCCAGCGATGTGCGCCTCAATCCCGGCAATCACCCGCTCTGGCGCGCCAGCCAGCACCATTACACCTATCGGGCCGAAGCCTTCGATCTGGGCGAAAACGACGAGGAATTCTTCGCCTGGCGCAAATCCAATGGCGTTCGGGTCGGCCACGATGTCTGGATCGGCCATGGTGCCACCGTCCTCGCCGGCGTCTCGGTCGGCACCGGTTCTGTCATTGGCGCGGGTGCTGTCGTCTCCAAGGATGTCGAACCCTATTCCATTGTCGGCGGGGTTGCCGCCAGGGAATTGCGCAAGCGCTTCGACGACAAGACGGCCCAGGGCCTGCTCAAAATGGCCTGGTGGGACTGGTCGCGCGAAAAGCTCAGCGCCACCCTCCCCGACATGCGCAAGCTCACCGCCGAGGCCTTTGTCGAGAAATATAACGTTTGAACCTTTAAGCCGGGCGCAGAACCCCTTTCTGCGTCCGGCTTGGCCAAAACCCTCATTCGGCCCGAAATCGCGCTTCAAACCGCCCCGATTCCGCCTCTGCCCTTGACGGCATGCCCCAAAACAAGCGATGCGCTGTTGCGCCGGGTGCCCGATGACCGGGCGACAAGGCAAATTGGTGGCAATGATGACAGAGACCCTTAGCGATACCACACCGGCCCCGCGCCGCGCTGAAGCCAGCGCGTTCGCCAACCGGCGCACCTTTGCCATCATCTCCCACCCCGATGCCGGTAAAACCACCCTGACCGAAAAACTGCTGCAGGCCAGTGGTGCCATTCAGCTCGCCGGGCAGGTCAAGGCCCGTGGCGAACGCCGCCGCACCCAGTCCGACTGGATGGAAATCGAACAAAAGCGCGGCATTTCCGTCACCTCATCGGTGATGACCTTTGAATATCAGGGCCTGACCTTCAACCTGCTCGACACCCCGGGCCACTCCGACTTTTCCGAGGATACCTATCGCACCCTGACCGCGGTCGATGCCGCCATCATGGTGATCGATGCGGCGCGCGGCATTGAAAAACAGACATTGAAACTGTTCGAGATCTGCCGCCTGCGCAATATCCCGATCATGACCTTCGTCAACAAGGTCGATCGCGAAGGCCGCGAACCCCTCGAAATTCTCGACGAAATCGCCGACACGCTGGCGCTTGATGTCACCCCGGTCAACTGGCCCATCGGCATGGGCCAGGACTATAAAGCCAGCATTGATTTAACCACCGGCAAGCTGATCAAGGCCAATGGCCAGCCCGGCGACAAGACCCTCGCCGATCTCCAGGCCCAGGCCGCCTCAGGCGTGCCCTTCGATCAGCCCGAATATGGCGTAGCGCTTGAAACCCTCGACATGGCCCGCGCCATGCTGCCCGAATTCGATCTTGAGGCCTATCGCGCCGGGCATCTCACCCCGGTCCTCTTCGGTTCCGCCCTCAAGGGCCTCGCCGTTGGCGAATTGCTGCAGGCGATTGCCGCCTGGGCCCCGCCGCCGCAGCCCCAGCCCGCCCTGCCCGAAGCAATCCGTCCGGAAAATACCGACGTGACCGGCTTCGTCTTCAAGGTGCAGGCCAATATGGACAAGAACCACCGCGACCGCGTCGCCTTCGTGCGCATCTGTTCGGGCCATTTCCAGCGTGGCATGAAGCTGCGCAATGTCAAAAAGGGCAAGGACATCACCGTCTCTTCGCCCATGTTCTTCTTCGCCCGCGAGCGCGAAACCGCTGACGAGGCGGTGGCCGGCGATGTGGTCGGCATTCCCAATCACGGCACCCTGAGCGTCGGCGATACCCTGACCGAGGGCCGCGACCTTCAGGTCACCGGCATCCCCGATTTCGCCCCCGAAATCATCCGCCGCGTCATCCTGCGCGATCCGATCAAGGCCAAACAGCTCGCCAAGGCATTGAACGATCTGGCCGAGGAAGGCATTACCCAGGTTTTCCGCCCCATGCTCGGGGCCGACTGGCTGGTCGGCGTCGTCGGCGCCCTTCAGCTCGACGTGCTCACCTCGCGGGTCGAAAACGAATATGGCGTGCCGATCATCTGCGAAACCGTCGGCGTCGAAACCGCCCGCTGGATTTCCGCCGAAACGGAAAAAGAACTCGACCAGTTCATCGCCAAGAACCGCGCCAACCTGGCCCACGACCGCGCCGGTCTGCCGGTCTTCCTGATCCGCGACCGCTGGCTGTTCGAACACACCAAAAAAACCGCCCCTGACATCACCTTCTCGGCCACCCGCGAACGGAACTAGGGCGTTTCCGGAATCATCCTGCCGTCATCGCGAGGCGCCTAGCGCCGTGGCGATCCAGAGCCACAAGCGCTGGTCTCCGCGACTCTGGATTGCCGCGCGGCGTGGCCGCTCGCAATGACGAAGATCATGGCCCGCAAGAACCAACCACCCCCCACCTTCTCCCTCGGGCCTGACCCGAGGGTCCATACGATACCCGCCAGACAAGATGGATGCCCGGATCAAGTCCGAACAAAAAGGGGTGCTGGAGTTATGCGCAGAACTCCCCAAACCCTCATGGTGAGCCCGTCGAACCACGAGGGTTTCAACACCGCACCCGCCGCCCATCCTTCTCCCTCCCCTTGATGGGGAGGGTGGCCCGGCAAAGCCGGGTCGGGTGGGGTGGAGCCACAAGCTCAATATTTGCGGACAGTCCCAAAGAGCTCTTTGTTTGGCCCTTCGGGCCGCCCCCACCCTGCCCTCCCCACAAGGGGGAGGGAAAGAAAGACCAGCCCCTACCGCCCCGCAGC
>Ga0209344_10004359_pt1 | contig 13060 bp, 9 predicted proteins | sample Cruoilmetagenom6_FD_187293 | JGI IMG/M metagenome (GOLD analysis project Ga0209344, IMG submission 187293) | Oil polluted marine microbial communities from Coal Oil Point, Santa Barbara, California, USA - Santa Barbara Oil Seep Sample 6 (SPAdes)... | ecosystem: Environmental > Aquatic > Marine >...
ACAATGATGCGTCTTAGCTGGTTCAATGTGGTGTCACTGACACTGGGGTTTGCGTTCCTTTATATCCCAATGATCATCCTGGTGACTTACAGCTTCAACGAAAGCAAACTGGTCACGGTCTGGGCCGGGTTTTCAACCAAATGGTACGGCGAATTGATGCAGAACGAGGCATTTCTGAACGCCGCCTGGGTGACGTTGAAAGTGGCAGTCCTTTCATCCACCATCGCTACCGTTCTGGGCACCATGGCGGCCTATGTTCTGGTGCGTAGCGGGCGTTTCGCCGGGCGCACTCTGTTTTCCGGCATGATCTATGCGCCCCTGGTGATGCCTGAGGTGATCACTGGCCTGTCGCTGCTGCTTTTGCTCATTGGAATCGGTCTGGACCGCGGAGTTCTGACTATCGTGCTGGCACATACCACGTTTTCAATGTGTTACGTGTCGGTGGTGGTTTCCTCCCGGCTGGTGACGTTTGACCAATCGCTGGAAGAGGCCGCGCTGGACCTTGGCTGTTCCTCCGCTGAGGCCTTTCGGCTGGTGACCCTGCCGATCATCGCGCCTGCGGTGATATCCGGCTGGCTGTTGGCCTTTACCCTGTCGCTTGACGATCTGGTGATAGCTTCGTTCACCTCTGGACCATCGGCCACAACTTTGCCGATCAAGATTTTCTCGGCTGTAAGACTGGGGGTCAGCCCGGAAATCAATGCGCTGTCGACGATCATGATCGTCATCGTGACGGTCGGTGTCATTTTGGCGTCATTGGTATCAAAACGCAGTCTGGTACGTCAAAAGCGCGAAGAACGGGCCGCAGTCCGCCCGCAATAATGCAGATTTCGAGAGTGCTGCGTTTTATCGGACTCAAGAATTCAACTGCCAAAGGGTCCGGCCCGCGTTCAGGATGTTGGTAAGAGAATAAAAGCATCCTTCGTAAAGGCCTGAACTCCGGAACGATCAGCAGGCAGACGGGCGGATGGGATGCCATCCGTTTGGGTTCAACGGCTAGTTGTTGGTAGTAAGGCCAATGTTGACAGCGGCGGCAGGATCGCCCATCCCAAGCATAATAAGAAGGCGTAAAAGGTTGAGCCGATGAAAATTGCGATGATTGGCACCGGCTATGTCGGGCTTGTTTCCGGTGTGTGTTTTTCAGATTTCGGGCATGACGTGGTTTGCGTCGACAAAAACCCAGAAAAAATCGATATGCTGCGGCGTGGTGAAGTGCCGATTTTTGAACCCGGTCTGGAACAGCTTATGGCCACCAACGTCGAGTCGGGCCGCCTGACCTTTTCCGGCGATCTGGCAGCGGCCGTTGACGGGGCCGATGCGGTGTTCATCGCTGTAGGCACACCGACCAGGCGCGGCGACGGGCACGCGGATCTGAGCTTTGTCATGGCCGCAGCCGAAGAAATAGCCGGCGCGATCAGTAATTATACAGTCGTTGTCACGAAATCCACGGTACCTGTCGGCACCAACCGCGCTGTCAAACAAGCCATTGCCAAGGCCAACCCAAAGGCGGAATTCGACGTTGCCTCAAACCCTGAGTTTCTGCGTGAAGGGGCGGCGATTGACGACTTCATGCGCCCTGATCGGGTTGTCGTGGGCGTTCAGCAAGATCGCGCCGCCGAAGTGATGAACGAGATCTACCGGCCCCTTTATTTGCGTGATTTCCCGGTTCTGGTAACCGATCTGGAGAGCGCAGAAATGATCAAGTATGCCGCCAATGCGTTTCTCGCCACAAAAATCACCTTTATCAACGAAATCGCGGCGCTCTGCGAGCGCACCGGCGCGGATGTGAAACAGGTGAGTCAGGGAATGGGGCTGGACGGCCGCATTGGCAACAAATTCCTGCATGCAGGGCCGGGTTATGGCGGGTCATGTTTTCCTAAAGATACCAGTGCTTTGGCGCGGATTGGGCAGGAACACGGGCTACCGATGCAGATCACCGAGACAGTGATCAAAGTTAATGAAGAATTGCGGCGGCGGATGATCGACAAGGTTACCGACATGTTGGACGGGGCGGTCGCGGGCAAGACGATCGCTGTGCTGGGCGTCACGTTCAAACCCAATACTGACGATATGCGCGATGCACCATCGCTGACCATCGTACCGGCTCTGATCGGAGCCGGGGCCAAAGTGCGGGTTGTCGATCCGCAAGGCAAGCGCGAAGGGGCCGAATTGTTGCCCGGCGTTCATTGGCTCGAAGATGCTTACAAAGCAGCGCAAAACGCTGATGCAGTAGTGATCCTGACAGAATGGAACGAATTTCGCGCGCTTGATTTGAAACGGCTAGCCAAACGTATGACCACCCCGTTAATGGCCGATCTGCGCAATATCTATTCCGCTCGCGATGCCAGGCGGGCGGGGTTCGTGCGGTATGTCTCCATCGGTCGGCAAGACTTTACCGCGAGCGAATAAGCACACTATCCTGTAAGCCGTCACGGCCTTTGAGACAGACCTGGCTATTTTGCCAAACGAGGGTTTTTGTTCTCATCGTCATCCTTAAAGGGATGCGGGATGCGAACAAGAACCGGGCCGAATCGGTTGGACCTGTTGCGGAATTGTGCCGCTCCTTTAACCGCATTTTGTGCGTAAAAGGAAAACCCAGTGGAACAGGTCCACAGCGGGCTGACGCGCAGACCGATAGGCGCGGACATTAATGCGTCTTGCGTTTTATCTGAGCCAGCGTACCGCCTTTGCTACCGAGGTAGCGATTGTGAATACAATGGCGTTCACTCGAATGCCCATTGCCAGTGAATTGACGCGCCGTCTTTTCCGCCCATATGCTTGGCTCCGCACTTGTCAGGCAAAAGGAAGACCGTTGCATGAACATCCTATTCATCATGTTCGACCAGTTGCGGTTTGACTACCTCAGTTGTACGGGGCACCCGCATTTGCAGACACCACATATTGACTCGATTGCGGCCCAGGGCGTGCGGTTCTCGCGCGCTTATGTCCAGTCGCCAGTCTGCGGGGCATCCCGGATGAGTTGCTATACCGGGCGCTATGCCTCAAGCCATGGGGCACAGCAGAACGGTTATCCGCTGCGGGTGGGCGAGGTGACGATGGGCGATCACCTGCGTGGCACAGGCATGGGGTGCTGGCTGATCGGCAAGACGCATATGGTGGCAGATGCCGCAGGTATGGAGCGTCTTGGTCTGGCCCGTGACAGTGTGATCGGCGCACGTCAGGCCGAATGCGGGTTTGACGTCTGGCAGCGCGACGACGGTTTATGGGCCGAGGGGCCGGACGGGTTTTATGATGCCAAGCGCAGCCCCTATAACGAATACCTGAAATCCAAAGGTTATCCCGGTGAAAACCCATGGAATGACTTTGCCAATTCCGCGGAGGAGGGAGAGGATATTGCCTCGGGTTGGTTCATGGCCAATGCGGGCAAACCTGCCAATATCGCAGAAGAGGACAGCGAAACGCCATGGCTGACATCGCAAGCCATCCAATTCATCGAACAGGCCGATGGGCCGTGGTGCGCGCATGTCAGCTATATCAAGCCGCATTGGCCATATATCGTGCCCGCCCCCTATAACAATATGTACGGGGTTAACCATGTGCCCGCAGCGGTTCGCCATCCGGTCGAGCGCGAAGATTCACACCCGGTTTACGCGGAATTCATGAACAACCCGATTGGTCGCGCGTTTTCACGTGACGAGGTGCGTGAGGCGGTGATCCCGGCCTATATGGGCCTGATCAAACAGATTGATGACCAGATGGGGCGGTTGTTTGGATTCCTGGAGAAAACCGGCAGAATGCAGGACACGATGATCGTGATAACGTCCGATCACGGGGACTATCTGGGCGATCACTGGCTTGGCGAAAAGGATCTGTTTCACGAACCTTCTGTCAAGGTACCGCTGATCGTTTGTGATCCGCGTGCCGAAGCGGATTCAACCCGAGGTAGCGTTTGCGATGCCTTGGTCGAAACGATTGACCTTGTGCCGACGTTTCTGGAATGCGCCGGTGGTGCGCCGGCAGAGCATATCCTTGAAGGGCGCTCATTGTTGCCCCTGCTGCAAGGGCAAGAACCCAAAGACTGGCGCGAGTTCGCAATTAGTGAATACGACTATGCGCCGTCGCCCATGTCTGTGCGGCTGGGGGTCGCCCCAAAGGATGCGCGGCTGTTCATGGTGGTGGACCACCGTTGGAAATTCATCCATGCGGAAGGCGGGTTCAGACCGATGCTGTTTGACCTGAAGAATGACCCGCAGGAGTTTTTTGATCTCGGAGCGGACCCGGCGCAGGCCGAAATTATTGACCTGATGTATCTGCGGTTGGGTAAATGGGCGCGCCGAATGTCGCAGCGGGTCACACGGTCGGATAGTGATATTAACGCGTCCCGGGGTGCGGCACGGCGAAAGGGTATCCTGCTGGGGGTCTATGATGGGTCGGATGTGGACGAGGAACTGTCAGTCAAATACCGTGGAAAGATCCCGCAGTCGGATCTCTGAGGCAAATTGTTCATTAACATTGCTGACCAAGCCGCGCGCTACTCTTTGAACAGGTTAACCCACCACATCCGGAACTTGAGATATGACCTTGTCAGACGCCCCCAGCCGTACAAGCTATGATGTTGTAATCATTGGCGGAGCCATGATGGGCACTGCGGTGGCCTGGTTTCTGGCGGATCACCCGGGCTTTGAAGGCTCCGTTTTGGTGATTGAGCGAGATCCAAGCTATGAGCTGAGTTCCACCGCGCATACAAACAGCTGTTTGCGCCAGCAATTCTCGCAACCCGCCAACGTGCGGGTATCTCAGTTCGGGCTGGAGTATGTGCGTAATTTCCGCCGCTTCATGGGGGGTGATCCAAGCATTGCCAGCCTGCATTTTCATCCCTTCGGTTACATGTACCTAGCCAGTAGCAAGACCGGGGCGCGGACCCTGCGGGAGGCGCAGGTGATGCAGGTCGGGCTGGGGGCGAAGACCCGGTTGCTTGACAGAAGGCAACTTGCCCGCGAATTTCCGTTCTATGATCTCAAGGGGATCGTTCTGGGGTCGCACAACACCGACGAAGGCTATTTCGATGGGATCACCATGTTCGACTGTTGGCGGCGAAAGGCGCGCGCGACAGGAGTGGAATATGTGCGGGGTGAAGTGACTGGCATAACCCGGTCGGGCCCGCGTATCGACGCGGTGCATTTGCAGAATGGCACAAAAATCGCCTGTGGTCAGGTGGTCAACGCCTCTGGCCCGCGCGCGGCCGGTGTCGCGGCGATGGCAGGTCTGGATTTGCCGGTCGAACCGCGCAAGCGCTATACTTTTGTGTTCGAGGCCGCCCGCCCGCTGGAACAGGACTTGCCGCTGACGGTGGACCCGTCGGGCGTGCATGTGCGTACTGACGGATCCATGTACATGGCCGGGTGCCCTGCGCGCGAGGACGGGCCGGTCGCGGCGGATGATTTCGTTGCTGATCACGATTTGTGGCAAGAAGTGGTCTGGCCGGCAATCGCGGCGCGTATTCCACAGTTTGATGCGCTGAAGCTGCGCCGGTCCTGGGTCGGACATTATGCCTACAACACGCTCGATCAGAACGCCATTCTTGGTCCGCACCCGGATGCTGACAACTTTTTGATGATAAACGGGTTTTCCGGCCATGGGCTTCAACAGGCCCCGGCGATGGGGCGTGGTCTGGCCGAATGGATCACCCTTGGGCGCTATGAAACACTGGACCTGTCACCCTTTTCCTATGACCGCATTCGGGCCGGACAGCCCTTGCTGGAACAAGCGGTTATCTGAGCGCGCGCAGATGCTTGCGACGTTAACGGTCTTGAACTCGACAGCGATCTAAGGTCTAGAATGCGCCATGTGTAAAATTTCGCCACATGCAAATACATCTATGTGACGCAAGGTTTGCGTGTCGCGCCCGCTTTGTGGGTTTGCGTGTGTTTTGACCTTGAGGCTACACTTGACGGGAAACGGGCCGGATATCGGCCAGAATTTGGCCAGAATTTGGTCGGGCCCATTTGCCGGTGCCCTTTAATGACGCAAAGAAAGAGAGACGTGATGCCAGACGCAATCGGATACGAACTGTTGGGCGATGTCGCCATTCTCAAGGCGCAGAACCCACCGGTGAACGCGCTGGGCCACGCTGTCAGGGAAGGCCTGATTGCCGGCATAGACAGGGCCGAAAGGGATGGTGCAAAGGCAATCCTGATCTATGGCGATGGGTCAACGTTCTTTGCCGGTGCCGATATCCGCGAATTTGGCAAACCGCATATGCCGCCATCGCTGCCGGAAATCTGCGACCGGCTTGAGGCGTCACCGCTTTTGGTGGTGTCGGCGTTGCACGGAACCGCATTGGGCGGGGGTCTTGAGGTGGCATTGTCCACCCATTACCGCATCGCCGTGCCATCGGCGCGTGTGGGCCTGCCCGAGGTGATCCTGGGCCTTCTGCCCGGTGCCGGCGGCACCCAGAGGCTGCCAAGGGTGGCCGGCACTGACGCGGCGATCGACATGATCACCAGTGGGCGTCAGGTCGGGGCCGCAGAGGCGCTGAAACTGGGCATCGTTGACAAGGTGGCCGAGGGCACCCCGCGCGAGGTCGGTCTGGCCTATGCGCGCGAACTGCTGGAGAGTGGCGCGACGAGCCGTCCGGTGCGGGAAATGCCCGCGCCCGATCCCGTTGATTTCGATGCGATTTATCAGGCGGTTCTGAAAAAGGGCCGGGGGCAGATTGCCCCGGCTGTTGCGGTGCGTTCCATTCAGGCGGCGATTGAACTGCCGTTTGATCAGGGCATCGCGCGTGAACGTGAATTGTTCAACGAGCTGATGGAAACGGATCAGCGCAAAGGCATGATCCACGCGTTTTTCTCGGAACGCGCCGTTGGCAAGCTGCCGGAACTGAAAGGCGTCAATCCGCGCGATCTGGCCGATATCGGTGTGATCGGCGGCGGAACGATGGGGGCTGGCATTGCCACCGCCGCGCTGTTGTCGGGGTTGAATGTAGCCATGCTGGAAATGACCCCCGAGGCCGCCGCCGCCGCCAAGGGCCGGATCGAAAGCAATCTGGGCGGCGCGCTGAAACGTGGCAAGATCAGTCAGGCGAAATTTGAAGACTTGACCGAAAAGGCGCTGACCCTGTCCACTGATTACGCCGTTCTGAAAGATGCCGATCTGGTGATCGAGGCGGTCTTCGAGGAAATGAGCGTCAAAAAGGCCGTGTTCGAAAAGCTGGACGCGGTGTGCAAACCGGGTGCGGTTCTGGCCACCAATACCTCGTATCTGGATGTAAACGAGATTGCCGCCGTGACGTCGCGCCCGGCGGATGTGATCGGGCTGCACTTTTTCTCGCCGGCCCATGTGATGAAACTGCTGGAGGTGGTGGTTGCAGATAAAACCGCGCTGGATGTGGTGGCCACCGGCTTTGCGCTGGGCAAGCGGATGGGCAAGATTTCGGTGCGCGCCGGAGTGTGTGACGGGTTCATCGGCAACCGTATCCTGTCGACTTATCGCAGCTGCGCCGACCACATGATTCTGGACGGGGCCAGCCCCTATCAGATCGACAAGGCGCTAACCGATTTCGGTTTTGCCATGGGGCCGTTTGCCGTGGCTGATCTGGCCGGGTTGGACATCGGCTGGGCGGTTCGCAAGCGACTGGCCCCGACCCGCGATCCGCGTGAACGGGTACCCACCTTTATGGACAAGCTGTGCGAAGACGGAAATTATGGCCAAAAGACCGGCAAGGGCTTTTACGTCTACGAGGCCGGCAAGCGTGCTGGCGTGCCCAACCCCGACGTATCCGGCCTGATCGAGGCCGAGCGCGCCGAACTGGGCATCACTCCGCGTGAATTCTCGAATGAAGAAATCGTGCGCCGCTATATGGCCGCGATGGTCAACGAGGCCGCAAAGGTGGTCGGTGAAGGCATTGCCCGCCGCCCGCTGGATGTGGATATGACGCTGCTGTTCGGCTATGGCTTTCCGCGCTATAATGGCGGGCCGCTTATGTGGGCCGACATGGTGGGCCTCGAAGGTCTGTTGGCCGATATCAAAACCTATGCCAGTAAGGACGACTATTTCTGGCAACCCGCCCCGCTATTGGAACAGCTGGTCGCCGAAGGGCGCAGCTTTGATGATCTGAACAAGGAAAACACCTGATGAAACAAGCCGTTATCGTATCCGCCGCCCGTACGGGTCTTGCCAAATCTTTTCGCGGGTCGTTCAATACGACCCACGGGGCCACAATGGGCGGTCATGCCGTACAGGTAGCCGTTGAGCGCGCCGGGATCGACCCGGCCACAATCGAGGATTGCGTGTTCGGCTGCGGCTATCCCGAGGCCGAAACCGGCAGCAACATCGCCCGCCAGATCGCCCTTCGCGCAGGGCTGCCGATCTCTGCATCGGGCCTGACGGTCAACCGTTTCTGTTCCTCGGGTCTGCAAAGCGTGGCACTGGCCGCCAACCAGATCGTCGCCGAAGGGGCCGGGCCGATGGTTGCCGGCGGGGTCGAGAGCATTTCGCTGATCCAGCCCAATGCCCGCAATGTGCAAGAGGCCTGGATTGCCAAGAACAAACCAGCGATCTACATGGCAATGATCGAAACCGCCGATATCGTCGCCCAGCGTTATGGCGTTTCCCGCGATGCCCAGGACGAATACGGATTGCGCAGCCAGCAACGTATCGCCGCCGCGCAAGAGGCCGGTCTGTTCGACGAGGAAATCGCGCCGATGCAGGCAATCATGGCTGTGAAAGACCGCGAAACCGGCGAAGTCAGCCAGAAGGAAGTGACGGTTGACCGCGACGAATGCAACCGCCCCTCGACCACCGCCGAAGGTCTGTCCAGTCTGGGTGTGATCCGCGAGGGCGGGTTCATCACCGCCGGCAACGCCAGCCAGCTTAGCGATGGGGCCGCTGCGGTGGTTCTGATGGACTCCAAAGAGGCCGAACAGCAGGGCATCGAGGCCATGGGCGCGTTCAAGGGCTTTGCCGTTGCCGGTTGCGAGCCGGACGAAATGGGCATCGGTCCGGTGTTTGCCGTGCCACGCCTTCTGGAACGCCACGGCCTGACCGTTGATGACATCGACCTGTGGGAGCTGAACGAAGCGTTTGCATCTCAGGCGCTTTACTGCCGCGACACGCTGGGCATCGACGACGAGAAATGCAACGTCAACGGCGGGTCGATCGCCATTGGCCACCCGTTTGGCATGACCGGCGGCCGGATGGTCGGGCACATTCTGCGCGAGGGCAAGCGTCGCGGGGCCAAGCTGGGTGTTGTGACCATGTGTGTTGGCGGCGGTATGGGGGCGGCTGGCCTGTTCGAAATCTACTAAAGGGAGATCTACGTTGGACCTGAGCTATTCGCCCGAAGACCGGGCCTTTCGGGACGAGGTGCGCAGCTTTCTGGCGGCGCACCTGTCGGATGAGTTGTCTGCCAAAGTGCGCGCAGGTGGGGGGCTGGACAAGGCCGACCATGACCTGTGGCACGCCACCCTGAACGAACAGGGCTGGCTGGCCCCGAATTGGCCGCGTGAATACGGCGGATGCGAATGGAACGCGGTACAAAAGCACATATTCGAAGAGGAAACCGCACAGGCCAATGCGCCAAGAGTCGTTCCTTTCGGCTTGGCCATGCTGGCCCCGGTGTTGCAGAAATTCGGCAGCGAGGCGCAAAATGCCCATTATCTGCCACGTATCCTGTCGGGCCAAGACTGGTGGTGTCAGGGTTACTCCGAACCCGGTGCCGGGTCCGATCTGGCGTCGCTAAAAACCCGGGCGGTAAGGGATGGCGACCATTATGTGGTCAATGGGCAAAAGACCTGGACAACGATGGGTCAGCACGCCAACTGGATATTCTGCCTGGTGCGCACCGACCCGGATGTGAAGCAACAGGAAGGTATTTCCTTTTTGCTGATCGACATGGCGACACCGGGCATCGAGGTACGCCCGATCATCCTGCTGGACGGGTCGCCCGAGGTCAACGAGGTCTGGTTTACGGACGTGCGCGTGCCGGTTGAAAATCTGGTGGGCGAGGAGAACAAGGGCTGGACCTATGCCAAATACCTGCTGACCCACGAACGTACAAATATAGCCGGGGTCGGGTTTTCCCGCGCCGGTCTGGATGCGGTGAAACGCATGGCACGGGTCGAGATGTCAGGCGGTCGCCCACTGATCGAGAACCCACATTTTGCCGCCCGCATGGCGCAGGTGGAGATTGACCTGATGGCCATGTCCACTACCAACCTGCGGATCATCAGCCAGGCGGCTGTCGGGCAGGCCCCCGGCGTTGAGGCGTCGATGCTGAAGGTGAAGGGCACGATTATCCGTCAGGAAATCAACGATCTGGCACGCCGCGCGGCGGGACCATACGCAATGCCGTTTGCCTCTGAATCGGTCGAGGGCGACAATGCGCCGCCTATCGGCCCGGATGGCGCGGCCCCCTTGGCGGCGCAGTATTTCAACAACCGCAAGCTGTCGATCTTTGGCGGCAGCAACGAAGTTCAGCGCGGCATCATCGCCAAGGTGAAACTGGGGGGCTACGCATGAATTTTGAGCTGACCGAAGAGCGGCAGATGCTGCAAGATACGCTGCGCCGGTTTCTGGCGGATCGTTACGACACCAAGACCCGCAACGCGATCCTTGACTCCGACACCGGGCTGAGCGCGGAAATCTGGACCGAACTGGCCGAGCTGGGCGTCACCGGCGCGCTGTTCGCCGAGCAACAGGGCGGTTTTGGCGGGGCCGGGTTTGACTTGGCCGTGGTGTTCGAGGAACTGGGTCGCGCCGGTGTTGTCGAACCGTTTCTGGACAGTGCCGTGTTGGGGGGCGGGTTGATCGCCGCCCTTGGCTCCGAGGATCAGCAGGCACTGCTGGACGAGGTGATCGGCGGCAAGCTGCATCTGGCGTTTGCCCATGGCGAACCGACCAGCCGCTATGATCTGAACCGGGTTGAAACCACGGCTGTTGCCTCGGGCGACGGGGTTGTCCTGAACGGTCGTAAGGCAGTTGTGGTGAACGCCGAGGCCGCCGGGCAACTGATTGTCTCGGCCCGCGAAAGTGGCGCTGCGGGGGACGAAGATGGCATCTCGCTGTTTCTTGTACCTGCCGGCACCGACGGCGTGGGTTTGCTGGGTTATCCGCTGCTAAGCGGCGGGCGCGCCGCCGAGGTAATACTGAGTGACGTGGCCCTGCCCGCAAGTGCCCGTCTGGGCGCGGCGGGTGCGGCGTATCCGGCCATTGCCGAACGTGTTGCTGCGGCTTCGGTTGCACTGGGAGCCGAGGCGCTGGGCGCGATGGAAACCGCCGTCAGGCTGACCGGCGAATACCTGATGACCCGCAAGCAGTTTGGCCGCCCCATCGGTACGTTTCAGGCATTGCAGCATCGGTTCTCGGATCTGCTGATCGAGTTGGAGCAATCACGTTCCGCGGTTATCAACGCCGCCGGGCATCTGGCGGATGATGCAGCCTTGCGCGATCGTCACATCCACGCCGCCCGCAACCTGATTGGCCGCGCCGGACGGCTGGTGGCCGAAGAGGCGATCCAGATGCATGGCGGTATTGCCATGACCCAGGAATATGAACTGGCGCATATCGCCAAGCGCATCGTCATGACCGACCACCGCTTTGGCGACACAGATTACCATCTGGAGCGCTTCATCGCTCTTGGCAGTGCCTGAAGGCACCAAAGCTGTGGCGCAGGACCATTCGGGCTGCCGTGAGGCGATTGGCTATGTGATAGACGTGAACCCACCCGAGGGCGACGCGGCCTGTTGGCTGGATATCGGGCCGACGCATATCAGTCGCAACAACCTGCTGCACGGTGGGCTAATGGCGACGTTGCTGGATGTCGCCTGTGGCAATGCGGCGTCATTGTCATATGAGAAAGGTGTTCATGTGCCGGTTCTGACCGTTTCGCTGAACATTCTGTATGTGGCTCCTGTGGGGTCTGGTCGGGTGACGGCCACCGGGCGGGTCTCGGGCGGGGGGCGTAAGATTTGTTATGCAAGCGGTGAACTGCGCGACAGCGACGGCAATCTGATCGCCAGCGCCACGGGCGTGTTCAAGCGGTTCACCAAAAGGCCGATCCAGTGAATTGGTCTGCAACACTCTCTAAATCAGGCGAATGCAATCTGGAAAAGATCGTCGCCTTCGGGATAAAGCCGTGATCGCAGCAGAACCTTGTTGGAATGCACAGCTTCTGCAATTCGGGCGTAATGCACTCCGGTGCGTTCAGGCGCGCGCAATAACACAGTTTCCGCCTGGTCCAATGCCCGGCCCAGTTCAGCCTTGGCTTTTGGCACAGCTGCCGGTTTGATCGGGCGAAATTGCTGAAACCCTTTGCGGATAGGCGGTGTCTGGGGGTCAGCATTTTGCGCCATTATCCGCTCAAGTGCTTCTTCCACCGCAATTAGCGCATCCTGGGCACCTGCATAGGCCGGTCGACCGTTCAGAAAGTTGGCAGCCTGGTGATAGGTCTGGCGGTAGCAGTCATAGCGATAGACCTCAGCAACTGTCTGGCACCTGCCGACGCCGTTTTTGATGATCTTCACGATCTTTTTTGTAGTGGCACTCGAAAGGCCGGCACTTGACCCGCCTCCGGTCATGGCACCACTACTATTACCCTCACCACCAGAATACACTGGAGGGGCAAGTGAAACGTATATTAATAGCGACAGAACCAGCAACGGGCGCAAGTAGTCGGGCATCCTGAACATCCTTACTTTATTGAAAGGCAGTCTAGCACACAGGTCACGTCCGCTCAAATACTTGACCAAAGCGCCCCCCCAAAGGCAGATCCAGTTTGTTGCCCCGCGAACCACGCGAGAATTAGCGGCAAAGCGTTTGACGTGAACTGAACCTGGCCTGACAGACGCCGCCGGAAAAACGGCTAACCGTTAGATCAAGTCTGAATTACTACACTTGAAAACCCGCTTCAATCGTCGCGCAACAATCCAGCAGAAGGCTGACCTGCTCATCCAGGTTTTCTTCCATGCGGTGGGCAGGACCGGCAATAGCAACCCCAAGGGCCTCGCCTGCCACATGAACAATCCTGGCAATTGCCCAGACATCTGCAACGTTTTCGCCCCGGGTCACGAAGTACCCGCGTTGATGCCCGGCTTCAATA
>Ga0209344_10004360_pt1 | contig 13056 bp, 13 predicted proteins | sample Cruoilmetagenom6_FD_187293 | JGI IMG/M metagenome (GOLD analysis project Ga0209344, IMG submission 187293) | Oil polluted marine microbial communities from Coal Oil Point, Santa Barbara, California, USA - Santa Barbara Oil Seep Sample 6 (SPAdes)... | ecosystem: Environmental > Aquatic > Marine...
GCGACAATTATTGGCCTGAAGAGATGGAGCCAATGACGCTTTATGCTCCGGTCGAACGCGGTTTTGAGCGCAAGATTCGCGAACGGATCGCCTATTGGGACAAATTGCGCAGCGAACGTCCATGACAAAACGCTTCGACCAATTCCTTGCGATTGATTGGTCTGGTGCCAAGGGACCGCGACAAAAAGGGATAGCATTGGCCTTGGCCAAACAGGCCGGAGTACCCCAATTGCTCCGCCCCGAAGGCGCTGCGTGGTCTCGGCCTGAAGTGCTCGAATTTCTGCAAAACCAGACAAGCGATCGCACGCTGATTGGCATGGATATGGGCATTTCCTTGCCCTTCATAGATGCCGATGCATTCTTCCCCGACTGGAAGGACAGCCCCAATGATGCCAAATCATTGTGGGCGTTGATCGACGAGACTTGCTGTGATGACCCGCACCTGGAATGCGCCAGCTTTCTCGAACATGCGCAGGTTTCGCGCTATTTCCGGCACAGCAATATCCGCGAAGGAGAGCGCTTTCATTTGCCCGATGCCGCCAGCCGAGAAGGGCGTTTTCGTCAGGCTGAATTGGCTCAGCGCAATCAAGGCATTCGCCCTGTCAGCAATTTCAACCTTGTGGGTGCAGCCCAAGTTGGAAAATCCAGCCTAACTGGAATGCGTATGCTCAACCGATTAAGAGGCGCTGTCAGCGTTTGGCCTATTGACCCTGTACCAGATATCGGACCGGTTTTGGTTGAGATTTATACTGCAATCGCCACGCGCAGCGGCGGCATTGCCAAGGGCAGGACCAAGATCAGGGATTTTGCCGCGCTGAACGCCGCCCTTGGGCAATTGGGCTCACCCCCGGTGCAAGTAGATGGCCCGGGAAACGGACCAATTGACGATCATTCATCCGATGCTTTAGTCAGCGCAGCGTGGCTGCGAAATGTGGCAAATGTTGAAAAGTTTTGGCACCCTGCGGGGCTAACAACGCACATTGCACAAACAGAAGGCTGGACATTTGGCGCAGTTTGACGCAACGGGCGCTCGCACAAAGCGTGTGCCGGCTTAGCTCAGTTGGTAGAGCACCTGATTTGTAATCAGGGGGCCAAGGGTTCGAATCCTTTAGCCGGCACCATTTTTGCACCCCCATTTCGAGCAGCAAGAATACGATCAAGCTGCCTTTCTGCTTGCGGAAAATTCTCCTGAAAAACGGATGAGTTCCTGAAACGCCTGAAAGACGTGATAGCCAGTTGCAGGCGTTATATCCTTGATCAAGGAATTGCGATTGGGATCAATTTCATCCACCCAAGCCCCAGGCAATGCGCCGACGATATGGTCTGCGAACATTTGCTTGCCAGCGGTCACGATCTGCTCTGCAATTTCGAGATCATGGTCCAACCGCCAAATTGTAATATGCGCCTTCAACTTTTCCGCCACTGACCAGCTGCGCTGCTGTGCCTTTAGCACCTTTCCATCCAAGTCTTGCGCCAAAGGAATGTAGTCCAACCCATCCAATAGGCGCTGAGCTTTGGTGTAAAGCGCAGCAGCTAAGGGATGAGGTTTTGCCCTCGTGGCCTTGGCCATCTGGCCCAATATCCAAACCCATTCGAGCATATGCCCTGCTTCGGCTCGGTTGCTCTGATCAGGAATATCAAATTCCTCGACCAACAAGCCCAGATCATCGCGATAGAAACGAGACTCCACAAAACTCACAATGCTTTGCGCCCGTTCCAAAGATCGGGTTTCGCCGGTCACTTCAAACCATGCGAGCGACGCCTCTGTCAGATGCATATGCGGGTTTTGTGTCCGGATGGTTGGTGTAGGCAAAGTTTCTGCCGCCCCACCTTCCTCTGGCGTGCGCATCAAATGTTGATCAATCGCTTGCGATAATTGCTCGCCCGCGTCCCTCGCGCTGTCCCAACCGAATGTACGATAGGCCATCGCGAATGACAGCAAAGCAAAAGCTGTATCATAGGCCATGGCCGTATCGTCGGTCAGGCCTAAGCTGGGCCGCACCATCTTGCCATAAAGGCCATCTGGCCGTCTGCAATCGTTGACCAACACGTCCAACGCTCGGCGCGCTAGCGACTTGGAACGGTCTGGTTCCCAGCCAAGTTCCGCTGCAATAGTAAAGCTGATGGCCATGCGCGCCTGAACGCGCACGCGACTGTCTTCATCGCGGATGCCAAACCCATCCATATCCAACCGCTCGAAGAACCCGCCATCGGGATTGACCCCGCGTTCTGCCCAGAACGGAAAGGCATTGTTCAGCATCCACAATTCAGCCCTATGGGCCAAATCGGCGATCTGACTTTCTAACTGAGCGCCATCTCCCATGGCCCAGCCTGTCTTTTAACCCCGGCCGCGATAGGAAGCGACACCTTGATCCGGCACCCACAGCCCTTCGGGCGCAGTGCCGGTCTGCCAGAAAACATCAATCGGGATGCCTCCGCGTGGATACCAATACCCACCGATCCGCAACCAACGCGGCTTCATTTCCTCGGCCAAACGCTCGCCGATCCCAACCGTCACATCTTCGTGAAAGCCATTGTGATTGCGAAAGCTGCCCAAAAACAGCTTTAGACTTTTGGATTCCACGATTGTCTCGCCCGGCGCATAGTCGATCACCAAATGGGCAAAATCAGGCTGTCCAGTTACCGGGCAAAGCGAGGTGAATTCTGGCGCGGCAAAGCGCACCAGATACAATGATCCTGCCCGAGGATTGGGCACATAGTCCAATTGAGCCTCTTCCGGAGAGGATGGCAAAGAGCTGTCTTGGCCCAGATGAGTGGTGTGGAATGTGTCGCTCATGCCGCGCTGTTGCCGCGAAGTGCGCCGATATGCAAGAGACTGGCTGGACGCCGCAGATTATGTGCCCATTCAGCGCGCAGCTTTTCAACCACCAACCACAGTGAATTTATGGCCCGTCACAATGCCCTTGCAGTACCGCAAATGCGGTTGGGACATGGTTGGCTCAAGGCCTGCCGCTCCATAGGCGCCGTTTTACAAAGCCTCGACTGACGAGCAGCAGACCGCTACCGCTAATGCCTATGCAAAGCTTGGTTTCTACTGAATGGTTTGCGGCTGCCTTGGGTCAGCCGAACATAGCCGTGCTTGATGCCTCCTGGCATTTGCCCGATGGCAGTTGAATCAGACCAAAATGGAAAGGCGGGCTGATCATGGCCAAGGACGACAAATCCTCAAACCCGGCAACTGGCGTTGTTGAGGCCGGACGCGATCCCAAATGGACCGGGCGGGTGGTCAATCCGCCAGTATGGCGCGCCAGCACCCATCTTTATGCCAATGAGGCCGAGCGCAAAGCCGCGACCAAGTCCAATCAGGATGGCGATTTTTTCTATGGCCGCCGCGGTGCCCCCACCCAATGGGCGCTGGCCGACGCTCTGACCCAGATCGAGCCGGACGCCTATGGGACAGTGCTGTATCCCAGCGGTGTATCCGCGATTGCTGGCGCATTGCTCAGTGTACTTAAGCCGGGCGACGTGTTGTTGATCACTGACAATGCCTATGACCCATCGCGTTCCATGGCGACAGGTTTGTTAAAGCGTTTAGGCGTGGAATCACGCTTTTTCGATCCGCTGGACATTGCCGCTTATCAATCCCTTTTTTGTGACCGTACTAAAGCAGTCTGGCTAGAAAGCCCCGGCAGCCTCACCATGGAAGTGTGTGATGTACCAACCTTGGCTGCCATTGCTCGGGACAAAGGCGCGGTCAGCCTGCTCGACAACACTTGGGCAAGCTCGCTTGGCTTTCCTGCGCTAAAACGCGGTTGCGACATTTCCATTATGAGCCTGTCCAAACATGTTGGTGGGCATTCTGATCTGATGATGGGCAGCGCCAGCGCTGGCGAACGCTATTACCGGGCGCTGCGCCGCACAGCCCAACAATTGGGCAATGTGGTCAGTCCCGATGATGCCGCATTGGCAGCGCGCGGCTTGCGCACGATGAAGTTGCGGCTCGATCAATCCAGCAGCAGCGCTTTGCAAATAGCTGAATGGCTGCAAACTCAGCCGCAGGTCTGTGCAGTGATGTGTCCGATGTTGCCGAGCGATCCCGGACACAGCCTGTGGCAGCGCGATTTTACCGGCGGGTGCGGATTGTTCAGCTTCGTACTAAGCAGCGACCATCCCGATGCACAGGCGCGAGTGGTCGATAATTTGCACCATTTCGGGATCGGATACAGCTGGGGCGGGTTTGAAAGTTTGGCCTTGCCCATTTTCCCCGATCAACACCGCGACATCATGTCGTGGCCGATCAAGGAACTTGCGGCACAAGGTGTCACTGGCTCTTCGCCAGCCATTCGCCTATCGATTGGCTTGGAAGACCCTCAGGACCTCATTGCGGACCTTGCTCAAGCGTTTGAAAAACTGGACCAGACATGACCACAACCGCCCCGTTGCCAGCCGATGTAACAGAGGCCGCCGATCCATCCGCCCAAAGCGCAGCGGGTGAGGTTTCAGCCGAGGCGACCACCCCTGTAATTGAGCCTGCACCGGATGAACCGGTTGATGCTATCGAAGGGGCCCAGAATCTGGTTGATGGTGTCGGTGAACGTAGCGAAACCGCTGGCGCATTTCTGGAATCGCTGTCGAATTTCGCGATTGAAATTGGCCATCTAAGAATCTCTGTCCTCGATGTCTTCTTGGCCATCGGCGTGATAGCACTGGTGGTTACGGTTGCTTGGACGACGACGCGCCTGTGTCGCGGCTTGATCAAGCGGATAACACGGTTTGATAGCACGCAAAAACTGCTGGCTGAAAAGCTTAGCTCGGTGGTCATTTGGACGCTGGCCTTCTTGATCGGGATCGACCTCCTGGGCATTGATTTGACAGCTCTTACCTTTTTTGGCGGTGCCTTTGGCTTGGCCATCGGTTTCGGCTTGCAGAAAACCTTTGGTAATCTGATCTCGGGCATTCTCCTGCTGATGGACAAGTCGATTAAGCCGGGCGACGTGATCTCTGTTACCGACCAAGCCGGAAACGAGAGCGTGGGCCAAATTCGCAAGATTGGTATTCGCGCTATTTCGGTGATCACTCGCGACCAGACCGAGCATTTGATTCCGAACGAGAACTTGATGATCAACCAGGTTGTGAACTGGTCCTATTCCTCGCGGGATGTCCGGGTGAAGACACCAGTGGGCGTGGCCTATGGCAGCGACCTGAAGCTGGTCAGCGAGCTCTTGTATCAAGCGGTTGAGGAAACCGGTCGGATTTTGAAACGCCCCAAACCGCGCGTCAACATTATGGAATTTGGCGACAGCTCTGTAAATTTCGAAGTTCGCTTCTGGATCAAGGACCCGGAAGAAGGCATCTCCAATATCCGTTCAGACGTCTATATGCGGGTGTGGGAATTGTTTGTCGAAAACGAGATCGAAATCCCCTTCCCACAACAGGATTTGCACCTTCGCTCCAGCGAGCAGCTAAATCGTTTGATCGAGATAATGTCGGCTAAAACCTCCGCCAATAAATAGCACCTCGGATCAAGCGCGATAGCTTTGCTTAGCACGCACAAATCCATTCTCGCTGGAACAAAAGGCTCCATGGCCCCATTTGCGTGCCATGACACAGTCAGGAACCATATATCTTGTTGGCGCAGGCCCAGGCGACCCCGACCTGCTGACCTTGCGCGCTGCTCGCTTGATCCAAGGCGCTGAAATCATTGTGCATGACGGTTTGGTCGATCCAGCCATTCTGGCACTTGCCCGCGACGATGCAGAATTGATCTCTGTTGCCAAGAAGCGCGCGCGGCACACTTTGCCGCAACAAGGCATCAATGCTTTGTTGATCCGCGAGGCCCAAAAGGGTCGTGATGTGATCCGTTTGAAAGGCGGCGATCCGCTGGTATTCGGACGCGGCGGGGAAGAGGCCGAAGAAGCGCAGGCTGCCGGTGTTCCCGTTGAAATCGTCCCGGGTATCTCTGCTGCTAATGGCGCTGCTGCTGCCTCTCAGATCGCGCTGACCCATCGTGATGCCGCCAGCATCGTCAGCTTTGTGGCGGGCCAATGCAAAGGTCTGTCAGACCAAGACTGGTCGGGACTGGCCGGAAAGGGCCGCACATTGGTGATTTATATGGGCGTTAAGACAGCGCCTCAGATTGCCGAAAAGCTGATGGCTGATGGGCTCACACCTGATGTCCCGGTGGCGGTCATCGAAAACGCAGCACGGTCAAACATGCGCGTCGTGCGCGGTTTTCTGGCCGGACTGCCCAAATTGATCACCCAACATGCGATAAAGAGCCCCGCCCTAATCGTAATTGGTGATGTGACCGCGCGCGCTGACCGCGTGATTGCTCAAACGGCCGTGGAGGCAACGCAATGAAGATACTGACTGGAAATGATTTGAAGACCGGCGAGGTCATCTGGTGGGATGGCACAGGCTGGTCTCGCCATGTCGATGATGCCGTCGATGTGGGTGAGCGGGGCGATGTAATCCTTGCCCGCGAAGACGCCGAGCGGCGCGTAAACTCAGGCTATTCCATCGAGGCAAGCAAAGAAGATGGCCCCGACGGCACCCGTATCCGTCCCGCCCATATCAAGGACCGTGTACGCGCCCTTGGCCCCACCGTCCGTCCTGACCTAACTCTCAAACCAGCCGACCCTGAAGCCGGTAATTGGGTGATCTGATGTATTTGTATGATTCCTATGACCAAGCAATGGTCGATGCCCGCGTCGAAGAATTTCGCGATCAGGCTCAACGCCGCCTTGAAGGCCGCATAACCGAAGAACAGTTCCGCCCCTTGCGGCTGATGAACGGCCTTTACCTGCAACTGCATGCCTATATGCTGCGCGTTGCCATCCCCTATGGCACGCTGAACAGCCGCCAGATGCATATGTTGGCCGATATTGCGGACAAATATGACCGTGGGTATGGCCACTTCACCACGCGCCAGAACATTCAGTACAATTGGATCAAGCTGGAAGAAACAGCCGATCTTCTGGCCGATCTTGCCTCGGTCGAGATGCATGCCATCCAAACCAGCGGCAATTGCATCCGCAACATCTCGTCGGATCACTTCGCCGGTGCTGCTGCCGATGAATTGATCGATCCGCGCCCCTATGCAGAATTGCTGCGCCAATGGTCGAGCTTCCACCCGGAATTCTCGTTCCTACCGCGTAAGTTCAAGATTGCTGTGATTGCATCGGATACGGACCGCGCAGCCATGAAGCTGCACGATATCGGCATTCAGATTGTCAAGAATGATGCCGGTGAATTGGGTGCAACCTTCTATGTCGGCGGCGGCATGGGTCGGACACCGATGATTGCACCGATGATCCGCGATTTCGTCCCGCTCGACCAATTGGTGACCTATTCTGAGGCCTGCCTGCGGGTCTATAACCGCTATGGTCGGCGCGACAACAAGTACAAGGCGCGGATCAAGATCTTGGTCCATGAACTTGGCAAGGAAGAATACACTCGACAGGTAGAGGAAGAATTCCAGCACCTGCTCGACCAAGGTGTTGAACCACCGCTGGCCGAGTTGGAGAGGCTGCGCCCCTATTTTGCTGACCCAGAATTTACCGATGGACCCAAGAACGTGGATCGCAGCGATCCAGAATTTGCCCTGTGGGTCGCGCGCAACACGAACCGGCACAAACATGATAGCTATGTCAGCGCAGTCATCAGCCTGAAACCGCTTGCCGGCATTCCCGGTGATGCATCTTCAGAACAGATGCATCTGATGGCTGATCTGGCCAAGGAATACAGCTTTGACGAATTGCGGGTGATGCACACCCAAAATATCGTGCTGCCGCATGTGAAAATCGCCGATTTGCACGCCCTATGGACCAAGTTGGAAGCAGCCGGTTTGGGCGCGCCCAATGTCGATACAATCGAAGATATCATCGCGTGCCCTGGGCTGGATTATTGCAGCCTCGCTAATGCGCGTTCAATCCCCTTGGCACAACGCTTGTCGCAGCGGTTTGCTGAGAAAGGCCGGACCGAAGAACTGGGCGAGCTTAAGCTGAAAATTTCAGGTTGCATCAATGCCTGCGGGCATCACCATGCAGGGCACATCGGCATTCTGGGTGTCGATAAGAAGGGCACCGAAAACTACCAGCTTTTGCTGGGTGGAAGCGAAGCCCAAGACACCTCGATGGGTAAGATTACCGGACGCGGATTTGACGAAGACGGCGTGATCGATGCGGTTGAGAAAGTTACCGATATCTATCTCGACAAGCGCGAAGATGGGGAACGGTTCCTCGACACCTATCGCCGCATTGGCATGGATCCCTTCAAGGAGGCTCTTTATGACTGATCAATCCCAAAATCAGGGCGATATACAAGATTGGGGCACCAGCCCAGATCAAGTACAATTCCGCTTTCGCGATGACGGAATTGCAGATGTTCCAGCAGTGACTGTGGATTCATGTTGCGACCAGACCAACGCTACAGCTGTTCGGATCGAACCTGGTGATGATGCGCGCGAACTGCTGCCCTTCCTTGATCGGCTGCAATTGGTTGAGGTGAATTTCCCAGCCTATACCGATGGACGTGGCTATTCTGCGGCCAGGGTGCTGCGCGAGGCAGGATATGCCGGAGAATTGCGCGCTGTGGGCGATGTTCTGGTGGATCAGATCGGATTTATGCGGCGCTGCGGCTTCGATGCCTTTGCTCCAGATAAACCGATCAATGAAGATGATGCAAAAACCGCATTTGCACGGTGGCCCGAAGTCTATCAAAAAACGACAGACGCGCGCATACCCATTTGGGATTTGCGCCATGAATGACATACGCGCAGTCGACCGGATCGACACTGGACCACGCTTTTCCGAAGCTGATGCGATCAAGCTTAATCGCATGTTTCGTGGCGCCAGCACGGAAGAAATGCTGCAATCTGTGATCAAGGACGGTTTGGCAGGACAGATTACAACTGTGTCCAGTTTTGGTGCTGAAAGCGTGGTTTTGCTCCATTTGATCGCGCAAGTTGATCCATGCCTACCGGTGTTGTTTCTTGAGACAGGAAAACACTTTCCAGAAACGCTGTCTTACCGAGATGAGGTGGTCGCAAAACTGGGACTGACCAATGTCATAGAACTCCACCCCGAAACCGAAGAACTCGTCTCCAAAGACGAAACCGGCCTAAGGTGGTCCTATGATCCAGACGGATGCTGCGAGATCAGAAAGGTCAAACCATTGGCCACAGCTTTGGCTGAATATGACGCAAGTTTTACTGGTCGCAAAAGTTTCCAAAGCGCCACGCGGGCCAATCTGCCTCGGTTCGAGATCGACACCTCAGATGCGCAGGGCCGGCTGAAAATCAATCCATTGATTGATTGGTCTGCGGATGAAATCGAGGCATATTTCGAAACCCATGATTTACCGCGCCACCCGCTGATCGACCAAGGCTATCCATCGATTGGTTGCTCGCCATGTACCCACAAAGTTGCACCGGGCGAAGATCCACGGTCCGGGCGTTGGAAGGGGTGGGACAAAACCGAATGCGGCATCCACAGCGTCGATAGCGAGGATGACGATCTGCCCCCCGGTTACGAGCCTTTCCTGTAAAGGAAAGAGTATTATTTCTTAATGAAACAAATGGGATAGAGGGCAAACTTTACCCTCTATCCCAGCTGTAAATTATTCTGCTTCGATGCGTTCGACGACAGAAATATTGCCGTCAGAATCAACCGATTGCCACACCGCGTCTTCGCTCATGGCTTCGCTGCTGCACTGTTGTTCAGCGCCTTCTACATCACTGGTAGTGCAGAACACTTCTGGCGATTTTTGTTCCCAAGTACCGCCCTCAGTGTCTTCACCTGCAGTGTTCAAGAAGGTGCCATCAGCGCGCACTTCTTGTGTGATCGAAGTACCGTCCGCAGCCGTAACAGTGTAAGAGCCAGCCGATGGCTTGCCGTCCAACGCAACGGGTTCCGCAGTTTCTGTAGCGACTTCTTCGGTTGCTTCAGCTTCTGGTTCAACATCCGCTTGCGAACAAGCTGACACCGCAGCAAAAGCAGCAATCAATGCAATTTTTCTCATATGACCCCCAAATGGTTGACCACGGGAAATGGCTATCAGTTTCATTCTTGATTCTTGTCCCTGAAGGCAACCTATAGGTTTGGCCGTCAATCGACAAATTTTATGGCTACAGCCAGCCTTGTGATTTGTACCATTCGGCCGTGCTCTTTAGCCCCATGTTACCCTCTATACGGGGTCGCCAAAGGCTATCGGGAACGGCTCTATCGGACCGCGAAACCCAATTGGGATGGATCATATAACTGACCCGATCTTTGGTCAGCTTGGCGCGTTCTTTCCGGAACAGACCATCGATTGCAGCCGCGCTTTGCAACACAGTTGCGGGCAAGTTCAGCGCCAGAACCGAACGCCCCATCCCCGCCCCGATGGCTTTGCCCAATTCCTTGTGACCCCAACCACCTTCGCGCCCGTCATCGGGCTCAAAGATACATTTGCGCGACTGCGGGCCTGAGGGAATGAGCGCGACCAACAATTGCGCAAGATCATTCACATGGATGATGGATGTCGCGCCGCTTGGCGGCAGGGGAACAAGCCCGAATTTTGCCGAGCGGAACAATTCGAACATGTCTTTATCACGCGGTCCATAAACAGCCGGAGGGCGCACAATGGTCCAATCCAGCCCGCTTGCCTCGACCAATTGTTCTGCCTTGCCTTTGGACGCGCCATAGGCCGACAGTTCAGGCTTGCGGGCCGCCAGTGACGACACAAACACCAGCCGTTTTGTTCTGCTGCGCTTCATGGCCGAAATAACATTGGCCGTGCCAGTGACATTGGCCTGCTCGAAATCCTCAGGGTTGGGAGTGCTGGTCAGTCCAGCGATATGGATGACCCCGCGACTGCCTGTCACAAGCCGTTCCAAGGCGGCTAAATCGTCCAAATCGCCTTGCACCCAATCGACCCGCATATGATCGTCCTTGGGTATTTTGCGGGCGAGCGCTTCGACAGGTATCTGCGCTTCTCCCAAGGCATCCAGCACTGCCTGCCCAACAAAGCCTGTTCCACCTGTGATCGCAACGGGCAATTCGCCGCTCACAACAACACCAATTGATCGCGATGGATGACAGCTGAGCGCGGGGCATAGCCCAGTGCCTGCGCTTGATCCCTTTGGCGCATTCCCATGATCTTGCGACAATCATCAGCACTGTATTCGCACAGCCCTTGGGCCAGTCTTTCACCATGTGAATTGGCAATACTGACCAATTCTCCACGATCGAAACCGCCATCTAATTGCGTGATCCCTGCTGCCAACAGACTAGACCCGTTGAGCAAAGCCGCGACACATCCATCATCAACCGTCAGCACACCTTTTGGCGCGATGCGACCACCCAACCATGCTTTGCGCGCAACATCATGGCGCCGAGGCAGAAACACCGTGCCCAAATTTGCTGCAACAGCTTGGGTGATCGGCGCTTCGCAACGCCCGTCGATGATCGCCAGTGCAATCCCGGCCCGCTCAGCAATTTGCGCGGCCTGCAATTTTGACGTCATACCGCCAGACCCCATGCCCGAAGAGGACCCACTGCTGGCCATCGCCATAACTTCTGGCGTGATACCTTCGACAGTTCGAATGAATTTCGCATCACTGTCTGAAGGGTCCCGATCATACAGTCCCTCAACATCGGACAGCAGCAATACAGCATCTGCATCAGCGGCTTGGGCCACGCGCGCTGCCAGCCGATCATTGTCACCAAAGCGAATTTCCGCTGTCGCGACGCTGTCATTTTCGTTGACCACTGGCACAGCCCCAGCTTCCAGCAATCGGGTGAGGGTAGCTGATGCGTTGAGGTAACGGCGCCGATCTTCCAGATCTTCGGGCGTCAACAGCATTTGAGCTGTAGTCAGGCCAAACATGCTAAAGCCTTCAGACCACAATCGGGCCAGCTCAATCTGACCGACAGCGGCAGCGGCTTGGGCATCCGCCAAACTGCCACGCCCGCCTTTGCGCAATCCCAATTTGGCCGCACCCATTGCGATCGCGCCAGAGCTGACGATAACAACGTCCTGACCTGCATCGCGCATGCGTTTCAAATCTTGAGCTAAATAATACAGCCATTGGGCACGCGGCTGCCCCTGCTCCACCAGCAAAGAGCTGCCAATTTTGACAACAATGCGCCGCGCTTTGGGCAATTCGGAAAGTGACGTGAGGCTCATCGCGTCAAATTGGCGACCACTCGCCCTCCTCATTCTCGTCTTCCACTTCAGCACCTTTGGTCTCGGTAGAGGTGCTTTCTGGCAAATAACCTAGGATTGCGTCCATCAATTGTTCAATGCCAGCGCCCGTCGCACCAGAAATCGCAAAGACTTTTTCGGCCCCTGCATCCAACAATTCACCAGCAAAGGCTTCAGCCAGTTCGGCATCTGCCAAGTCCAGCTTGTTCAATGCGACCAGTCGAGGCTTGTCTTCAAGACCTGCACCATAGGCGCTCAATTCGTCTTCGACGATCCGCATCGCCTCGGCTGGATCGGTGCCTTCGATGTCGATCAGGTGGATCAGCACTCGGCAGCGTTCAATATGGCCTAGGAATCGGTCACCGATGCCCGCCCCCTCGGCTGCGCCAGAGATTAGGCCGGGGATATCGGCCAGCACGAATTCGCGGCCCTTGTGTCGTACCACGCCCAACTTGGGCACCAAAGTGGTGAAGGCATAATCGCCAACTTTGGCACCAGCGTTAGAAACGGCATTAATAAAGGTTGATTTGCCCGCATTGGGCAGGCCCAGCAGGCCAACGTCAGCCAGCAGCTTCAGCCGCAACCAAACCCACATTTCCTGACTGGGTTCACCCGGTTGATGCTGGCGCGGGGCGCGATTGGTCGAGCTTTTGTAGCTGGCATTGCCGCGCCCGCCCATGCCGCCTTCCAGAAACACGATCTGCTGCCCAACCTCGGTAAAGTCGGCCAGAATCTCTTCTTTGTCTTCCGACAAGACTTGCGTTCCAACCGGAACTTTAACAATCAGATCCGGTGCGCCTCCACCGGTTTGATCGCGGCCTCGCCCGTGATTTCCACGCTTTGCCTTAAAGTGCTGGGAATAGCGAAAGTCGATCAGCGTGTTGAGGCCTTGGACGGCTTCAAAGATGA
>Ga0209344_10004361_pt1 | contig 13054 bp, 11 predicted proteins | sample Cruoilmetagenom6_FD_187293 | JGI IMG/M metagenome (GOLD analysis project Ga0209344, IMG submission 187293) | Oil polluted marine microbial communities from Coal Oil Point, Santa Barbara, California, USA - Santa Barbara Oil Seep Sample 6 (SPAdes)... | ecosystem: Environmental > Aquatic > Marine...
CCTGAACGAATTGGTTGATCCCGGACCCCAGGGGTCCGTGGAAACCAGCCCGCTTTTTCGCCATCAGCGACAAGTCGGGTGCGTTGCTAAGGCTGGAGCCCGGGAAGTGATCATTTGGCGTTGCCGGACGGTCATCATCCAGTTCCGCATCGAACACTTCATAGTTTTCGGCCGCGTAAGCACGTACTTGATCTGCTGGTAAGTGTGGGCCGCCCTCATCGCCCAATGTGCGAATTGGAACGTATTGCATGCCGTGACATGCGGCACAGACCTCGGTGTAGATTTTCAGACCACGTTGCAATTGGTTCTGGTCGAACTTGCCGAATGGACCCTCAAATGAGAAATCCACATCGTGCGTGTGTCCGCCGCCGCCTGCTGCGAATGCGCCCCCTACCGAAAGGGTCAGGGCGGCAATTGTGGTAATGCCTAGTTTCTTGAACATTATCCCGTTTCCTTCTTATTCGGCCGGAGTTTCGGATTTGCCGTAATGCGCTTTGAAATCATCTTCGATGGTTTCAGGCGGGCTTGTCGGTTTCTCGATCACGCCCAGTAGTGGCAGGATGACGAGGAAGTAGGCAAACCAATAGGCCGACGCAATCAGCGATATGGTTGAGAACGGCGGTTCGGCAGGCATTGCGCCACACCACATGAGCACGACGAAGTCGAGCGCGAGCAGAGCGAACCACCATTTGAACATCGGACGATACCGACCTGAACGCACACTGGATGTGTCCAACCAAGGCGCAAGTGCCATAACCGCAATCGCACCAAACATTGCCATTACACCAAAGAACTTGGCATCGATGATGCCACCGGTGATCCAGCTTGCGAACATCACAACCCAAACGTCGGCGGTGAAGGCACGCAAGATCGCGTAGAACGGCAGGAAGTACCATTCAGGCACGATGTGTGCCGGTGTAACCAATGGGTTCGCTTCGATGTAGTTATCCGGGTGACCCAGATAGTTTGGCATGAAGCCAACAATCGCGAAGAACACAACAAGGATCACGGCCAGAGCGAACAAATCCTTGATTACGAAGTAGGGCCAGAACGGAACCGTGTCTTTTTGCGCTTCTTCTTTGGACGTGCGGCGCACATCGACACCCGTCGGGTTGTTGTTGCCCGTGGTGTGGAAGGCCCAGATGTGAACAGCAACAAGCGCGGCAATCACAAACGGCAGAAGATAGTGCAATGAGAAGAAGCGGTTCAAAGTGGCGTTATCAACCGCTGGTCCGCCCAAAAGCCACGTTTGGATCGATTCACCGATGAACGGGATCGCGCCAAAGAGGCCAGTGATAACGGTCGCACCCCAGAAGGACATTTGCCCCCAAGGCAGAACGTAACCCATGAAGGCCGTACCCATCATCGCAAGATAGATCAGCATACCAACGATCCATGTGATCTCACGCGGGGCTTTGTAGGACCCGTAGTAAAGGCCGCGGAAGATGTGCAGATAGACCGCAACAAAGAACAACGATGCGCCGTTCATGTGTAAGTAGCGGATAAAGTGACCACCATTCACGTTGCGCATGATGTGTTCGATCGAGGCAAACGCCATATCAACATGCGGCGTGTAATGCATCGCCAGGATGATACCTGTTGCAATCTGCATCACGAGACAGAAGGTCAGAATGATACCCCAGATCCACATCCAGTTCAGGTTCTTGGGAGTGGGGATCATGATTGTGTCGTATAGCAAACCAACGACGGGCAGACGGCTATGCAGCCACTTTTCTGCACCAGACTTTGGTTCGTAATGATCGTGCGGAATTCCAGCCATTGCGCGTTTCCTTATCCCAGTTTGATCGTCGATGCGTCGACGAATGCAGCCGGGGGAACCGGCAGGTTTTCAGGTGCGGGCCCTTTGCGGATACGACCTGCTGTATCATAGTGCGATCCGTGGCAGGGGCAGAACCAGCCGCCAAAGTCGCCAGCACCATCACCCAGAGGCACACAACCAAGGTGTGTACAAACCCCCATCATGACCAGCCATTCACCAGCGATACCGTCGCTGCCTTCTGGTGGCACCATAAAGCGGTTGGCATCATCGCCCGGCGAACCAGGGTCGATATTCGCGTTCCGCGCTAATGGATCAGGTAGTGCCGCGACATCAACACTGTTGGCGTCGTCAATTTCGGTTTGCGTGCGGCGACGGATAAAAACCGGCTTACCCAACCACTTCACAGTGATCTGCGTGCCCGGCTCGACATCGGCGACATCAACACGAATTGAACTTAACGCCTGAACATCGGCGGATGGGTTCATCTGATTGACCAACGGCCAAACGGCGGCCCCTGTTGCGACGGCACCTGCGCCGGCTGTGGCATAGTAGAGAAAATCCCTACGGGTGCCTTCGTGATCTTCTGCGTGGGACACGAGGTTTACTCCATTCTTCACAGCCGCGCGGGCCTCATACGGTTTTGGGCTGCGGATTCCCGCAACCTTTCCAAAGCGATATTTAACGGGGGTTTCGCGGGCAGTCTAGTGCGCAATAGCGCTGAATTTGCCACGGTGCGCATCTGTCGCGCTTGAGAGAGCTTGAATGCGGGTGTAAGCAGGCGCAAATTGACCCCAAATCCACCTACAAGGTCCTTCCCCATGATGAAGATTGCTAAATCCGCCATCGCAGCACTTGTTTTGCTCGCTGCACCCGCTTCTGCCGAAATGGAATTAAGCCTCTATTTGGGTGTTCAGAGCGTCAACAAAAGCACCGCGTCAGGAACGATGCCTGGTGGTGCCGCCTTTAATCGCAAGATCGACTGGAAAGGCAAACCTCTGGACAATCCGTATTATTACGGTGGTCGCGCGACGTGGTGGACACAAAACAACATTGGTTTCGGGATCGAGGGCACCCATACCAAGGCCTATGCTTCGGCAGCTGACATGGCGGCACTTGGCGTTAGCAAGTTGGAATTGTCCGACGGGCACAACATTATCACCGCCAACATTATGAAACGGTGGCCCGGCGCGTTTGAAGGTTCAAGATTCACTCCTTACGCAGGCGCGGGCATCGGTGTCGCCATTCCACATGTGGATATTCAGGTGATCGGCTCAACTGGGCGGACATTTGGATATGAAGCAACCGGGCCAGCGGTACGTGGCATTGCCGGTGTAAAGTACGATCTGAATGAAAAATGGGCCCTCTTTGGTGAATATCAGGCCATATGGTCGGAAAATGACATCACAATTGACCCCGATCCGGCCGTCGTTGGTCAAACAGCGGGCAAATTGAACACGACACTTGTTACCCACGCCGTGAATTTCGGGATCAGCTATAGCTTCTGATTCTTTATGTACTAAAGACTTACGCGGCGGGGAAATCCCCGCCGTTTTGCGTTTAGTCCGAAAATAACCATTCAATTGCAAACCAGCGGAACTTTTGTGCCGCGACTGCGTGCTATTTGAGGCTCTTGCTTGAAAATTTGCAAGGTTTACGATAAGTGGGATCGTATCAATATGGAGTATTTATGTCCCGTTAATGTGGGGAGGCAAAGTGTCCTCCCGGTGCAAAACCAAATCCGACTGCGTCGCTTGCTGATTGCAAGTGTGCACATGGTTTTGCGTAACCTTCAGACAAACTGACACGACGAAACGGGTTTGACCCGTAACTGGAACATGAAAGCCATCATCGATGACACGAGATTATTCTAAATTTTCAACACCAGGCTCCGGGGGCAATAGAGCGATCCCCGCGTTGCCATTTTTAGCAGCTCTTGGCTGGCAACCCTTTTTTGCGCAACAAACTGACGTGGATGAATTGGCGGAAACGCCGCCTGTGCGCATCATCGAGGTTCATCGCAATGGCCTGCATGCGCTTGGTGACGGAATCGATATGATGATTCCCCCCGGTCCTGCCGCCACGGTGGGCGACTGGTTGCTTTTGGATCAGGAGACTCCGGTAAACAGCCGCGTTCTGGAACGCAAAAGCCTGATCAAACGGCGCGCTGCCGGTTCAGACCGCAAGGTACAGCTGATCGCCGCCAATATCGACACGACCTTTATTGTGACGTCCTGCAATCAGGATTTTAACGTCGCGCGGTTGGAACGCTACATCGCACTAGCACTCGAGGCAGAGGCATCACCGGTCATTTTGTTGACCAAGATCGATCTGTGTGAAACCCCCGAAGACTACGTTCGTCAGGCCGAAGCGATATCCGACATAGTTCCCGTTGTTGCCCTTAACGCAAAGAGCGACACACCGAAAACCAAACTGGCCGATTGGTGCAAAGCCGGGAAAACCGTTGCGTTTCTGGGGTCATCCGGTGTCGGAAAATCCACATTGGCAAATGCGCTGTCAGATACATTGGCTATCGAAACGCAGGCCATACGAGAGATCGACGCCAAAGGCCGTCACACAACCACCCGGCGCCAGTTACACTTTGTACCCGGAGGATGCGTTTTGTTAGACACCCCCGGTATGCGGGAACTTCAACTGACGGACACGGCCGCCGGTGTGGAAGATTTGTTTTCCGACCTTCACGACCTATCGACCCAATGCAAGTTCAATGATTGCCGCCACGAAACGGAACCGGAATGCGCTGTTCGGGCAGCGCTTGAAAACGGGGACATTGATTCAGCACGCCTCGCTCGATGGGCAAAGCTTGTCGCCGAAGACCGGTTCAATTCCGCCACTCTTGCCCAGCGCAAAACCAAAGACAAAGCTTTGGGAAAACTTATTCGTAGCGTGAAAAAAACCAACAAAAAGTAGCGTGGAATTTTCGTTTTGGAGGGCCGTCAGCCGGGCGAATCGACGCCCTTCATCAACCCCGCTAACACGCGAACCTCGGTCCCGATCCCATAGGCATCCACCTGATCGGCAGCGCGCAGGCGCACATCAGCGGGTTTGTTCTGATTCAGCTTCCAGGTTCCGTTGATGTCATCCACACGCATCCGACATGGCACGATCTGACGCATCATTTTATCCAAATAATCGGGTGTCATTTTCCCGGATGTCCAGGGCGATTTGGGTTTGAGTTGCTGTTCCATCACGGCCGATTGCCGGTCGATCAGATCGCGTAATTCTTCGGCCGGGCGCAATTCAACCTCGCCCACCAGGTGTACGGCGACGTAATTCCACGTGGGCACCTGTTCTTCGACCCAATACCAATCTGGCGAGATGTAACTGTTCGGCCCCTGCACCGCGAGGCGCGCCTGCAAAGGTTTCGACAGCGCGCGGGCAATCGGATTAGAGCGCACCAGATGAAATTCTGCCGTATCGCCCGTTTCGTTCAACAGAAACGGGATGTGGCTAACCAAAGGGGCCGCGCCGGTGGTCACGGCCAACATGCCAAACCCCTGCGCACGGGCGAATGCGATATTTTCGTCGTCAGGCGTTTTGCGAAAGGCGGGGTTGGGGTGCATGTGATTTGGATCCTTGTTTCGTCAGCCTAAAGCGTTTCGAAATTAACTTGAGACACAAGGTGATTTCGAAACGTCCACAACATTCATAGGGTTCGTGCGTTTCGCGCCAAACCTGTGATTCAGGTTTTTCACGAAACGCCTTAATCTGTCGTCGTCGGTGGAAATATCACAGGCTCGTCGTCCTCTGTCCATGGCGTGTATTTCGACATAATTCCTAAGAACCGAGGCGAGGATTTAAAAGCGTTCAACCACGTGATCAGATGCGGCCATGGTTGCTGAAGGAACCAGTCCAGATCGACATGGGCGAATTGGCGCACGAAGGGCAAGATCGCCATGTCGGCCAAGGTGGGGTTTCCCCCGAACAACCACGCCTGCCCGTCCAGCATTAGGTTGAGGTTGGTCAGAAATTCCGCCGCTTTGGCGCGTTCCACCAATGCATCTCCATCCGGATGACGCGAGGCGTATTTGTAACGATCCAGTGAGGTTTTGAATGGCCCATCGCTGGTTTCGATCAGGGAATGGCCTTGGTCAGCCATATCCAGCCACGCCTCGGGATCGTTCTGCCCCAGCGCCCAAAGCATGATGTCAAAGCTTTCGTCGATCACGCCCTTGTCGAATTTCAAGCATGGCACGGTCGCGGATGGGGACGTGACCAAAAATGCATCTGGTTTGCTGCGCAAAACAATCTCGCGCAATTGAACCTGCATGCCGGACACGGATATCGCCAGTCGCGCGCGCATTGCATAAGGGCAGCGTCGAAAGGACCAGAGAATGGGCAGGGTCATGAAAGGGTTCCGCGAATCAGGTTTTACGGGGTGAATTCAAGCAGATATCTGCATCAGTATCACGTCGGTATTGCACCGGTGTCACATCGGTGCACTCTACCCATGGCCGCTTTGAGCCCATTTTAGAATGCAGCACGATCAACGAATGTCCGACTAACTCAAAGAATCGTGCCGATTCGATGCAGCACGATACTAAATCCTTCCTGTGGAGAGGGAGCAACAAAATGTTTTGAAATCTGTCGAAACTGATCTTCGGTTGCTGAAAACGGATGATCACCTTGCGCATTGCGTGCATGAAGCCGTGCGACGCAGATTTCGTCCGGGACCTCTAACACGTGAAGTTTGTGTGCAGCCTTTGTCTGTTCCAGGATACTCCGCATCCAGTCACGCGAGGAAATCGTGTTCGCCTGGAAGTCTAAAATCACTGAAATTCCCTCGTTTAGCAACGACACGACGTGCGGCCCAATGACCCCACGCAATTTCGACATGAACCTCATGTAGTCTGAAAGAGTCGACATTTCATGAGAATATAGACCACTCAGCCAATCATCTTCAGCAATCACAACAGTTCCAGCAGTAAGATTAAGCTGGGCGGCCAGTGTGGACTTTCCAGAAGCAATTTTTCCGCACAACAGGTGTAGGGTCGGTATTGTCGAGTGCATATGAATAACCTTGTTCGGCGCGGCGCGCGAGATTGACGTTCAAATGTGAGTTAACCCGGTCCGGTTTTCAGACCGGGAAGGTAATTCGATTTTGGTCATGATGACCAAATTTCTGAACGTTGGCTTTCATATACTTCTTATGACACTTGGCGTTCTCAACGTCTATCGGTGGAGCGGACATTTGGCGGCTACGATTTTGTAGTGACTTTGTCCCGCATCTTAGTTGTTGATGCCAAACGCAGCGAAAGAGCAGTTTGTATCTCAGTTAGCTCGGTCTTACATGACGACCGGTTCGGCGACTTCTGTTGCATTGCGGAATAAGTTCTAGCGAAGAACCGGCCGTCATCGCTGGTATGGGTCGATGTCGGTTATTGAACCTGACGACACCGCCCAATTGCTGAGTGGCAAGTCACTGCAACACGGATGTACACAATAGAATTTTATTCAGGCGAAAATTCTAATTTTATTTGGCGACCATGATCGTCAAATGGTTCAGCGTTGATTGGAAGGCGTCCGGTGGTTGGGCATTTGTAATCAACAAGTCGCCATCCCTCAACAGGGCCTGCCGGAGGGCTGGTTTTCTATTTTGTGGCTCAAACTTTGTCGCGTCGACCGCCATGATGGATCGGGCCGCACTGCTCATCATCGCCATGGCCATATCTACTTCGCATTGCTCATGCACCAAGAACCCTTTGGTCGGGTGGATCATCGACGCAGAGAGTACGCAGTAATCCAATTCCGCCCTTTCGACGACATGAAAGGCAGTTCGGTCAAACGAAGCGCCGTCGTGGTCACGCAATTGCGTACCTGCCATCGACACATTGTTTCCCGGGACCATGGCCAGTGTGCTTGCGACATATGCAGAGTTGGTCACAATAGTTAGTCCGCGCCGTTGTTGCAGTGCTTGAGCAATGAATGCCGACGTCGAACCAGTATCAATTGCAACGCTGTCGCCATCCTGAATGATGTTAGCGACCTCGTTCGCAATCGCCATTTTTTCGGCGCGGTGCAACGACATGCGTGACAGAAAAGGCGGATCAAGCGCTGACTTGGCGGATACGAGCGCACCATGCACTTTGTTTAGGGCACCACGCTCCGCCAACGGGCGCGTCACCCGACGTATGGTTTGATCTGACACACCAAGCAACTGGGACAGCTCCTGCACCGAAACCGTCCCCATCATGTCGACAGTCCGTATTATTTCTTCGGTGTACTTTGACGTTGGAGTTTGCGGTTTAAGATTCTGCACGGGCGATTCCAAGTTTGTTGTCCGAGAATACAGAACTCGCATTCAACACCGGCATATGCATCTCCATAATTGGTCTGGTCCTTCTTAGAGATGACGTGAAAATTAGTCAGGAACAACTATAAACTACAAAATTATTATCAAAATGTTGTTTTTTGTTGATTTGGTGGGAATTTGTGATTGAATGCCCCCTATGCCAGCCGGCGCACAAGGAGGGATTCCCTCAACAAAAATTTTCGGCGGCACCAATAGGGAGACACAAATGAAGAGATTACCTTTCGTGGCCGCGGCACTGATGGCTGCCAGCCCGGTATTTGCGCAAGAGAGCACAGATCCGATCAAGATGACGTTGCATGACTGGTCAGGCCAGTTGATCACAACCACTTTGATGGGCAATGTGCTGCAAGAAGCAGGCTACAATATTGAGTATGTGCAAGCCGACTACATTGCGCAATTTGCTGGCTTGAAGACCGGTGATTTGCACGTCGCGATGGAATTGTGGGAAACCACTGCTGGTGATGCGCTGGACGAAGCAGAAGCCACCGGTAAAGTCGTTCGCCTTGGTGAAAGCGGCATGCAGGCGATCGAGGAATGGTGGTACCCGTCCTATATGGAAGAACGCTGCCCGGGTTTGCCTGATTGGCAAGCTCTGAACGACTGTGCACAGGAATTTTCCACGACAGAAACAGCCCCTCTGGGGCGTTATTTGGGTGGTCCAGTCACCTGGGGTGGATATGATGACGAACGTGTCGAGGCACTGGGTTTGGATTTCGAAGTGGTTCACGCGGGCACGGACGCCGCCCTCTTTGCCGAACTGGAATCCGCTTATCAGCGAAAAGATCCGATCTTGTTGTGGATTTATGACCCACACTGGGCGCCGGCCAAATACGAAGGAAGCTTCGTTGAATTTCCTCCCTATTCTAAGGAATGCTACGAGGATCCGTCGGTTGGCCTAAACCCTGATGCCGCTTATGACTGCGGCAAGCCGCGCGGCCCAATCTGGAAAGCAGGCTGGGAAGGTGTTCCAGGCAAATGGCCAGGGGCTGCCAAAGCTATCGAAAGCTTTAAGTTGTCGAACGCTGAAATGGGCGCATTGGTGGCCGAAGTCGACCTCAACGGTAAATCCGTGGAAGACGTGGTTGCCGCTTGGATGGCTGACAATACAGACACTTGGATGGGGTGGATCGGCAAGTAAACTGCCCCCTCCTTCTCCCTGCGCGGGGTCGCTAGGCCTCGCGCAAATTTTCCCTTAAATCCAACGCAATACCTGCACCATGGTCTCAAATCTGAAGCCGTGAATACACCCGAGGGCCGAATGAACAAACCTGTAATTCTGGACTGCCGCAATGTGTGGAAACTCTATGGGCCACTTGCAGATGGGTATCTGGCCAAACACCCGGCGCCAACGATGGATGACCTGAAACAAGCCGGGCTCATCGGGGCAGTACGGGCAGCGAATGTGCAAATTCACCAAGGCGAGATTTTTGTGATCATGGGCTTGTCAGGCTCGGGCAAGTCTACGTTGGTGCGCTGCCTGTCTCGTTTGGTCGAACCTTCGGCGGGTGAAATCAATTTTGACGGCCGCGATCTGTTGAATGCATCTGACGATGAACTAATCGAAATCCGCCGCAAGAAAATGGGCATGGTGTTCCAACAATTTGCCCTGATGCCGCATCTGACCGTTTTGGAGAACGCGGCCTTTCCACTGGATGTCCAAGGCGTAGATAAACCTACGCGTTTGGCCCGCGCACGCGAGGTGACAGAGCTTGTCGGTCTCAAGGGACGTGAGGATTATTACCCGCGCGAATTGTCCGGCGGACAGCAACAACGCGTCGGAATCGCGCGATCCCTCGCCGTGGAACCCGAGCTTTGGTTTCTGGACGAGCCCTTTTCAGCGCTTGACCCTCTGATCCGCCGCGAAATGCAGGACGAATTCATGCGCCTGCAAAACATCCTGCACAAAACGATTGTTTTCATCACCCATGACTTTGATGAGGCCATTCGGCTGGCCGATCGAATTGCAGTGATGAAAGACGGCGCCATCGAACAAATAGCCACGCCTGAAGAACTGGTCCTGAACCCCGCAACCGATTACGTTGCCGAATTCACCCGCCATGTCAGCCGCGCAAAGGTGATCCGTGCGGCCTCAATCATACAACCACTATGCGGCGACAGCCACGGTGGAGAAGTACCCCATGACGCCGTTATCGAAGACATTGCCGACCAGGTTGAGGCCTCAAAACACCCCTTCAAAGTGATGCGCGAGGGCGACGTCATTGGCCAGATCACTGGCCAGGCAGTTATCGACGTTCTGGTGGGGCGCACATGAAGCGGTTTCTGACCCCTACTTCGGCGTTTTACCTTACGCTTTTTGCCATCAGCTGGGCGTTGTCTACATGGTCTTTCGCCCTCTACAAGGCACTTGATGCACGCTGGATCATCCGTTTTCCCAAGAAATGGCAGGTCCCACTCGAGGATTGGATTTCCGGTTTTCTCGATTGGCTGGTTGAAAGCGCCAACTTCTATTTCTTTACGTTCCGCGATGTCACCCGTGCCGTAGCCGCGCTGATAGAGGCCCCTTACCAGGCACTGCGCAATTTGCTGATCGAAGGGTTCCAATCCGGCATTGGCAACGAGGCGGTGCAATTGGCGCCATCACTCAGCTGGATTGCTGTGATCGTGACCGCTGCGGCGATTGGGCACTATGCGCGAGACTGGGCATTGGCGGCACTGGTGGCTGCCTGCTTTTTGTACCTTGCCGTCTTTGGTCAATGGGACAGTGCGATGATCACCCTGTCCTCAGTACTGGTGTCGGTGCCAATCGGGGCGGTGGGAGGATTGTCTCTGGGCATCCTGGCCTATCGCCTGCCTTGGTTTGAACGCTTGCTTCGACCGGTGCTGGACCTGATGCAAACCGTACCCGTCTTTGCCTATTTGGTCCCAATTCTGATCCTTTTTGGCTTTGGACCCGTGGCTGCACTGGTGGCCACAGTTATCTACGCAATGCCCCCCATGGTGCGCATCACCATCCTTGCCCTGCGCGGTGTGCCGGAAGAAATTCTTGAGGCGGGCCGCATGGCCGGTTGTACCCAGCGACAGATGACACGCAAGGTGCTTGTGCCGTCAGCCACTCCCATGTTGATGGTCGGGGTCAATCAGGTGATCATGCTGACGCTGAACATGGTGATCATCGCCTCTATGATAGGGGCAGGTGGGCTTGGGTTCGATGTGCTGGCCAGCCTGCGCCGGCTCGATATCGGAGGAGGGATTGAGGCCGGATTGGCGATTGTCGTTATGGCCATCGCACTGGACCGGGCTTCTCAGGCCTTTGCTAATCGCAGCCTTCGCCACCCACCCACTGGCAACATCATGCAGCGCCACCCATGGTTCGGAACTGTGTTTCTGGTGATCGCGGCCACTTTGATACTGGGCCTCTTCATACCGCCTATCCAAGCCTATCCCGCCGCATTGACGATCACCACGGGACCATTTTGGTCCGATGCGATGGAGTGGGTAAACGTCAATTTCTTCGATACCTTTGAAGCCATTAAGACCGTTGTTTTGCAATGGTTCATGCTACCAGTTAAGAAGTTTTTTGGCGGCATCCCCTGGGCCTGGGGTATTGTCGCCATGGGCCTGATTGCGGGGCGTGTGGGAGGCTGGAAACTGGGCGTGGTGGCAGCCCTGTTGATGACGTTTATCGCCGCCTCAGGCCTTTGGGCCAAGGCAATGGTGACGATCTACCTTTGCGGCGTATCCGTCGTGATTGCCACAGTCATTGGCATTCCGCTTGGGATTTGGGCCGCCCAAAGTCAGCGCGCCGGGCGGATTATCCTAAGCCTTATGGACACGCTGCAGACGCTGCCCAGTTTTGTCTACCTGATCCCCGTCATCATGTTGTTCCGTGTCGGCGATTTCAGCGCAATGATTGCTGTCATCCTGTATGCCCTCGCCCCCGCCGTTCGCTATGCCGCGCATGGATTGCGTAGCGTTCCGGAACATTTGGTTGAGGCCGGAAAAATGGCGGGATGCACCCCCCGGCAACTGCTGTGGCGGGTCAAACTGCCGCTGGCCACACCGCAACTTCTGCTGGGGTTGAACCAAACCATTATGCTTGCGCTTTCGATGCTGGTCATTACTGCCCTCGTTGGAACGCGGGACCTGGGACAGGAAGTGTACATTGCCCTGACCAAAGCCAATGCTGGCCAAGGTATCGTCGCGGGTCTGTCGGTGGCCTTTATCGCCATCATTGCCGATCGTATTGTCAACGCGTTGGCAGAAGGTCAGCGCCGAAGATTGGGAGTATGACTATGGATGCCATTGATCGCGCCCGCTCGTTAATCTGTTTCAAAAACCCCACCCTGATAGAACCCTTGGGTGGTGGGATCACCAACGTTAACCTACGGGTGGTGGATGAGGGTCGCGCCTACGTTGTCAGACTGGGCAGCGACATTCCCGAACATGGCGTCATGCGCTGGAACGAACTGACTATCAGTCGCGCAGCACAGGCCGCTGGTTTCTCTCCCGGAGTGGTGCATCATGAGCCGGGCGTGTTGGTGTTGGATTTCTTGGAAGCCACTACATTTGACGAAGCCGCAGTACGTGCCCCTGAAAACCTTCCCCGGATTATCGATGTGATCGCACGTGTGCACAGTGATCTTGGCACTCATCTGACCACCCCGGTACTGACCTTCTGGCCCTTTCAGGTGGTTCGCACCTATGCCACGCGGCTAGTGTCCGATGGATCCGCGCACACGGCCGCATTACCGGACCTGATGAAAGAGGCGCAAATTCTGGAACAGGCCACCGGCCAGGTTGATTTGGTCGTTGGCCACAACGATCTGCTGGCGGCCAATATATTGGATGACGGCAACAAACTTTGGCTGATCGACTGGGAGTATGGCGGGTTCAACACACCGCTTTTCGATTTGGCAGGGCTAGCTGGTAACAACGGACTGTCCGAGGATCAGGAACGCGCCATGTTGCTCCAATATTTTGGC
>Ga0209344_10004363_pt1 | contig 13053 bp, 19 predicted proteins | sample Cruoilmetagenom6_FD_187293 | JGI IMG/M metagenome (GOLD analysis project Ga0209344, IMG submission 187293) | Oil polluted marine microbial communities from Coal Oil Point, Santa Barbara, California, USA - Santa Barbara Oil Seep Sample 6 (SPAdes)... | ecosystem: Environmental > Aquatic > Marine...
GCCTCCTCTCGTCCAAATCCTTGCAGGGAAGACCCAGAACTACATTCCGCAAATTCTCTGATCTTTCATTCGCGACGCCTCTTCGGCGCTTGCTCACCCAAGGCTGACGCGATCATGGCCTTGACACCCTTCTTGAAGTCACGTGCGGAGTTTATCGCCCAACTCTCGTCAAATCGAACCGCCTCGAATGCCGCAGAAATCATCTCCGGAGTCGGTTTCTGCAATTCGCTCATCGCAGCTCGTGCCAGTAGCCTGAAGCGCTCTGGGTTCTCGTCAAAATCGGCCCGATCGACCTCCGCGAGCTTCCGAGCAAGTCGCTCCACAAAATCATCAGGTGGCGATCCCTTCATCACGATTATGCCTCTTGTGTCCCAAACCAGAGCCTCAGCGCCAATATAGCATTACGCAGCAGGTAGTTCACGGCCTTTCGGCCATCGATTTGGAATACGGTTTCGGCATCAGTCGGTGCCGCGCCCCGCCACGTCGGCGCTATGCTGGCGCTCCTGCGGCTGATGTCATTTCCGAAACACGCATGCGCGAATTCCCGCGCCATCCTCGATATCGAGGACCTCTATGTTTGTCACTCCGATATGCTCTTTATTGGCACCAGGCGCTGGAACAGCGCAAAAACATCTTGAGGCCCATTCGGTCCAAACAGGTTCTCTAGCGGCTCGCAGGGAAGCTCGCTACAGGCTCCTACCTCTCTATACGACCCAGATGTCATCTGAAACGCCCAACCCAGGCTGAGCAGCCTACAGAAAGCAATGCACACACTGTCAGCGGTCAGCAGTACGGCGGCAAATCGTAAATCAGCTGGAGATCACGGCCTGCTGCGCGAGCGGCCATTTCGTCTACGAGATATCGACCGCCAGAGAATTTCTGGCAATCACGTGCGTGACCTGTCTGGACCTGGTGGCGGTTCAATTCGATCCCGTCCACGAAACATACTCCAGCAGGACGATAGGTCTTGCCTGCAATGGTTCCGTCGAGATGGCAGATGACGAGTTTGCCATCGGCCAGGGCTCTCAGATTTTCTGTAGATGCCTTCCCGCCAGCGTCCAAACTGTTGCTGTTGTCTTCCGGTGCCGCGATGCCTTGGAGACGAACCTCGACTTGGCCAAACAGGATACCATCCCCGTCCTTTACTTTCGCGATGCCGCTCATTGTCGCCACGGTTTCGAATGCGGATGTAGCTGGCGAAAAGGCGAACACGATAACGGCGGCGAGTGTCAACTTCGGGCCATGCATAATACGCTACCTTCAATTTATCGATGCTCGGAATTGACGTTGTTTGTGTCGTGCCTCTTCCCGATCATTGATTGCTGTCACCTTTGCATAATCCATTTCCGCCTGCGGCTCGATCCGGGCAACTTCGGCAGCGACCTTCGACCAGTGCCAAAACTCTTGGGCTTCCCCAGCACACCGAAAGCGCGCTGCCAACCGCTGGGCACGATAGTAAGCCTCCACAGGGTCAGCTGATACAAGCTCTTTTGCGCCAGCCTTCCAACGACGGCGAGCCGCTCTTCGTTGCTCGACAAACGTTCTTATCCAACCGATCATTTCAGTCCTCACCGAGGTTTGTGAAATACACTATAGACTTGCATTCTCGCGCCACAACCCTCTTTGGCGGGTATACACCAGTGCAAATAGTTTGAAGTTTCATCCCTCTGACATGAGCATACCGCCCTACTCGCGCCGTCAACGGCCCTGCCGTCCTCCACTAAGGTTTCGACCCTTCAGATGACTACCGCTCCGCGTGCGGTTTGATGATTGCATCAGGACGGGGAACATCAGTAGCGCGCTATGCGCGGGTTCGATCGGCTTGCAGCCAGCATCGAACGGGGAACATCATTGCAGAACACATTTCTCATAAAAATTTATTGAATTCGCCAGGAGTGTCTCCGGCATAGCGCAACTTGACCGCGTTTTCGCCTGGGCTCACCTGCATGAAAATGCTACAAATACCTCAATAAAAACAGCGCTTTGAGGTAAGCAAGATGTCGATAAGAACCACAATAGTCAAGGGCTTGGTCGTCGACCTGGTGATTGAAGAGTTCAACGATCGGGACACCGCTGGCCACCTGAACGGTTACGTTGCGACAATCTACAGACAAGACAAGAAGGCGCTATCCAGAACGATCATTTGTCGTTCACGATTGCCAGGAGCGGCATCAGAACTTGAACGCGCAATCAAGCGCAACGGACTTCAAGCGTTCCGACGTCTTGCCCACGTTTGAAACACACATCATCACTGAAGGAATCAAAATGCCTTGTCTTCGCCTCCTCACCTTTCCAGTCGCCTTGCTGGCCTTCTCGGCACTCTACAGTGTCAGCATAAAAGCCCCAGAGACGGTCGAGATCATTGGCCTCCTGATATGGATGGCTCTCCCTTTGGTTTTCATCGTAAAGCTCATGAGGCGGCTCGTATGACAGTCTCTTTGCACGCGCTACCATACGACATCACAGCACCTGGATTCTATTTCCACAACATCGAGGACTTCCACTACCTGGCCGCCAAGACCGTGAATGCCCACGGCGATCGAGTTGAAGAGTTCGATATCCGTTTCATCGACGGTGAACCGATAGATGCCGCCCTTGCGCGAGCGTTCAGCTTGCACCAAGACAGTGTCGACCAGTATCTGAAAGCCGTCAGTCAATGGGATGAAGATCAGAAAACCAGCTTCATCAAAAGTTTTTTTGCGCTGAATAACGCGAAAATTCGGTATGGTTAATGATAAATTTCGGATGGCTAATTCAAGACCCCAGAGCCAAATTTCGGTCTAATTGAAGACCCCGAAATCCTAATTCAAGACTCCAATACAACTTTAAATTTTAATTTTCACGCCAGACGGATTGACGGAAAAATCAAATGGTGGCGTTAGATTCCTAATTCAAGAACTCGTTGTTTTTCAGCGGTTTGACAGATTGAAAGTGTTCTGCCTACGATTAGTTGTCTCGCAGGTTGGATGATCTGGAGACCCATCATTGTCGGTCAATCAGATCGTCAGATACAACTTATCGGGTATGGAGTAAGCAGATGAGTATCGAGTTGGAGTGGGACAGCGTTGGTATCGAAGACGCTGACTGGGATGCATGTGAGACGACTATTGAACTGGAGGACAGCGTCTTAACTGTTTGTCCGTTTGTTGCGGTTGTCCCAGGCCCGGATGAGCGGACCATCTTTACGGTCGATGTACCAGACGGGCGCGGCAGCATTCGATCAATTGCAGTTGGATTTGCAAACACTGTTGATGAAGCAAAGGCCATGATCGCGGAGGTTATTGAGCGCATCAAGTCCAGCTTGAAGGCTGCCTGAATAAAAATGATCATAGTATCATTTTTTTCTTGACAGTGAATCGTATCGCTCTGACAATTTTATGTATGGTGTAGTAAACATCAGCAACCAGCCGCCGATACTCTCTTGAAAATCGGTAATATTTTAACAAAACGCGCTTCTGCGCGATGGCGAAGCTATACCAATAAATGGTGATGCTTTGCCGCGAACGAACGAAGGAACATGAAAATGGATAGAACAATTACCAAGGTGATCGATGGGCTCAAGTACAGCACAGATACGGCCACGAGAATCTGCACTTATGAGCCAGGTGGCGGCCGCAGCGATTTCAAGTTTGAATGCACTGCTCTGTTCCGCACGCCCAAAGGTCGGTTTTTTCTGGCTGGATTCGGCAATGCCATGTCTCGTTGGTCCGAGCGGAGCGGCAACAATTGCCGCACCGCAGGCGAAGGTCTCACTGCAATGGATGTTGATGCAGCTCGTAGCTTTGCCGAGCATCACGCGGATGCTGATACCATCGCCAAATTCTTCAAAGTCGAAGACGCCTGAGTCAGCTTCACCACTCAGTGCCCACTCCGCGTGATCACTCACGCAATGCCGTGATCACGTGAATACTCCCCAAACAAGCGCCGCTTTTCCGCCCCGTTGCGGGCGGCGGAGCCATGCCAGAATTCTGGCTCACCTAACCCCAATGAAGGATAGAGAAAATGTCATACCATACCCCTCTAACCCCAGAAACTCTCGTAGCGACCGAAGTGCTGGGCTGCGCTTCAGAGCTGATTGCAACACTGGCCAGGGGTCCATCATCTGGACCTTTCGCAACCCAAGCCCTTGCTCTCTTCGACACTGGTGAGGATTGCGATCAGGAAATTTTGGAACACTGGATCGTCTCGGATTGGCTGGCTCAGAGGCTAGAGAAGAATGGCGAAACAGTGGACCCTGATTTCGCAGGTCTGGCAATCTGGGGTCGAAGGACAACGGGCCAGCGGATCGAATGCGACGACGTAATTCTTGAAATCTCCGAAGGAGTCCGAGCATGAAAAAAGCACTTAGGTTCTCTGATATCCCGACTGAGAAATTCCCGCTCAATATTGCGAAGTACGATCAGCTCTCCGCTGAACTTTACCAAGCGATTGTCGGGTTCGACAGGATTCGCTCGGCCTCGGGCCAATCAGTTTGCAAAGAACTCGGCACGGCGATGTATCACCTTGACTGTGCCTGGGCGTTGATTTTGAGCATAGAGGATAGAGAGCGGCGGGAAGATTGGGGCGTACCAATTGACTGACAAGAACCCATGGTATGTTCGCATTTCTGAAACCTCTGGCATGCCAGTTTCCATAACGTACTTGTACGCTATGTTGTCGAAGGGTTTTCAATGCGAACTGTAGAGCTTTTCTGTGGTGCTGGCGGCATGTCCCGCGGCCTCATTGATGCAGGATTCGATATCGTCCGGGCATACGATGCCTGGCCCGTCGCCGTGGAAAATTATCGTCATAATGTCGGTCGACATGCCGAGATGGCCGACCTCAAGAATCTGTTGTCGATTGTGCCGGAGATTTCCAGTCTGAAGCCAGACATGATTTGCGGAGGACCGCCATGTCAGGATTATTCGCTGGCAGGAAAACGACTAGAAGGTGATAATGCCAGCCTTACAATCGCATTTGCCATCGCTGTCACGACTGTCCGACCAGAATGGCTTATAATGGAAAACGTTACTCAAGCCGCCAAATCGGAGGCTTGGACGGAAGCCAGGGCAATGCTCAAACGAGCGGGGTACGGCCTCAGCGAATCCAAAATCAATGCGTCATTTTATGGGGTTCCTCAAGCCCGCAGACGGCTTTTTGTGATCGGACGTCTTGGTGAGCGCGACGGGTTCTTGCAGTCAGCAATTGCCAATGCGGCATCAAGCGATCCGATGACCCTACGTGATTTCTTCGGGCAAGCTGTACCGGATGCTCTATATTTTCCGAGCCGCATGCCAAACAAGCGTAGTGTCTGGTCCGCAGACGAGGCAGCGCCTACAATCAGGTCTTCTTCCGACAGGCCAATTCCAGCCACTTACAGAACTCATCCAGATGACGCTGCGCTCATCGAGAACGGATTTGTCTATAGTCGGCCAATGCGGCATAGCAGAGGTGTCAGAACGATTGACGAGCCGATTGGAACGGTTACGCGAACATCATGGGAACGACCAACACCCAGTTACTTGAACGCGCCCCATCCAAAGGACCCTGTTCCAGCATCGGAAACGGCCGTACTGACCCGCGATCAAATTTCACGGATTCAGGGCTTTCCTGCTGACTGGCAATGGATCGCGGCGACGAAACACGATGTCAATCAGATGATTGCCAATGCAGTGCCAGCGCCTGTGGCGAAGGCGATCGGCGAAGTCATCCTCGCTCGCCAAGCGGGTCAAACGGCTCCTGCGATCGAAGGTCGTTTTCTCGACTGGCTTGTACGTGGAGGCCGCAACCGGGCGACAGCTCGCAATGTCAAATACAGAGTCGGTCGTGCCCGTAGCATGCTTGGCGGGCGCACCATTTCAGATTCAGCGCTGGAGATCGTTGCGCTTGAAGCGGCACCGGGTTTCGACGCCTTATCGAAAGGTGGGCGATCCGATTTGCGTCAGGCTCTGCGCCTCTACGCTGACTTCCTGGCTGCGAAGGAATCAAAATCAAAGAAGCCGAAAACGATAAAGTCATCCATAAATCTGGACGAACCCGGTGCCCGACATGATGGCAACGTGAACACCACAGATGAAGTCGAATTCGCCAAGGCAAGCTGATGTGTAATCTCTACAATCTCACGATCGGACCGCAGGCTATCCGCGAATTCACCAATGCGGTCGTGAACGAGGTCGGCAATCTTGAACCTGGCAAGGTCTACCCCGACTATTCAGCACCGATAGTTCGGAATGCTGAGGGCGGTCAGCGAGAGCTTGTCCGAGCGCGATGGGGTATGCCAACACCGCCGAAATTTCTTGAAGGCAAGAAAGTCGACAAGGGTGTGACCAATGTGCGCAATGCATCATCGCCCCACTGGCGACGTTGGCTTGGCGTAGAGTGTCATTGTGTCGTGCCTGCAACTGAGTTTGCTGAACCCGATCCCGCGGGCAAAAAGGATGGTGCGCGAACCCCGAATGCCTGGTTTGCCGTAAGCGAAAATCGGCCGCTGTTCTTCTTCGCTGGCCTCTGGACGCGCTGGACGAGTGTCCGCAAGCTCAAAGAGGGAGAGGTTGAGACGGACCTGTACGCTTTCTTGACAACCCAGCCCAATGCCGTGGTTGAGCCGATCCATAAGAAGGCAATGCCTGTGATTCTGACCACACAAGATGAGATCGATACTTGGCTATCAGCACCCTGGACCGAAGCGAAGTCGCTTCAGCGACCGCTACCAGACGACAAATTGATGATCGTAGATGCCGCCTGAGCCGTCATGGCCGACTGACACCTTTGCCTCGTTTCACCTCTTCGCCCAGTGGGCGGTTTCCCCATTCAGTCACACTTCGCACACCTAAAAGACGACGGATGATCAGGTGCCCATAATCTCCAGCGGACGGTGTCTTGACGCGAACATCCATGTAAGTGGCAGTGCTGCACCGAGAGCAGGCAAAGGGCGGAGCATCAACCGGGCGTGACGGATTAAGCACTTGGATGAGGTCCGTCGCGAGGTAATTGATGAGACGTCGACACAAGTTGCAACGCACCGAAATGATTTGGCCGTCATCCGCTGCATCTTGTAGCGTGCGAACACGCTGAGCGGGGTGGCGGTGGTATTTGCGATATTCCTCTGGCATGCTCAGAGCATAGGAACATTTCACGAACACGCAAGCGCTTCGCGGTGATCCATTGTGAGCCAGAAGCGACCTACTTTTCTATGAGAAGACTCACTTCTCGGGTTCCCGTCGTGCCAAATAGGATTACACCAATCGAACAGAGCTGATATCCTGTGCCCATCGTAGTGTCGAGCACGCTGCCGAGAGAATGGGAAACTAGGTTTCTCGCATGCACCGCTACTTCATAGTATGGACCATCTTTGCGAAAATCTTCGACGTTAAGAAGTTCTCGGGCCGTCATGGCTTGCATCACTTCATAATTCCAATCGAGGTCATGACATTGGTTTAGGATTTCTCGCCCCATGATCCAGCTCTCATAAGCTCTGCACTGACCGGCAGTTAGTGTCTCGGCTCCCGTAATCCCATTGTAGGAGGGAAGGCAAGGCTCTGCCCATGCTACGGTCGATCCACTCCAGAAAACCAAGGCGGCAACACATCGGATAATCGCGGCTGTTCGTGGCATTAAATCCTCCAAAGATGTAAATTCGGTCGCAAGCTCGCGTCAGCGTCCATTTCAAAGCGGTTGCGACCAAATCTGCAATCATCATGCAATTAATCGTGTGGTCGAGAGACTCACCTGCATTCGTGAAATGGCTACTTCAACAGTCTAGCTATTTCATTACCGATGCGCTTCAGAAATGAATTACCAATTGGCCGCACAAAGCCATATTCAATAGAAAATATGATTTTCGATATCTGTGGCTTTCCGTTATCTCTTTCCATAACGACAATGTCTTCGCTTTGTTCGCCAGTCACCATGTTGTAGCTTCGCCTCACCTCGACATCGCCAACAATTCCGTTTTCCCGCATGTAGGAATTGACTTCTTTGGACTTCGTTTTATGATTCTTGTACCGTTCCTTTTGCAGCCTTCGTTCGTCAAGAAGGCGCTCCCTTAATTCATGGCTCGGAAAGATGGCTTCAAGCCCCAGCCATGCTCGATGTCTGTTGTTCGCCTCCAAATTATATTTGCCTTTGTTCCTATATATTTTATCAGCAATTGTAGCGACAGCTTCGAATGTGTAGGGAGGCGGGGTGCCGCGCTCGTATGCTTCCAGATAAGGCTCGTATAGCGGGGAGGCTAGACACTTGGCACATGTCACAGCGTACGGATGTAAGGCCGTATTGCACGCAACGCTGCAGCGGTCTTCATCGGTTTGCGAGTCATCGTTGCAAGCGGTCCCTCCCGCTATGGTATAACCGTCCGCGTATTCCGTTACACAAATTGGAAGAAGGTGAATGTCTGAGCTGGTCATGGAGCACACGAGATTCTTCCACTTCTTGATTAATTGCAGAACGCGATAATCGCAACTAACGGAGGTATTTCCGACTGTAGTGAAATCACGCAGTCACCTCAACTCCGCTCTCTACATATTAAAACTGAATGCCGTGTTGGGGGCAGTCAGCCCCACGCTCAAAGGGCAATCCTATTGCTACTCCAGGGACCAATCACACCATGCGAGAACTCCCGCAGTCCTGCCGTGCGAGCTACGCTATGCTGACTACTTCGAGTTTTCAATGTCTGGGTGAGGCTCTAGCGATAATACGAGCGTTGCCCAATTGTCCTAATCTAACTGACCGAATGAATCTCAGGGCCGCAAAACGAGAAAGGGCGGCATTCCTGCCGCCCGTTTCGCATCTAGCTTTCGCTGTCTGCTTGCCGCCTACGTGGCGGTGAACATAGCCTCAAAGGCCTTTTGATGAATAGATTTGACATCAATGCCAAAATCATTCGTATTCAGAGCCGCCTAGATGGCGGTAAACATGCGTTCTGACTTGTTCCCAAGCTCTCTATTATTACGAGCCGCCTACGTAGCGGTTTCTTTCTGTTTTCCTAACCCCTTAAAGGGAACAAAACCTATAGAAAATGCCTGATGGACAAACTCTATGTATTAAGCGTTACCGAAATCGCGAATCCTGTCAACAACAATTTTGAATATATTTGAAAAAAACATCACGGGTGCTTTGATATCTTAAGATGAGAGTTCACATTCCCGTTGATGTTTTCCGTTCCGCAATCTACATGAGATGTTTTCAATCAGAACAACAAGTAGCGCTGGCGTTGCACAAAACACCGTCAATGTGATCAGTGTGGCCGACAGATACGCTAGCTGAGCAAAACCACAAATGGCTGCCAACCCAAAGCCGCCAGCTGTCCAGAACATTATCTTTTTCATCTCGTCTTTCCTTTTCTTGAGTTCAATCCCATAGCCATTCGCGGCATGCCACCTCTCCCAGCGATAGCGATCATCCCGCCAAAAGCTCCAGATGTCATGCTTGCCTCGCCACCCGACCCAGGCTGACCAATCCAGGCGAGTACCCGATCTGGCAGGCTCCAAATCTGGCCGAACCCGCGCATACAGGCGTACCAGACGAGGTACATATGCATGGCTGACATCACCACGAAGCCAACCAATCCGACGACATGGCCACCTGTCTGACCTAAGAATGCGGCGGGCCAGAGCTTGTCTAGTGTGCCAAGTGTAGCGTCAAAAACGGGATAGGCTGCACAGAGCGCCAGGACGGCGAGCGCTGGACGCAACGCTATATTAACGAGCAGCAGAAGGCCCATCCGTACGGACTCACCAGCAAAGTCACCCCCATTGTCCATGCGCAACCACTTCAAGCACCAGAGCGGCAAGGCGATCATCGCCTCAATTAGAGCCGCGAGGGTTGCCATCCCCGCAATAAAAATAAAAAGAAACGGCATCATGGGAATGACATAAGCCCTCAGGCTCCCGAGGATCATCAAGCCGCCGATGACCCATTTCGACCAGTCAAGGAACCAGATCGCCGCGCCGCCCGCACCAATTGCCGACGCGAACCAATTTGAACTTGCTAGCATGAGCGTTCCGCCTGCCGCGATCGCTGCCCACCCAGCGGCTATCATTGCGTGTCCCGATGATATCAGGCCCGACATGGCATCAGTGTCGTTGCCAGATGTCACTGCCCATTCCGCCAGCGATCGGGCCACCGGGGCTAGTAACTTTGTCAGAAAGTCGGCACTTTCGTCGCCTACGGAGGCAAAATCATTTGCACTCAAATTCACCCGTGCCGCTTCGCCAGAAACTTGCAAAGCCAGGATTGAAAATGCGCGGTCAATGGCTCCCCCAAAGTCACCATCCGACTTCGGAGTCGTGTCTTCCATCCTTTCATTCGTCAGTGATGTCGTCAGCTCGCTGACTTGTGCCAGGTTGCGCCAATACAGACCCGCTGCAAGAAATCCTTGTTGTTGTGCCGCAGTGACGAGTTTCGATCGCGATTCCGTATCCACAGTCGCTAACTCAGCCTTTGCGGCTTCGGCGATATGTATGTCAAAAGTGGTCCCGATTTCGCGGATATCCTGAACAAGACTAGGTGACAGGACGGTCATCGAGATTGCGGCCGTCATGCCATCCGCCGAGGAAATCCCGGACGTGTTGGCGGCAAGTTTCGCGTAACGCTGCGCTTCTGGTCTGAAGACACCAATAATTTCCGCTACCGCGTCGCGCCGCGCATTCGAGAAGACTTCTCGATCAGTTGGGATGTTGTACGAGAACCGCCCGCATGTCGCGCCGTATGACCAGACAACTTGTTTGTCGGAGCCAGGAAGCCCAAGGCCAGTTTCCTCTCCGACAACCGGAGGAACTGGAGCAGTCCAACCCCACGTTGAGCCAGCTTCATTGTAGACTGCTGCGCAGATTTCATGTTTCAAGATTGCCGTTGCGATCGTCGAACCATTGTTTGACATCGGCGTGATCGGAACGCCGCCTTTCGCAACGACACTGACAAAAGTGTTCCAGGTCGCATCGGCCAAATTTATTCCGCCACGAGCAACGACATCGCGCAGCACATAATGCACCGACGAGAAACCCGTCGCTGGTAGCGGAACGAGCAGTCCAAGGCCGACCACAATCCGGAGCGGTGTCCAGATTTGATGCCATTTGTCGCCCAGAACTTTTCCTGTGTATGCTGAGGAAACGATGCCGCTGACAACACCATATGAAAGACCCAGTGCCGCGAACAAGAATAACGCACTTGTGAAAACCTGAAGCGTCTTACCCCAAGGCGACACCGCGTCCCCAGGCAAAACTGCAGAAACCCACAGCCAGGCGATGTTTGTTGAGGATGGTTCAGCGAGCAAGTCGATCATTGATTGCCGCCAATCGGACCCTGGTGGCCGTTTGGCCCATCTGGACCTTCAATTACACTTGGATCGCCTGGATCAGGCTCTTCCTCCTCATCATCATTGGGCAGATCGAACATTTTGCGCTCAATGTCGCTCAAGACGACAGTAACAACAGGCAAACGAAGGTGCATGAACTTTGGAAATTCTGGCTTGGCAGCCGTACCAGCTGACCCAGTTTTGTCACCGCCTCCATCGCCATCACCGCTGCCAGCGTCATCCCTGATCGCGGCCAGGTTGGGAGCTAGATCGGGATTTGGCGCGTTTGCCGCTGCCTCCTTGTCGAGGATCAACTGGCCAATCGCCGCCAGCTCAGGCAACAGTAGCCAGATCGCCACGTGCCAAGGACGGCCAAAGGCATACGTCTTGAAATCAGTCGTGCAAACCATCTGGTTGATGCGGTCTTCGAGCGTTCGCCAGACCAGCGGACTACCATTCGAATTCAGAGCTTCCAGATATGCCAACAATGCTGACGATTGGTGCTCAAGAAACAGCTGCCTCGTATAGCTCGGCCGCCGTCTCATTCGGCGGCACCAGTCTACGATCTCCACCGCCGCGCCGTGTGCAGGATCGAGGTGTGGCATACCCAACTTCGCGAGTGTTGAGTTCGCATTGCTCCAAAAAATTCGCTCACCTGGGGTCATGGCACCATCCCCCCATTGATCGGAGCCTGCTCGTCCAGCGCTACCGCAAGGGCATCGGATAACCGCCGAATTTCCTGATGTGCATTCGCCAACTGCGCCGATTTCTGACGGCTGACATAACGCGCATCTGCCGCCGATTTAACGGCATTGCGCCGAGCTTCTCGTTCTCTGGCGACTTCAGCCTTCAATGTTTCAAGGGCTGCACTGGTCGCTGAAATATCGCGAGCGAAATCTCGTCGAATCTGATCGCGAATACGTGACTCTTGAATTCCATCGACGACCGCACGAACAGCGCCCCCAACACCCTGAAACCGGGCGGCCTTTGCCTCTGCTTCAGCTTTCATTGAAGCTGCCGCGGCTTTCGTTCGATCAATGAAGGCTTGGCCCTTCATCTCGACATCGGCCGCCCGATCGAGAGCTTTCTTGAGAGCGCCAGCTTGCGCCTGCTCGGCTTTCCATTCTTCTCGTGATAGCCGACGACGGGCTGGCCCCAGTCGTGTCAGCCCACATGGCGCTGCAACGGCATCGTGATAAGAATCCTGCCATTCACGCATGGCAGATTTGTATGCGACGTCAGAACGTTTGTTCAACGCTTTGGCGTCTTCGCCTGGACGTGGTCCAGCGGACTTGACCGCTCGTTTGGCAATCGTGCCTGGATGGAACCCCATCGCCTTCATTTCTGGATCGGCAGTCGGAATTATGTACGCGTGTACGTGCCACTGTTTTTCGTCAGTATGCCGAATTACGGTCTTGAGAGCTGGACCATATTGCTTGCGCAGCCATTGGATCGTAAGGCGTTCCCACTCGCGAACCTCAGCGAGCTTCACCCTATCGCCACGAACTTCTTCAACGGTGTATGGATGTGATGCGACGACGGTGTGGAGGGTTTTCTGATCCGACCTGATCTTGCGCGGCTTGCCTTTCACCGTCGTGGTCGCGACCACGACGGCAGTATCATGCATCGTACGAGCCTCTTCTATGCCAACGCCATATAGGGTTGTCGGAGGTTTTGGGTCAGGGACGTGAACGCAGGCGATTGGCTTGCGGCTGGCTTCGTCAAAAATGAATGAAGTCGACCGACCTTTGGCGTCAGCTTTACGTGACCACAAATCCAGT
>Ga0209344_10004364_pt1 | contig 13051 bp, 11 predicted proteins | sample Cruoilmetagenom6_FD_187293 | JGI IMG/M metagenome (GOLD analysis project Ga0209344, IMG submission 187293) | Oil polluted marine microbial communities from Coal Oil Point, Santa Barbara, California, USA - Santa Barbara Oil Seep Sample 6 (SPAdes)... | ecosystem: Environmental > Aquatic > Marine...
TCAAAAAACAAACGAATATGAATCTCAATCAAATTACGATACCATCATTAGATGTTGAAAAAGCGACTGCGTTTTATAAAACCTTTGGCTTAAAACTCATCGTCGATGCCTTACCAAGATATGTTCGGTTTGAATGTCCTGACGGAAACGCAACTTTCTCTATTCATAAAGTAGATGAGCTACCAAAAGGACATGGTATAAGCATTTATTTTGAAGATGACAATCTCGATGAATTAGTAAGGAAACTTCAACAAAAAGGACTTACATTTACTTCAGAAGCTGAAGATAAAGACTGGTTGTGGCGAGAAGCTCATTTAAATGATTTAAACGGAAATCATATCATATTATTTAAAGCAGGAAAAAATAGAATAAATCCACCTTGGCGAATCAATTAAAATGAAACACATACTCTTAATATTAAGCATTGTATGCTTTGTAAGCTGTAATTCTTCCGAAGACAAAAACAAAAATATTAATAATGAGATGCTGATACAAGTTCAGCATGACGACAAAGAATTTCCAAAATTAGTACCTAACAGATATAATGTAGCCTTTCTAATTATGAATGGCACTTATAATACAGAATTAACAGCTCCTTTTGATATTTTTCAACATACTATTTTTAGAGATAGCATTAAAGCGATGAATGTCTTTACGGTTGCCAATACCGATAATCCAATAATTACCTTTGAAGGCATGCGAATCGTTCCTGATTTTAATTATCTGAAAGACGATTTGCCAAAGATTGACATTTTTGTAGTACCAAGTGCTGAGCATCATTTGGATACTGATTTAGAAGATAAAGCTATGATTGATTTTGTAAAACAAGTGGATAACGAAGCGCAGTTTATAACCTCTCATTGTGATGGCGCCTTTGTCTTAGCACAAGCAGGATTATTAAATAACGTAGTTGCCACAACCTTTCCTGGTGATATTGATACGATGAGAGCACGTTTTCCAAACCTTGACATTAGAAAAGATGTATTATTTGTTCACGACGGAAAATATATCACCTCAGCAGGAGGTGCAAAATCTTTTGAAGCTGCGTTATACTTATGTGAATTTCTTTATGGAAAAGAGATTGCTGAAAGTTTAGCTGGTGGTTTGGTGATTGATTGGAAATTAGATGACGTTCCACACCTAATTATTAATCATTAATCATTTTAAAGGTTTAACCTCACTATGCTTAATCACACGGGATAACACTATTTGTGTTTTGGTTTCTCCATAAACAATCAATTGATCAATAAATGTTTCTAAGTGTTTTTGGTTTTTTAAAACCACTTCCATCACTATATTCTCGTTTCCAGTAATTCGATAACAATTAATCACTTCATCATAGGTTTTAACTTTCTCAAGAAAAGGCTTTAACATACCCATAAAAGCACGTAATGTGATTAATGCTTTTATTTGATAACCCACTTCAAAAGGAGATACTAATGCATTATAACCCTCTATAATTCCTGCGTCTTCCATCTTTTTAATCCGTTCAGAAACTGCTGGCGAACTAATCCCAACTTGACGACCAATTTCGGCATTAGATTGTCGAGCATTAGTTTGTAAGCATTTTAAAATCTTCCAATTTAGACTATCTATATTCATTTAAAGAATTTAAAAAATATACATTAACAATTAAAGCAAATATACATTATTACCTTAATACTTAAAGCATAATTTCAGTACTTGTCACTAATTTTGTTACAATTGCTATTAAGAAAATGAATTATAATATCCCATCTCATTTATCTGAACTGCCTATATATCAAAAGGCTATGGACATCCTTGTTTTGTCTCGAAGTATCTCAACATACATTGGCCAGGATTTATCTTATTTAAGACCTGATGGCACTGAAGATACGCATATCTACTTTTCAGGAGATATCATTCAACAGTCTGAATCTTTAGCACCTGAAATTGAAAAAGCACAAGCTGAATATTGTTCTGTAAAAAAGCACAAACATTTTATGTCTCTTGAACGCTTAGTTCATCGCTTGCATCTAAATTGCAATCGTTTACAGCATTGTAATAGTAATGGTAAAGACTACTTACCTATCCTTCAAAGTGAATTAAAAAAGTTCAAACGATTACAACGTCATTGGATGATGACGCTTTAAGTATGCGTGCACACTTTACAGTCTGCTTTTTCTTTTAGTTCTCCAACTAGAAAACCGTTGTCATTGACTTTAAAATCACAACAATCTATAAATCCTTGAGCTATAAGTTTTCTGCCGCGTTGTATTTGAGATTTTACAGTAGGTAATGGCAAGTGTAATTGTTCTGATATTTGAGATTGCTTTATTCCTTTTATATCACTCAAAAATAATGGATCTCTATACTTTTTAGGCAAGCTCTTTATAATTCCTCGCAAACAATCAATTTCAGTATGCTCTAATTTTTGATCTTCAAAAACAAAATCGTCATCTGTCATTTCGTAAACAAGATCACGTTGTCTAAAATAATCCATAACCGTATATCTCGCTATTGAAAACAACCAAGATTTCACTTTGTCTTCATCTTTAAGAGTACTCAGTTTGGTGTGCACTTTTATAAAGGTTTCCTGTAACAAATCATCAGCTATAGTGACATCTTTAACTTTACCCAAAATAAAGTACTTGATGTCATCTGCATAATGATTCCATATGTCTTTTGTTGTTGTCATAGTATTGAAAAAGCAAACAATGTCTATTTCAGTATAAAGTTACCAAAACAGACATTATTTACTTGTTATTTTAATATAACTTAACAGTTACATTGGTTGCATGTACAGTTTTCACATGTACAGTTTTTGCAATTTCCATCTTTACAACCTTCACAGTTACACGTACAATTTATATCTTTCATAATGTCTATTTTTTAAGTTCATATAATAGACGCAAAAAGATTAAAAAAGATGCATTTTATTGTAATTCTTTTTAAAAGAAAACAGCAACTAGTCTTATAACGTTGAAACTTGCATAAAACAAAATGCCTTATTATGGGTTAGTAGACCACAAAGATGCGCTTTTAAGCATTGCTCGTCTTGGTAATTTCAAGCCTGCAACGATTAACTCTGCAAAATCTTCAGGTTGTAAAACGCTGTCTTCTGAATCACGATCTGCAATACCTAATCCAATAGACATATCAGATGCGATAGTACTTGGTGTTAACGTACAAACTCTAATATTATACTTACGAACTTCTTTCATTAAAGATTCAGACAAACCAATAACTGCGAATTTTGATGCTGAATATGCTGAGGTAGTAGCATTTCCACTTAATCCTGCTGTAGAAGAGATATTAATAATCTCTCCTTCATTCTGGTTGATTAAATAAGGTAACACTTCTTTTGTTACATAATACATACCCATAAGATTGGTTTGAATGATCTGACTCCATTGTTCAACATCCATGTCATTTAAAGTACCAAACGCGGCAATTCCTGCATTGTTTACCAATATATCAACAGAACCTAGAGATTCAACCAGTTCTTTAATTCCTTTTTGAACAGCCTTATAGTCACTAACATCAAATACTGAATATATAGCTGTAACGCCTAATGCTTCTAATTCAGAAACGGTTGACTTTAAAACGGCTTCATTTCTTCCTGAAATAGCAATGTCTATTCCTTCTTTTGCAAAGGCGATTGCTGTTGCTTTTCCAAGTCCTCTACTTCCACCAGTAATGATTGCTTTTTTAGCTTTTAATTGTGTCATATTGTTTTTTCTTATTGTGTTTGTATCAAAAATTATGCATACAAAAATATAGTTTATTAGGTGTTTAAAATAACGAATGAGGCACTATATTCTTTGAAGTCTTTATTTGTAATTCTGATGATTTATAAGCGGTAGATTGTAATCATTAATAAATCAACTCATAAGGCTTAAATCTTATGAACTTGTAATGTAAAACTACTTTAATTCAACTATCTAAATAATTAATACAATCCAATTCATTTTTTAGTTGTATGAATGGGTTAATGTAAGGTTTGTTTCTTTAGCCTATACTAAGCTAGAAAAAGAAGATATCCTAAATAAACCATTTGCTATTCTGAAATGATAACCCCATCAATAAGTTCATTCTCATTTGGTATTTCAAACCAAGTTTCCATAAAGTCAAAGTTTTCTTTACTCACTTCAAATTCATAAGTGGCGCCTTTTTCTTGATTGCGCTGCATCACTCTACTAAAGCGAGTCTCTTTTGAAACGTCTAGAAAATGAAATTGTACCGCAAAGCCATTCAATTTCGCGAATGTTCTGAATTTTTCTCTATGCTTAAATTTAGACAATCCCAAATCAAGAATAGCATCTGTATTAGAGTTTTCTAATTGCACGATTAAGTCCATCATCATCTCTTCTGCTCTCTCAATTCGTTCTAGAACCCATTCTAAGCCATCGTCAGGTGTTTTATCTGCAAGAAATAAGGTGTTATTCCACTTGTCAATTGTAAAAAGAATGCCTTTCGTTTTTCTTTTCAATTCTCTGGCATAGGTGGTTTTTCCAGAACCTGTATTTCCGACAATTAAATGAATCATTTACTTTGTTTTAATATGCTAAAGCACGTTTATGTATGAGAGGACACATTATCAAGAACTAAATTAACAAAAGAAAACAAACCTATGAAAACGGATGATTAATTATATATAATGTTTGCCTTAATACATTTTCAATTTCTTGATTGAACCACTCAAAAACCAAATGTCAATATGACATTTATTTAACTGAAAACTTGACAAATATTCTGAAAAAATGACAACAAAACACATTTATAGATAAAAACACCAACAATAAAACACAATATATTCATTTTGGTATTTTTTTTGTTTTAATCTTATCAAAATCAATATAGATTTCAAATTTGAAATAATGTTTAATTTAAAATTTTGTAATTATGAGCAATTTAGTAAGTGTTCCTAAAAGCGGAAGTTTAGCGAACAGTAATTCAAATCAAAACTTCCCAACGTTTTCAAATTGGTTAGATGATATCTTTAATAGAGACCTACCATCTGTATTTACCTCAAATTTCAACACTGGTATTACCTTACCAAAAGTAAACATTAAAGAAACTGCCGATGCCTTTATGGTAGATATGGCTATTCCAGGTCTAAAGAAATCAGATTTAATCATTAATCTTGACAATCAAATATTATCTATCTCTACAGAGATTAAGGAAGAAAATGAACATAAAGAAGAAAACTACACACGTCGTGAATTTGGCTATTCTTCTTTTAAAAGAACCTTTAATTTACCAGAAACTGTAGATGATGAAAAAATTAATGCCAGCTACAATGAAGGTATTTTGAATATCCTCTTACCTAAAAAAGAAGAGGCTAAACAAAAACCTGCAAGAAGCATTAAGATTTCTTAATTGATGCATTAAATCGTTAAATTCAAGTATCTAGAAGGAGATCGATTTATCGGTCTCCTCTCTAATACTATAGTGTTTAATCATTTAATATGTTAGTGTTATGTCTAGAAAGTTTAAACCTGGAGATTGGGTAAAAGTTAAAAGAAAACTTATCACTCCTAAAATGCAAGTTCTCAAATACGTTTCAAAAAAAGACCCCATACTTGGCTTAGTTAATAATAACAGTTATTTGGAATGTGTTTGGTATAAAAATGGTGAGCGAAAAACCAAAATATTCCACCAAAACAAATTGATTAAAACAATAGAAACTGGTGGTTTGTTTAAAACATTTTTAGCAAACCCTAAATTAAGTTTATCTCAAAATCTAAAGTGATGAAAAAGTATATTTTATTAGTTATGGTTGGTTTGCTGTGCACTAGTTGCAATGGACAACATAACGACACAAAAAATACGCAACCAAAAAAACATGCTGAAACAGTTGTTGAACAACCTAAAGGAGCTTGGAAAGTGGATAAAGAATTTGATGAAAATGGTAATTTAATACGATATGACAGTATCTATTCTTGGTCCTCAAATAAGAAGTTTAACAACCTCTCATCATCAGAACGTGATAGTTTGATGCAATCATTCAAATCAAAATTCTTTACAAACTTTTCGAGATTTGAAAATCAAGGGTTTGAAGACATCTTTTCTCAAGATTCTCTTTTTAGCAAACGCTTCTTTAATGAAAACTTTTTTAGAAGTGATTTTGGAACAGACTTTATGGATCTTGAAAAAATAAGACAACAAATGATTGCTAGACAGAAGAAGTTTTTAGAAAAATATCAGTCTGAGTTTATCAAACCCGAAGACGAGAACTAATTAGTTTTCGTCTTTTTTTTTGATGACCTTTTTTTAAAATATTTAGGGCAATTCGTTTCAAAGATATCGATTAAACGCTGCTAGTCATTTTTTGTATACGTTCTAAGTTCATGTCGTGATAGCTTACAACGTATTCGTTTATGGCTAGTTGCATTTACTAGAACAAAGTTAATAAAAGAAAACTAACCATAGGAAAACCTGCTAATACCTCAATAGTAAATACAACACTACCAATTAATTACAATCAGTGTTAATCACTGGCATCATTCCCATATACTGCTATAAAGTACATCGTAACTTTCAACTTCTAAAACTTTTAGTCCAACAGATTCTAGAAAAAACTGTTTTCCTAAAAAATTGATATCCTTATCATCCTTAACAGTAATATACCAGCCCTCTTTACGTCTTGATGGAAACATTTTAAAGTATTTGGCTCTTTCAATCAATAGCCACCTAAAAAAGACTTCATTCTCTTCTAAACCTAATCCAATGACAATTAACGATTTATTAAAAACGATATGTAACCAAGACAAATAACCTTTCCACTCATTTCGGTTTTTTCTATCAAAATAGATACTTTCACGTTTGTTGTGAAGCATTTTTCTAACCCGTTCTACATTTCCCATGTATTGAGAAAGTCCAAGTTTAATACTTCTATGATATTTAACCATTCCATTAGGATACCAAACACCAAAACCATCTAAAGGATCTTTTAATACGCTATCACCATAATAACAACTCCAAGGATAAAAATCTGTAAATCCTTGATGTTCCATTTTATAAAAACTAAGTCCAGCTGACTTCGGAATCAAATCGTCAAAGTTTGTTGTTAATAGTGGCGAATCTTGCTCTCTTATTCGATCTATTATTTTATTTTGTTGCAAATTTGGTTGCCATAATTCCATTTTATGTTTCACCTCTTTTTGAATTGTAGTACTAAAATCAGTCTGGCTTGTATTCTGTATGTCTATAGCATCATAAAACTCTGTAAACGATATTCCTTTAAAAATTGCTGTTTGATGCTTTTCATTTTTTGCGTACTTATTCCAAAGGTTTAGCAATAATGCTTCCCAAGACAAATTATCTTTACTATAGTACCTATTAATTCCGTTACCAAGAACATATGCCGAATTATGACTATTCTTTTCAATTATGCCTTGTACTGCCGAAACCGTACTTATGGGTCTAGAATTTTGGCTCATTAATTTTTACTGTTGTGACTCGAACGTTGTATAATAGGGTTAGAGCTTGCTTAAGCTCCTAATTTAGTAAATAAAACACATATAAAAACGCTCTAGACTATTTGTCATTCCGAAGCATGAGGAATCATATAGAGCCTTACATCTTCCTCTCATGGGATTCTTCCTTGCATCGGAATGACAAACGACAAACTTTTTTATAAAAACCGACTTTCTAAAAACTAGTAATTGGTATCAAAGTTTTTAATCATAGTCACAACGAAAATTCACAACCCTATTATTGTCATTCCGACGTAAGGAGGAATCGCATAAAGCACAACAACTCACTGTTATTGGATTCCTCATGCTTCGGAATGACATACAAAACGCTTTTTAATGCTCCTAAAACAGCGTCTTCTATAATCTCATTATTTTAAAAAGTCTAATCTATACTTCAGAAACTGCTTTAGTTACTCACGGTGTTGTGCACTGTTATTTATGATTCTGTAAGGTTTCAAAAACTATTTTCCATGAATCATCTGCTTGTCTTTTCCAATTGATAATATATGTACCAACATTTTTAATGGTGTCTAAACTTTCTTTATTAATAAATATTTCATTAAAGGTATTATAAGATATCGCCATATCTTCAGACGGAATGATGGTTGGTCGTCCACGATCAAGGAGTTGTACCTCATATTTAGCATAAATCTGTTCCCATTGTGTTTTTAGAGAATCTTTAGACAAATGTTGAATAGGACCATCTGGATAGATGGCTGTATAGTCGTCTGCATAGAAGTCAATCCAATCGTAATCAAAACGTTGATAAACGGAATACAAACTATCTACCTGTTTTGTAATGAGCGTCTTTAGTTCTGAATCACTTGGTTTTGATACAGGTGCAATGGTCGTTTCTGTTTTACATCCCATAAAGAGACTAAATCCTAAGGCAATGAGCCCTACTTGTCGTTTTAAATGTTTCATAATCGCTAGTTTTAATAAATCGGAACACACTTATGCTTAGTTGGTTACATTGGAAGAAACTAAGTTAATAAAAGATATCGAACTAAAGAAAAACATGCATATAGCTCAAGACACCCAGAATCTCATTAGTACTTGCACCACCAAGTTGTCATTCCGACGAAAGAGGAATCACATAAAGCACAACAACACACTCCTATAGGATTCCTTATGCTTAGGAATGACATAAAAACGCTTTTTGTTGTTCCTAAAACAGAGTTCCCTATCATCTCGTTGTTTTAAAAAGTCTAATCTATATATGATAGACTTCTATAAGTTATCTTTGGTATTACCAATTAAACCGAATAGAATATTCAACTGAAATGTTCGTAAGTCGACAGTGACTTAGCCATTAATTATTCACGGTGGAGACATTGATTTAATAAAATATCACCATTTATCCTTGTCTTTTTTTTAATTCAGTTTTTTCTTTTAGTGCATTCATTATGCATTCTTCAGTTTCAGCTATAAGTTCGGTTATTTTTTCATCAATAGCTTTTTGCTTTCTTTTCTTTGCTTAATCATAAAACTTTTTTAGTGGTTCTTGCGCTTAAACTACTATCAATTTCTTCAACAAATTGCACTATATAAACACCATCTTTTCGCATCACGAAAACAGCCTCATTTTAAGACTTTTTATAGGCGTTTTTTTTAGTGGATTTTTGAGGTGTTATTTTAGTCTTTTTCGACATTTCTCCAACAGAATAAAATTTCAAAAAAATACAGTAAAACAGTTCTCGAACAAGACTCGAACAAGACTCGAACAAAACCTATGTGAAATTTTAGGCAAAAATGGACTCAAAATTGCTAAAAAAAAGTTCAAAAACCACCTCTTTTTTTGTTTAAAAAAATGATGTTTTTTCATGTGATTTTCAAGTGTTTTTTTCCTAGCGATTTTCTTCCTTTTTTAGAGCTGAAAAATGTAGCTTTTTTTGGAATCAAAAATAGACTTAAAATGAGTGCTTTTTATACCCGCTTTATGGTTTTGGAATGGTGTTATATGTGAGATCCTAAAACAAGTTCAGGATGACCCTTTAGAATTCTGAAACGAGTTCGGGATAAGCAGTCTGCACAAAATTTCATATGTTACTGTTTAAAATTTTGGCAACCCTGCTTACATATTCCGTCTATACTGTCCTCCTACTTCAAACAAGGCCGACGTGATTTCTCCTAATGAGCATACTTTACACACATCCATCAAGGCTTCAAAGATGTTCTCGTTGTTAATAGCCTTGTGTTGTAAGTCTTTTAAAAGCGCTTTGGTATCATGAGCCTTATGAAGGTTCTCTAAAGTTTTTATTTGAAACTGCTTCTCTTCTTCCGTTGCACGAATCACTTCCGCAGGTAATACCGTTGGAGAGCCTGTACTGCTTAAAAAGGTATTCACACCAATAATTGGGAAATCGCCGTTGTGTTTCAAGGTTTCATAATACAAGCTTTCTTCTTGTATTTTACTACGTTGGTACATGGTTTCCATAGCACCTAACACACCACCACGTTCGGTAATACGATCAAATTCTAGGAGTACGGCTTCTTCTACCAAATCGGTAAGCTCTTCTATGATAAACGACCCTTGAATTGGGTTTTCATTTTTATTTAAACCTAGCTCTTTATTAATAATCAACTGTATCGCCATGGCACGACGTACAGACTCCTCTGTAGGTGTTGTAATCGCTTCATCGTAAGCATTGGTATGTAACGAATTACAGTTGTCGTAAATAGCGTACAAGGCTTGTAGCGTGGTACGAATATCGTTAAAGTCTATTTCTTGAGCATGTAAGCTTCTACCAGAGGTTTGAATATGGTATTTCAACATCTGTGCTCTTGCATTGGCACCATACTTATGCTTCATGGCTTTAGCCCATATTTTACGTGCTACACGACCAATAACCGCATATTCTGGGTCGATACCGTTGGAGAAGAAAAACGACAAGTTGGGACCAAATTTATTGATATCCATCCCTCTCGATAAGTAGTATTCTACATAGGTAAATCCGTTAGACAGGGTAAATGCCAATTGCGAAATAGGATTGGCTCCTGCTTCAGCAATATGGTAGCCTGAAATAGACACACTATAGAAGTTACGTACATTATTTTCAATGAAGTACTCTTGTACATCACCCATTAAACGCAAGGCAAATTCTGTTGAAAAGATACAGGTGTTTTGTGCCTGGTCTTCTTTTAAAATATCAGCTTGAACCGTTCCTCTTACTTGAGCAATGGTTTTTGTTTTAATATCTAGGTACACGTCTGCTGGTAAGACTTGATCACCAGTAACACCTAGTAAAAACAATCCTAGTCCGTTATTACCTTCTGGCAATTCGCCATTATAACGCGGACGCTCTTTGTCTTTATAAAGCTTCACTATTTTAGCTTCAACTTCTTTTTCTAATCCGTTTTCTTTAATGTAAAGCTCACATTGTTGGTCGATAGCGGCATTCATAAAGAAACCTAATAACATTGGCGCAGGACCATTAATGGTCATACTTACCGAAGTCATCACGTTTGCTAAATCAAACCCTGAATAGAGTTTCTTGGCATCGTCTAAACAACAAATGGATACACCAGCATTACCAATCTTTCCGTAGATATCTGGTCTGTGGTCTGGATCATTTCCGTAGAGGGTTACACTATCAAAAGCCGTTGATAAACGTTTGGCTGGCAAACCCATACTTACATAATGAAAACGACGGTTGGTACGTTCTGGACCACCTTCGCCTGCAAACATACGTGCTGGATCTTCGCCTGTACGTTTAAATGGATACAAGCCTGCGGTATAAGGAAACTCTCCAGGTACGTTTTCTTGCAAAGACCAACGCAACACATCACCCCAAGCCTGATACTTTGGTAAGGCTACTTTAGGAATTTGCGTGTGTGATAACGACTCGGTATGGGTTTCTATTTTTATCTCCTTATCTCTTACTTTAAACGCATAGATAGGGTTTTTGTATTTGTTAACCTTCTCGTCCCAACCTGTAATCATTTCCCAGTTGTAAGGGTCTAGGTTGAGTTTTACGCGGTCGAATTCTTTAATTAAAAGTTCTAAAAACTGTTTTTGAGATTCCTCGTCAGTCGTGCCTCCTTCTGTTGGAATGACACTTCCTTTATCATCCTGAACTTGTTTCAGGATCTCATCCTCATTTAAGCCTAGTTTTCCAATAAAAGACGTCTCAACTGACTTTGCCGAGACATTTGCAACAGAACATATGGTTTTATATATCCCATAAAGTTTCTGAGCCACCTCTACTTGATTGTTTGCTGTTTTATCATAAGCACGATTGTTTTCAGCAATCTCAGACAAGTAACGTGTTCTAGATGGTGGAATGACAAAGATTTTCTCACTCATTTCATCAGACACATGAAAGGTCGAATTTAAATCGGTTTCTGTTTTCTCAACCAATTGATCCATAATGGCTTTATACAGCGTATTCATTCCTGGATCGTTAAACTGAGAGGCAATAGTTCCGAAGACTGGCAACTCATCTTGAGGTGTATCCCAAAGATTGTTATTGCGCATGTATTGTTTCTTAACATCACGTAAGGCATCTAACGAGCCACGTTTGTCAAACTTATTAATCGCTACTAAGTCGGCAAAATCAAGCATATCAATCTTTTCTAACTGTGTTGCTGCACCAAATTCTGGTGTCATCACATACAGAGAGACATCACTGTGTTCTATAATTTCGGTATCCGATTGTCCGATACCAGACGTTTCTAATATGATTAAATCAAATTCCGCAGCCTTCAACACCTGAACCGCTTCATTAACGTATTTAGACAAGGCTAAGTTAGATTGACGTGTTGCCAAACTACGCATATATACTTTAGGCGAATTAATCGCATTCATACGAATACGATCCCCTAAAAGGGCACCGCCTGTTTTACGTTTTGAAGGGTCTACCGAAACAATACCAATGGTTTTTTCGGGGAAGTCGATTAAGAAACGACGCACCAGCTCATCCACTAGACTCGATTTACCTGCACCACCAGTTCCTGTAATTCCGAGTACTGGTGTTTTAGAGGTTTTATTTTTAGTATGAATTTGGTCTAAGGTTGCTTTGGCTACTTCTGGAAAGTTTTCCGCAGAAGAAATCACACGAGCAATGGCTTTAGGGTTTTTCTTCGGAAGGTCTTCAACTTTAGTATCTAACACATCACCAATAGCAAAATCAGATTGTTTTACCAAATCGTTAATCATGCCTTGCAAACCCATTTCTCTACCATCATCTGGTGAATAGATGCGTGCAATACCATAATCCATTAACTCCTTAATTTCCGAAGGTAAAATAACACCACCTCCTCCTCCGAAGATTTTAATATGACCAGCACCACGTTCGTTTAATAAGTCGTACATGTATTTAAAATACTCGTTATGACCACCTTGGTATGAGGTTAAACAAATGGCATTTACATCCTCTTGAATAGCTGTATTTACCACTTCTTCTACACTGCGGTCATGACCTAAATGAATGACCTCAACACCTGTTGCCTGAATGATTCTACGCATGATGTTAATAGAGGCATCATGACCATCAAATAGGGATGCTGCGGTTACGATTCTAACTTTATATTTTGGATTGTATGGTGCGGCTTGCTTCATTCGTAAAAATATGTGTTTTAATGGATGCAAATTTAGGGAATTTTCAAAA
>Ga0209344_10004365_pt1 | contig 13051 bp, 9 predicted proteins | sample Cruoilmetagenom6_FD_187293 | JGI IMG/M metagenome (GOLD analysis project Ga0209344, IMG submission 187293) | Oil polluted marine microbial communities from Coal Oil Point, Santa Barbara, California, USA - Santa Barbara Oil Seep Sample 6 (SPAdes)... | ecosystem: Environmental > Aquatic > Marine >...
TAGTCACAATCATATAGTGACCAGGTTTAAACTTTGAAATCCCTTTAAACATGGTGTTTGGTGTCGCCACAGTATTGTATGTCAAAAAATCATACAGCACTTTATCATCTATTTCTTTTTTAATCCATGGCAGTTCAAAAATGGCTTTTAACTCTGATGAGAATGAAAAACTACCATTCATCTCAGTAAAATACAAAGGCTTTTTCCCTGAACGATCTCTTGCAAGAATAAGCTCTTCCTTTGATGCATCCCAAAGAGCAAAAGCAAACATACCATTTAAATGCTGTAACATGTCTAACCCAATCTTTCTATAGAGCTTTAAGAGGGTTTCGGTATCGGAATGCGACTTAAACGTCTCATTATTTAAAAATCTATTATTTAATAATTGAAAATTAAAGATTTCACCATTAAAGACAATGGTGTTTTTGGCTTCAAAATCGTGCATAGGTTGATGGCCAGCACTTGATAAATCTAAGATGCTTAATCTAGTTTGCCCTAAAGCCAAACCATTAGTATCATCAATCCATATACCATTATCATCTGGTCCTCGATGTGCTAATTGAACGTTCATAGCAGTTACCGCATCTTTTAGATGTGTATTACCTGATTTTAATTGAAATATTCCGTTAATACCACACATTATTAAACACTTTGTATTGGTTATATCTATAACTAAGTTTACTTTATTTAATTCTAATAAAATGTAAAGTTACAAGGTATAGCATTATTTTTTTACTTTTTTAAGGACAAAGACAAATCCAAATGGGTATTCCCCAAAATATTTCATTAAAAAGGATTTTACAAATTTAATCTTTACCAATGCATAATATAATAATGAAGGAATACTCACTATTGTTTTTAACACAAAATGTAAAGGTTTAATTATTCTAAATGGTTTTAGAAAAACCCCAAATAGTTTACTAAAGCAATAAGTAAAAACACCTACGATATCGCCAACATAATCTAGTTTAACAATTTCGAATCCATTTTCTTCAAACATACGTTTTAATCCAAAGTATGTATAACGATGAAAATCATAAGGTTTTTCATGTTCCCACATAAAAAAAGGGACTGTACCAATTACAAATCCATTAGGGCTAAGAACACGATAAATTTCTTGTAGTGCTTCATGTGGTTTATATACATGTTCTAATACTTCAGAAATAACAACACATGAAAATGTATTATCTTCTACATTAATCTTCTGATTATCATCTATAGCTATATCTGGTCTAACGCTATGATGTGCATTTGTCACTTGGTAATCTGCTGATACATATTCATCAAAATACTGCTTTAACATCTCTTTATATGGTCCATCTCCAGACCCATAATCTAAAACAGAGGAGCGTTTATCTATTAGCTTGAAATGCTTTATAAAAAGTTCTGACTTCATAACCCTAGATACAGGGTTAAAGAAAATTGAATAAAAATACTTTCCGTTTCTATGACTTAATCCTAGCATAACACAATATTTTTAATAACCCTTAATTTAAATTACTGTATTGATTATAATAATCTTGTTCCATACGTTCTATACTAAAAAACTCCAATTCTTTGTTATATTGATTTTCCCAAGTAAACTTATTATTCTTATAATGATTAATTCTATTTATCATTGCCTTAATATCTAAGCATACATCTTCTGGTTGAAATCGATTTATAATTTCTATAATTCCTCCTCCATCTTTAAAAACCAAAACTGGTTTCTTTTTACTAAAACACTCTACAGCTACAAGCCCAAAAGGTTCGTTTAATGTTGGAAACACACACAGATCAAAAACAGATTGATAGGTTGCCACTTCTTCTTGATAGCCTTCAAAAATGACATGTTCTTCTATTTCTAATTCTGAAACTTGCCTTTCTAGGTTTTTTCTCTCAACACCATCTCCAACAATAACTAGCAATGATTTTGGATTCATATTTAAATATTCTGAAAACACTGAAATCAATCTATCTACTCTTTTAAAACCTGCCAATCTTGATGAAGTCCCTATCACAAATTTATTAGTATATTTTTGCTTTAATTCTTGCTTCAAATCATCATTTATTACACTATTTAATGAGCTACCATTATAGACTAATTTAAGACGTTTCCCATTATAAAAATTGGTTTCAACATATCTTTTGGTAAATTTAGAATTGCAACAAATATTAACTCTAGAATTATTAAAAAACTGCTTTCTTAAAAAGAAACTCAATTTATCTGAATTATTAATTTGCCTTCCAAAACCAAAATTACCGTGTTCTGTATATACTATCTTTTTTCCAGACCATAATGCTGCTAAAACAACACTAATATGAAAACCATGAAGATGAACAACATCAAATCCCTTAAAATGCTTTAATATCTTACGAATTTTAATTGGATTTAATTCAAATCCAGAATTTAAACTAAAATCAATTAATTGGGTATTAAGTTTTTCAAACTGATATTTAAATTCCCCTTCTAATTTGCTAACACCAATAGCAGTTTCTGTATTCTTACGCTGATTTTGTTGAAACACCAAATCATAAACTAAACGCTCAATACCACCAAACCCTAGACTCCCTATACAATGAATTATTTTCAATGACTTTTCTTATAATTCGTAAAAATAGAGATATTATTCATTTATATACAATCTAATCTCAATAGATTGATAAGCTTGTGGTCAAAGGAATAAAATGTGGATAATTTACTCGGTTTTTAAGTACCATTTCTTTACTAAACTGAAAGCGATTATTATGTAATGAGTTATCACTCGAAATTGCAAATGGTAATAAGTACAAAAAACTATTTAGTCTATTTTGAAGATTGATATATTTTCTTCCCAGGAAGCTAAATTGATTAGGCAATACAAACCCTTTATGCTTAATTGAAAAGGACTTACTTTTTTGAATGATGAAGTTGCCTGGGAGTTCTATTATTTCAGTAGGGAGAAATAATGTTGAAACCTCTAATTCTTTTTCTAAAAACCGTTTAAGTTCTTTGTTGAAATTTAAAACTAATGTAGTAATTGCTTTTTCACTTGGCTTTTTTGTGAACCAATCACTCCTAAATTGAATCACTTTCTTAACTAAATCGTAGAGTTTTCCATTTTTAATTCCTAATAATTCTAAATCGAATTCTATGGCTTTAGCCAGTAATAAAAAAGCACGTAACTTAACTATTTTTATAGTGATTTGAGCATCAATAGTTATTAGCATTTTTACCAAATACTCAAGGGCTATTTGCTTTTTTAAGTCGTCACTTGTATCTATTTCCTGATTTCTAAAATATAAATTTTTACCTCCAAGGTGTTTTAAATTTGAAATAAGATTATAAGACATACTCTTCTTTAAATCCTGCTCTTCAATCCCAAATATACCATGTGTTAAAATATTTTTTTCATCAGAATCCAATTCTGATCTAAAATTCTTATGACATTGAGAACCTTTTTTAAACACACATATAATATCTAAATCTGATATTCCAGGATGCTTTACAGAACCCATTTGATAAACGCTTAAAACATAGTCTTCAGCAAGTAACTGACCAATTAACTTTTCTTTCAAAGCTTTATATTCCGATACAGATATACTTACAGGATGGTCTATATATTTTAAAATCATATTACTGTTTATAACCTAATTTTTCCATAGTAGAACCGCAAATAGCATAAAATTGTTTGCGTTGATTTTCGTCAAAATCTTCGAATGTTATTGTTTTACTTATTTGTCGTTTTCCTTTATATTTAGCATATAAATATCTATACAAACTACCTCTTGTCTTATTTACTTTTTTAGATTTAAAGTTATTGTACTGCTCTTCATTGATGTTTAAGTTTAAAGGAATTAATACTTTTTCATATAAATAGTTATAATCTTTGATTAAGTTTTCAAACTGTAAGAGTTCTGCATCAGACTTTAATAAATCTTCAGTAGTTTGAACCCAATTAACACACACTTGCTCTAGTTTAGTCATATTAGTCCATGCTTCAATTTCTTGCTCATTTTTTGGGATTTTATGTATGCCTCTATCATCTCTTCTAATCATTAAAGAAGGTACTACTTTTTTGGGATTTCTAACTAAATGAAAAAGCAAAGGGTTTTCAAACACCTCTTTCAAACTTTCTGTACTATCTGCCAAATAACCATTTACATCAATAAAAACAGCCTTATTAATTTCAGAATCAATTTTAGCTTTAGCATTTTTAAGTATCACTTTAGAATATTTACTACCTAAATACCAAGACACCAGCCAATATTCTCTATTACCAATATATTCGTGAGCACTATAAACATTTGTGTCTATTCCAAAAAACGATCCTAAGAATTTTGTTCCCGATCTTCCCATTCCTGTAATAAAGGCATATTTCATTGTATATCTATTTTTATTTTTTTTATAAGCTGATCTAAATTTTTATAAAATTCATTATTCAATAATAGTCTTGTTTGTGAATCAATTTTGGGAGCGAAATACTTTTTTACTACTTTTCTTAAAAAAGGGTTTGATTGTTTTAATAAAAACCCTTGAAATGGATTTAAGCTATTATTCCAATTTAATCTTATTTGAGAAGAAATTTTAATTGGCATCCACTCTTTTTCATTAAAGTTTTCTTTAACAGCATTAAAACTTTCTCTTTTAAAAATACCTCTGTTATTAATGGCCGAATAATACAAACATGGAATTAACATTATTTGACTTAAAATACTTTTTAATTCATAAATATTACTTGGTTCCCATTTGTTTTGAATTCGCTTTTCAAATTGATTTAAAATACTTTCTAAACTACCTTTGTAACCTATGTTATTTGATACATTTAAATTTAAATTAAGACTTTCAGCTAATGGATAAATTAATTTTGAATGATTTAGTGTTGAGACAGGTAAATAGCTTTCAGGATAATTATCTAAATCACTTTCTTTTATCTGAAACCATCCATGATGCTGTAAGGGGTCGAATTTTAAAATCAATTTCATAGATTCATTCTTAAAACTCTCAAGTTTTTTTGAATTAACAAAACTATCCTTAACGATTAATAAACCATCAAAATCACTGTAAGGTATTATTTCATTAGTTGCAACGCTTCCATGAACAATCACTGAATGAAACAGTTTTGAAAAGTCTTGCTCAATTAATAGAGTTAACTCATTAACAAGAGCTAAATTGCCATCATACTTATTTATTATCACATTAATGTGTTGCACTTTAGACATTATTTACTCTTCTCTTTTAAAACCTTTAAAATATCAATAAGCGTTTTTTTATGAAACACATAAAGTATGGTTATTGAAACTAAAAGCATAATTAATAGTAGCATCCACTCGTTTACATTTATATAACTAAAGTAAAATAAAACATAAATAGCACTTAAACTAAATAAAGTAACCATAGATCCTTTTAAACTTTTGAATAACTGACCAATAGAGAACGTAATATGGTAATTAAGCACCAATAAGAATAAAATAAACGATAATACTTTAGCTATAACAAGTAAATATGCTACCCATAAAACACCATATTGCACTCCAATAACAATTGCCAATACAGTTAAAATTGTTCTTCCAATTGAAACATAAAGTGAAACTTCTGGTTTTCCAATACTTGAAAAAATTACTCCCCCAAATTGGCTAATAGATTGAATTGCTCCTGCAAAACAAAGAATTCTTACAATAGGGATGGCTTCATCCCATTTTTGACCAAAAACTAAATGAATAATTAAATCTGCATTAAAAGCTAAAATTGTCATTGCAGGAATTGATACTAATGCTATTAAGTTTACAGATTTAAAATAGCCATTAATAATTTTCTGTTTATCGTTTTTAAATGATGAAAATGATGGAAATAATACTTCACTAAAAATATAAGAAATACGTTTTACAGGTGTGTACATTATATTATAGGCGAATGCATAATAACCTAAAATGACACTTGTGAAAAACTTTCCGAGAATTAAATAATCAATATTTCTCTCAAAGTACATAGCCATTTGAGACCCTTTAAACTTTAATGAATACCATATCATGTGTTTTATTTCATTAAAGTTGAAATAAATACTAGGAAACCACCTTTTATAGAGCATTATCATTACTAGTCTAATTCCAGATGACACCAAAGATTGAAGAATTAGTGCATACACACCCAGCCCTAAATACGCACCAATTATAGCAGCAATTGAACCAATTAATGTCCCTGATAGATTAATCCTACTAATAGTCTTAAATTCTAAATCTCGTTCTAATAGTTTGTATTGAATTATATAGAAGGGATTAAGTAAAATATTAATAGCAGCTATCATAACTATAGCTGTTAATTTAGGTTCATTATAAAAGCTGGCAGCATACTGTGAGGTAGAGATAATAATGAGGAATGAAAAAATAGACAACCCATAATTTAACCAGTAAATTGAGGATAGCTGTTTCTGGCTGGTTTCACTTTCATGGATTATGGAAGAACCAAAGCCCATATTTGTGAATAAGGTAATAAAGCCAATATAAGTCATTGTTAATGCTACTAGACCAAAGTCTTCCGGCATTAATAAACGTGCTAAAACAATATTGACCACTATAGCCAAAAATTGGGATAGTACATTAACAATTGTTAAGTAAAAACCTCCTTTTATGATCTTATCTTTACTCAATTAAAAAAGCTTATTATTTAATTTTTTTAAAATATACTTAGATGCTTCAGTAAAAGTACGCTCAGAAACAAAGATTGCTGCTTTTTTGGCACTTACAGCATATTGCCCATAATTATTTAAAACCTCTTCGACTTTTAAAGTCAAATCTTTAGAATCTTTTGGTTTAACAAAAGAAACCATATCATTAGGAAAACGCTCTCGTAAACATGGTAAATCAGTAAAAATTACTGGATTTTCACTTTGCAAATAAGCACCTCCTTTACCTGGACTTAAAGTATATCTGTTATAAAGGGTATCTTCATAAGTTGCAACCAAAACATCTGATGCATTTACAAAATTCAAATATTCTGGGTAGGTTTGAAATGGATATAGTATTAAATTTTTATGTCTGTTATCTTTATACTCTTCTTGAAGTTCCTTTGTTGCACCAACAATAACAAATTTAGTTTTTTGAAACTCTTTAGATGCCTCTGTAAAAATCTTAATTCTATTTAATTTTTCCCCTGATTTTCCAGCATAAACCACATATCTAATATCTTTATCCCAATTAAGGTTTGCTCTACATGCTTCTTTATTTATTTGAGCCGAGTTTTGATAATCTGTTTGAAACCTAATTGGCGATTTAATAACTTTCTCACTAGAAATCTTAAATGTATTAATTAAAAAATCTTGCACATAATTTGTCATAACTACAATGGCATCCATCCGTTTCATTATGAACTTATGATATGTATGATCCTTTAAAAAAGGCGTCTCAAAAATTAGCTTACATCTAATTAAACCAACGGATTTAAATAGAATGTAAGGTATTGTGGATATATAGCACTTACTATAAACTAAGACTTTTCTATTTCTAAAAGTAGAAAGATGTTGCAGTATGAATATAATACTAAACACAAGTTTATTAATCCCGACTACAATTGCGGAAGACTTATTATTAACCTCTTTGATTCTTGTTTTTAATTCGGTAATCTTAAAGTTTTGTGGAACATCATACAATGAAAAAATATTATTATTATCTAAAGCATAATCATTTCGTTTTACTCTAGGGGTAATCAATTCCACATCTACTCCATTATTAGAAAACGCAGCACAACTATACATAATATGTACGGCATCAGCTCTGTTTTTTCGCATATCTCTTGGAGAAATGTAATATAATTTTTGAATTTGATACTTATCTGAATTCATAAAACCAGAAACTAATTATAATTAAAAGTATTCATTAAATCTTTTGAAATCGTATTTATTTCTAATATTTCATCTGATGATAATTGTTCTAAATATTTATTAGTATTGCTTTTATCAATTTGTTGGTTAGTTTTCTTTTTCCAATCTAAAAGTTCTGACGGTTCCATATTATTTTGATAATAATCAAGCATTTGGTTTTCAAAAGGCAACCCTAGAACTTGTGTGCATTTTTGCAATTCAATTTGAGGTTGAATCAACAATTCTTCATATTTTATTATTGCATAATTTTTAGCATCTATAGAATTTAAAAACTGTAAAATTTTGGTGTTATTTTCTACCCAATCTAAAGTGATTTCACTGATATTGTTTGGAAACTTAGGTTTATACTTAGAATCTGTTTTTAACGAATTCACTTTTAAATAACTACACACGACATCTCTAGGATCTCTAATAATAACTAAAAACTTAGCCTTTGGATATATAGTTTTCAAAAGCTCTAAATGTTCAATATAATAATTGTTTTTATCGCCTAAAAACTTAGCTCTTTTACCCTTTTGAAGTCCGTACTGAAAAATCACTAATGAAGTTAACTCTTTATAAGAAGTTGGCAATTTCTTTTTTATTAATTCCTTAAGAGCATCGTAGTTCAAATCCCATGTTTCAATTTTCTTCGATGTTTTTAAGTCTGAAACAAAGGTAAAAACAGCTTCATCAGATTTAGAATTTTCAACATTCCAATCTTTATAACGAATATACCACCATTGAATAAAACCACATTCTGGAGGAACAATGATTGAAGAATGACTTCCTATCAACATTCTAAACAAAGATGTACCAGATCTTGGGTTTCCAATAATAAAGACGTTTTGATAAGTCATTTTTAAAAATAGTATTATCTAAATAATAGTAGATATAAGCTTTGAAATTCTCTTAATATCTTTCTCCTCTAACTCATAATACAAAGGCAAACACAAAACACGTGGTGCAATATCTTCCGAAGTACTTACATCATTACTATTACTAATATAGGGCAAAGTTGAAAGGCTCGGGTAAAAATAACGTCTAGGATAAATCTCATTCTCTACTAATAATGCTTCAGCTTTAAGCAACTGTTCTTCAGATTTAAAAATTATAGGATAATAACTATAATTCCATTCTGTATTTGCTCTAATTTTGAGTTTTCTTATTATATTGAAATCCAATAATGAATCATACAAATCACAAATGCGTTTTCTAGAATCAATAATGTCATCCATAAAAGGTAAAACACTTAAGCCCATTGCAGCTTGAAGCTCACTCATTTTAGCATTTATACCAATACCATGAAACCCTAAAGGACCATCGTGACCAAAGTTATGTCTGAAGTACATTTCATCAAAAGTATTTTGATCTCGACAAAATAATGCACCTCCTTCACCTGTATGAAACAATTTAGTAGCATGAAAACTACAAGTACTTATGTCTCCAAAATTAAAAATTGATTTTCCTTTGTAATTGACACCAAAACAATGAGCAGCATCATAAATTACTTTTAAATTATGCTTAGTTGCAATTTTTTCTATGGCTTCAACATGACAAGGATTCCCATAAACATGAGTCGCTAATATAGCAGTCGTTTTATCTGTAATTGCTGCTTCAATCTTAGTTTCATCGATAGTTAAATATTCAGGGTGAATATCAACAAAAACTGGAGTGCATTTTTCCCAAACTATTGTAGATGTAGTTGCTACATATGAAAATGGTGTAGTGATTACTTCCCCTTGATTAGCAAATGCATTAAGAGCTATTTGAATTGGAAGCGTCCCATTAGTCATTGGAATAATATGATTAACTCCAAGGTGATTTTTTAACTCCTCAGTTAGTTCTTTAGATAGTGCACCATTATTAGTTAACCATTTATTCTCCCATATTTTATCAATATAAGACTTATACTTATCTATTGGAGGAAAAAAGGTTTTTGTAACAGTAATCAAGGACATATTTTTATTAATTTTATCTGTCAACAATATTAAGATTTATTTAGTCAAGCTAAAAGTTTCTTAAAACAAAGTTTCAATTATTTAAATAAATGAATAACTTTTTGTAAAATCAATAAAATGTTTCAGAAGTCAGCAACTTTTCATATATTTGAGGTTAGTTATTAAAAAAATAAAGACATGATGCTTCCCTCTGTCTTTTAGGCAATTAACAAAAATATAATTATGAAAAAAATCTACTTATTTCTATTTTCAATTACTTTAAGTCTATTAAGTTATGGACAAAGCCCTATAGTAACTGTTGATCGAGCAAATATAATTGGGCCAACTGATACTGGTAATTCACCATTAATTTCCTCAATAGGTTTAACTCGTGGATCAGGGATTAATAAACGTAGTGGTGCTGATGAATTTAATTCAAGAGATTGGGATGCATCATCACTTTCTGGTGCTATTTCTAATGAAGAATATGTACAATGGTCCGTATCATCTAATGAAAATTTTGATGTTGAAATTACAGAATTAAACATTCGATTAAGAGGAAGTGACACTGGGCCTGATTTCTGGCAAATACAGTACAGCACAGATGGTTTTACTACAGCTGGGACGTCAATTGGTACATCACAACCAGTTCCATTGACTAATACTGATTATAATTTTAGCGGATTAAGTATAAACCCTGATGCCTCAGGGGTTATTACATTCAGAATGTACGCATGGGGACCTAGTATTGGCAGTGGTTGGTTTAGAATAGCTACTAACACTTCTTGGGCAGGTTTTGGTATTGATTCTCCAGGGTTAAGGCTTTGGGGGAATATAACGTCAAGTTCCATAAATAATTCAGAATCAAACATTGTCAGATCCAATGCATTTGATGAACCAGATAATATTGCTTATATAAATTATAGTGCAGCTTCAGGATTGACAACAACAAATTCTATTAAAATAGGAGAATTCACAATTCAAGATGGCGGTGACGACCTAACTGACACTGACCTTGTAGGGACTATTTTAACAGATATAAACATTAATGTAACCGACATTAATAGTGTTGCTGCATTAGGCCTTTTTGATGGAGTAATTAATATTGGCGAAGGGATTAGAGTTGGATCAACTTTTTCCTTTACTGATATTAATAGTGGAACTGGAATCACAGCTCCTGATAATGACATAAAATCGTTTGACATTTATGCTACTTTTACCAATACAGTTATAGATAATGAACAAATTATTCTAACTATAAGTTCAGCTTCTGCTGATGGGGCTAATGGATCAACCTTTATTAATTTAAGTGCTGGCAGTGCTGAAACATCTATAGATGGTGATAACAACAGAATTGAAGTTGTTGCTTCTGGTCTCTTATTTGGCCAACAACCGATGGACACAAATCAATTTGAAACAATGGTACCATCCCCTACAGTATTAGCTGTTGATAATAATAATAATAATGATTTGGATGCCACAGGAACGGTTTCTGTTTTATCGACAGGCTCACTATCTGGAGCCCAAATAGATTATCCAATATTAGGCGGAGTTGCCACATTAAATACTTTAATTTTTACTGAAAAAGAAACAGACATCACTTTATTTGCTTTTGGGTCAGATGGATTAGGATTTACAGTTAGTGATTCTTTTGATGTAAATGGCCCTTTAATTTGTATCGCTGTTCAAGATTTTGACAATACTTTACCAAATTGGTCATATAATAACGATGTGCCATTTTTTGATAATGGATGGGGTTCAAATGGGTTTTATGGATTAATTGATACTTCTATTGCAACCCCTTTAGATCATGCTTCTTTTAAAAATAACATTCTAGGAGAGAATGATTTAGAAGATGAAGGAGTTAATGGAACAAACGGTTTTGCAAATATTAATTTTGACACAATAGATATTAGTAGTTTTGAAAATGTAAAACTATCTTTCGATTGGCAGGTAATAGGATATAATGCCAGTACTGATGATGCTCAATATGAATTAATTTACAACGGAGTAAGCCAAGGAGTTGTCTTATTACATAACGGAAATGGAACAAACCCGAATGCATCTGGAACAGTTAATATTAATGTACCAGCTAACATTGAAACATTAGGATTGATTGTCTCAATTAGGAATAATGGTATAACAGGATTTTCCGGTTTCGATAATTTTAAACTCAAAGCTGTTTTTGATGGTTTATTATATACTAATAGTGCTTGGACTCCTTACCCACCTTCTGACATTACAGGAGTAGAAAATGCTTATGTAAAAGACGGTAACTATATAGTTGGATCTAATATCGCTTTAAACAACCTTATTGTAGAAAATGGAGCGACAGTAACTGTTGCTCAAGGGCAATCTATATCTTTAAATAATAATTTAGCAAATGTTGGAAATGTTGAACTAAACTCTGTATCAACAAGCTACTCAAGTTTAATAATTGAAGAAAAAGCTTTGGGAGAAGTAACTTACAACAGACATGTTAATTCTAATGCAGTATCAGGCGGAAACGATTTAATCACTGCCCCAGTTACTGGTAAAACGTTTGGTGAATTTGCAGGTAACAACCCCGATTTATATTCTAATCCACTAAATACAACAGAAAAATTATTTGGACCATTTGACAAAGTAACAGGCTTATATTTAACTTACGACACAAATATTCCAGAAGAAGCTGCAGTAATTTTAGAACCAGGAATTGGATATAGAGCAGCAACAGTAAATTCTGATGTCTTAAGTTTTACCGGTATTGTTAATACAGAAAACGTAAATGTCCCGATTGTTATTGCAGGACCAAATAACCCAGAATGGAACTTAATTGGAAACCCTTACCCTTCTTATCTTTTACTTTCAGATTTTTTAGCAGCTAATAATGCTAAATTTGACCCTGTAAGTTCTGGAGTTTATGGGTATGATGGTGATGCATCTGATGGTTGGGAGATATGGAATCAAGCATATTCTGATGCTAATCCTGATGCTGTTATTACACCAGGCCAAGGTTTTTTAGTTGCTGCTGGTAGTGCAAATGAAACAATATCTTTTACTACTGCTATGAGAACTATAGGTACTACAGACGACTTTATTCCTGGAAGAATGTCTACTATTGAACATTTACAAATAGAATTAAGTAATTCTGAACAAATGTATAAAACAGATTTTTATTTTACTGATAATGCCTCTTTAGGTCTTGATCCTGGTTACGATTCTAAAATATTTGGTGGAAATGCACCTTCATTTTCTATATTTTCTCATTTAGTTGAAGAAAATAATGGACATGACTTTGCTGTTCAATCTATGGGG
>Ga0209344_10004367_pt1 | contig 13050 bp, 14 predicted proteins | sample Cruoilmetagenom6_FD_187293 | JGI IMG/M metagenome (GOLD analysis project Ga0209344, IMG submission 187293) | Oil polluted marine microbial communities from Coal Oil Point, Santa Barbara, California, USA - Santa Barbara Oil Seep Sample 6 (SPAdes)... | ecosystem: Environmental > Aquatic > Marine...
AGATTATCGACCTGTTGTTCTGCATAATTTATCAGTGACCGCGAATACTGGGCGCTGGTGTCAGGATCAACTGCGCTTACTTCCATTTTTACGATCCCTTCGGTGGGGTCATAAGAAATTTTCACAAGGCGTTGAAATAACTTATAGGCTTCCTCGTTAGAACTATCGATTTCAAGTCGTTGAAGCGTGTCTACCTGATCCTGACTGAAATGGCTTTTAAAGCCAATATCCCGTTCCAGACGCAACAATGCATCGCGGGATTGCAAATAACTTTGTACGGCTATCGAATCCTGTGAAGTCGCAAAGCCAGTGCCGGAAAACAACCCCCCTAACGCCCCCCCAGCCTGCGGTTCGGCCTGTTGGATCAGAAACTCAGATTTTGTGGCGTAAAGCGGGGTCGCAATTTGAAAAAAGTAGAACCCGACCAAAAGCGTCGGAAGAAGAACAAAACATCCAAGCCGCGCAAAGAGGAACATAAGTTGCCGTTTTCGGCGCCGCGCGATGTCTCGCTGAATTTTGTATATTTCCCTGGCGCGAACATCTTCCGTCATCACTTCGGTTGACGGTAGTTGTTCTTGCTGTTGTGTTACCGGTAATTTTTTCTGATTGGGTTTTGCACTGTCAGGTACGACAAGTTCCAACATGGCTGCGCGTTGAAATGGGTCGATACCCTTCAAACGCAACAAGCGCACTGCATCAAAATCTGAGGTGGGTGATAATCCGTGTTTTTGGGCAACACGGCGCGCCATGCGCAATTGACGTCCTGTCAGACCTTCTTTCTTGATAGCTGAAATATCGGTTTCGCCGATACTATGGGCCGCTGGATCCTGCTTGCCAGCAGCGGCTGTTGGAAATCGTTGATCCCCAAATCCATCTTCGGTTGCAGGTGTCGATGGTTCTGATGATGAAACCCCCAAAGAATCTTTTTCGCCATTTGCACCCGCAAGCGCATCATCACCGACGGGCGTCGCCAGCGAACCACTGCGGCGGATCCTGTATTTTTTGGCTTTAGGTTTCGTAGTCATAGATTGCCTTTGCTTCTTCCAGGGTATCATACATCATAAACTGCCCATCTCTGAGAACCGCAGCCGATTTACAAAATTTTTCCAACGTCGATGCCTGATGGGACACCACAATAACAGTGGAATTTTTAAGCCGATCTTGCAGAATAGAGCCAGCTTTCTTGTTAAATTCGGTGTCCGTTGTTCCCGGCATACCTTCGTCTATTAGATAAATATCAAATTCCAGCGCCAAAAGCAGCGCGAAACTGAACCGGGCGCGCATGCCGCTGCTATAAGTTCCCACAGGCATTTCGTAGTATTCTTTTATGTCACACATCCAGCGAGTGAATGCTTCCAGATAGTCCGGATCAAGCCCGTAAAGGCGCGCAATAAAACGAGCGTTTTCGCGCGCAGTGTGTTTGCCGACCACGCCCCCCATGAAACCAAGTGGGAACGATATTTTACAGGACTTCGTGATCTGGCCTTCGTCAGGTTTTTCAAGACCTGCCATCATGTTGATAACAGTTGTTTTCCCAGTCCCGTTGGGGGCAAGGATACCAAGAGAATTACCCAGTTCCACACGAAACGACGCACGATCAAGGATTACCTTACGCTGCTTGCCAGTCCAAAATGACTTACTGACATTATTGAATTCGAGCATCCTTGCGCCCTGACACTGCTTTGACCTCATTAGTCCTTGTCGGACCTTAATTAACCATGAACTTCAGATATTCGGTTGGCTCACACTATGCAGGTAAACACTGTTGAAGTTCAATGTTCTTTGCATGGATCAGCTATCAACAGGGATGAATAATAGGCGGATTGTCGCGCCGGAGTACGGAATTCACACTCATAAACGGTTTTAGCGGATGTCAGGGCAATCACTGAAATGTGTCCAATCCCCGAAACTTCTAACTTTCCAGGTGCTCTGTGTCGCAACTTTGGATATATTTTTTGGGGGAATGATCCGTCTTTTTATATACAAACGGCGGCAGAATGTTTATTCCGAAAACTGAATTTTCACGCGCGATGGATTCTTTTGTATTCAAAAGTGATTCCGAGCCAGTTTTCGGCGACTAGGAAGGGGTAAGATTTGCGGACAATTGGGGCTGTCGTTGCATTTCTGGGGTTGTGGCTTCTTTTATCGGGCATTTATTCGGCGCTGATTGTTGGGTTTGGTGTGTGTTCTGTATTGATCGTTGTTTTTGTCCTTAATCGAATGGACGCAGTTGATGATGATCAAATTGAACTGCGTCTGAAACCAATTGAATTTGTTCAGTATATTGGCTGGCTCTTTGTGGAAATCGCAAAGGCTAACTGGGCGGTTACAAAAATCATCCTGTCCCCTGAAATGCCAATTCGGCAACATTTTTTTCCAGTCGGTTGTTCGCAACAAACCGATCTTGGTCAGGTTATTTTTGCCAATTCAATTACCCTAACGCCCGGAACAATAAGTGTTGAAACAGAATCGGGTAGTTTTCTGGTTCATGCGGTAGCCTATTCGGATGCAGATATCGAAGCACTTGCTGATATGGATCGACGGGTCAGTGCAACCGAAGACGTGAGTTTTGCCTGATGTTTGAATTTGCAGCAATCGCAATACTTATAGCTATGGTGTTGGTATTGATACGCCTGTATCGTGGCCCGACAGTTTATGATCGGGTACTTGCGGTGAATTCCTTTGGTACACACACAGTGCTTTTGATCGGGGTCATGGGTTTTTTGGGTGGACGACCCGATTTTCTGGACATCGCGCTATTATATGCGCTGATCAATTTCGTCGGAACTATCGCAATTCTAAAATTCTTCCGATACCGGGCGATCGGCGATCTGGTACAAAAACTGCCAAGCGATGAGGCTGGATCATGAGTTTGGCTGATACAGTCGTACAGGTGCTAAGCTGGCTGTTCATAGCTTCAGGCAGCATATTTGCGATCATTGGCGCAATCGGAACTGTACGGTTTCCGGATTTCTGGTCTCGGTTGCACGCGGCATCTATTACCGATTCAGCTGGGGTTATCCTGTTGATAGTCGGGATGAGCCTGCAGGCAGGCCTGACACTTGTGACCGTCAAGTTGATCATCATAGGTGTTTTCCTGTTTATTACCGGGCCAACATCTACCCATGCGGTGGCCAATGCAGCACTGGTGTCAGGTTTGCGCCCTACAGAAGGGTCCGGGCTGGTAGGCGCGGAACCTAAACCGATAACAAAACCAAAAAAATAGTAAGAAATAGTGGCAGGTATATCATCGAAACCTTTCTGAATATTGCGCTTTTCAGCATGCTGGTCGTCACCGCTATTTCGGTTGTACGCCTGAAAAGCCTGTTTGCAATCGCCATGCTGTCTGGTGTGTTCAGTTTGCTGTCTGCCTTATTGTTTGTGGTGCTGGACGCCGTTGATGTGGCTTTCACTGAGGCCGCAGTAGGTGCCGGAATTTCCACCGTACTGGTGTTGGGTACACTGGCTTTGACCACGCGCCATGAGCGCCCTACAAAACATTCGCAGGTTGTTCCGCTATTCGTTGTCGCCGTAACAGCCGCCGTGCTGATTTATGGCACCTTGGATATGCCTAATTTTGGATCTGCCACCGCCCCTGCGCAAACCCATGTTTCCCCGGACTACCTTGAACGCAGCGTGCATGAAATCGGTGTGCCGAATGTCGTGACTGCAATTCTGGCAAGCTATCGGGGATATGACACGCTGGGCGAAACTGCTGTTGTATTTACGGCCGGGATCGGGGTTTTATTATTGATCAGCGGACTGCGAAGAAGACGTGAAGACGAAGATGAAGATGAAGAAGGCAGGGAAAGCTGATGCGTCACCACCTGATACTGCGAGTGGTCACCAAAATGCTTGTTGGTACGATCATTCTGTTTGCTTTCTATGTGCAGTTTCACGGGGATTATTCCCCAGGGGGCGGTTTTCAGGCCGGTGTAATCATGGCCGTTGCCTTTATTATTTACGGGATCGTGTTTGGACTGGACAAGGTTCAGCAGGTATTCCCCCCCTGGATTGTACATAAGATGCTGGCACTCGGCGTACTGATCTATGCCGCAACCGGAATAATCAGCCTTTTTGTCGGTTTTAGCTATCTGGATTACGGCGCCTTGTCGCCCCAGCACCCGGAACACGGCCAACATTGGGGAATACTGGCCGTCGAATTTGGCGTTGGAGTGACAGTAACGGGTGTTATGGTTGCCGTTTATTATGCCTTTGCCGGACGTCCACCACGACTTAGCGATGAGGAATGGTGATGAGCTGGGAATTCTTCGTCGGGCATATCAATTATTGGCTGTTCACCTTTTTAATGATGACGGGGCTTTATATCGTTGTGGCCAAGGGCAATCTTGTTAAGAAAATTGTTGGTCTGAATATCTTTCAAACATCAGTTTTTATGCTTTATATATCAACAGGTAAGGTAACAGGTGGAACGGCCCCGATCTTTCCGGTGGATATGCAGATTGATCCCGAAGTGGTCTATAGTAACCCATTGCCACACGTTCTGATCCTGACTGCGATCGTAGTGGGTATTGCCACTACCTCACTTGGACTGGCGCTGATTGTTCGGATACGTGAAGATTTCAATACCATTGAGGAAGACGATCTTGTCGAGATCGAAAAGGCGCTCGCGCGGGATGAAAATGAACTTTATCATCAGGCAATTGGTGACCGTGTATAATGGCAGCTGAAACCACCCAACACGTCGCGATGACGCTGAACGATCATTTGCCGGTTTTGCAGGTGCTTATCCCGTTCGTGGCCGCCCCACTAGTGGTTTTGATCGGTAGCCGCCGTCTGGCATGGCCAATTGCCGTCGCCGCAAGTGCGCTGGCCTTTGTCGTTGCGATCTTGCTGTTGATGCAAGTCATTGATGGTAGCGTTATTTCCTATCACATCGGTGGCTGGGCACCGCCGTTGGGGATTGAATATCGGATTGACGCAGCAAACGCCTTTGTCTTGTTACTGGTTTCCGGAATTAGCACAATCGTGCTGCCATTTGCCCGCGAAAGCATAAAATCAGAAGTACCGGCACGCCACCATACGCTGTTTTATGCATGCTATCTGTTATGCGTGACAGGCCTGCTTGGGGTCGCGGCAACAGGGGATGCGTTCAACGTATTCGTGTTTCTGGAAATTTCTTCGCTTTCAACATATGTCCTGATTGCACAAGGGTCTTACCGTGATAAGCGCGCGCTGACTGCGGCCTATGATTATCTGATAATGGGCACCATTGGTGCGACCTTTTTTGTCATCGGCCTTGGCCTGCTATACATGGCCACCGGTACGCTGAACATGGTTGATATATCTGAAAGGATCGCAGAACAGGGCAGTAATCGCACTGTTCGCTCTGCATTTGCCTTCATCGTGGTGGGTGTCGGCCTGAAGGTTGCAATTTTCCCGCTGCATAAATGGCTGCCGAACGCATATACATATGCCCCTTCTGCAGTAACCGCATTTCTGGCGGCAACAGCGACCAAAGTTGCGGTTTATGTGTTGCTGCGGTTTATGTTTTCTATTTTTCAGCCGGCGTTCCTGTTTGAAGTCAACACGCTGGAATATATTATCCTGCCGTTTGCTATCATTGCGATGTTCGCAGCTTCTTTCATCGCCGTCTTCCAGTCAGATTTTAAACGTATGCTGGCTTATTCCAGTATCGCGCAGATTGGTTACATCCTGTTGGGCATATCGTTTCTGTCTGAAACAGGCCTGACGGCAGCAATTGCACATCTGTTCAACCACGGTATCACCAAAGCTGTATTGTTCATGGGGGTTGGTGCCATCGTGTTGCGCACGGGGGGTACGTTCTATGATCGTATCACCGGAATGGGGCAGGCGATGCCCTGGACCAGCGGGGCGATTGTCGTCGGTGGGCTAAGCCTGATTGGTGTTCCTGGAACTGCCGGCTTTATCAGCAAATGGGTGCTGGTGCAGGGGGCGCTGGAAAAAGGCTGGTGGCCGGTAGCCCTGTTGATTGTCTTGTCATCCTTGCTGGCGGTGATTTACGTTTGGCGCGTGATAGAGGCCTTGTATCTTTCACAACCCGCCGATGGCGTTGACGCGTCAGAAGTTTCGCTTTGGATGATTGCGCCAATCTGGATGATGGCGCTTGCCTGTATCTACTTTGGGCTTGCCACAGATATTACAATTACAGCGGCCCGTTCCGCAGCCCATGGGCTGTTGGCGGGTGTTGTCGCTTTGCATTAAACGGGATCTGATTTGGAAACCAACACCGCCATATTATTAAGTATGCTGATCCCGGCAGGGGCCGCGATTACCAATCTGGTATTTAGGGATCGCGCAAATTTGCGCGACGGGCTGACACTGGCCGCGTCTGTGGCCACGTTTTTGGTGGTTCTGTCAATTCTGTCCAACGTAGGGAATACCACCACAGATCTACTGGTTCTGTTTGAGGTGTTGCCGGGTCTCGATCTGGCGTTCAATGTTGAACCTCTGGGCCTGTTATTTGCCATCGTTGCATCCGGGCTTTGGATGGTCACTCATATCTATGGCATCGGCTATATGCGGGGAAACAACGAAAGCCATCACGCCCGGTTCTTTTCGTGCTTTTCACTGGCAATCTCAGCGGTAATGGGGATCGCGTTTGCAGCGAACATGTTTACGTTATTCCTATTTTACGAAGTTTTGACCCTGACGACCTATCCATTGGTGGCACACAAAGGCACGCCTGAATCCATTCGTGGTGCGCGCACTTATCTTGGCGTGCTGATCGGCACGTCTATCGGCTTGCAACTGGTGGCGATCATCTGGACCTTTGTGATGACCGGGACGCTGGATTTCACCAAAGGTGGCATTCTGGATGGCCACATCGCCGGGCCGATGGTTGCCGTTTTGCTGGGCCTTTATGCCTTTGGTATTGGCAAGGCGGCACTGATGCCGTTTCACCGCTGGCTGCCTGCGGCGATGGTCGCCCCAACCCCTGTCAGCGCCTTGTTACACGCAGTTGCAGTGGTAAAGGCAGGTGTCTTCACCATGCTGAAGGTCGGTATTTATATCTTTGGCATTGATTTTCTGGCGCAGACAGGGGCATCAGAATGGCTGATGTGGCTGGCGGCGTTTTCAATCATAGCCGCTTCTGTTGTTGCCTTTACCAAAGACAATCTGAAGGCAAGATTGGCCTATTCAACGATCAGCCAGCTATCCTACATCACCCTTGGTATGGCATTGGCTACATCGATGGGCGCGCTTGGCGGAGGTATGCATATAGCGATGCACGCCATGGGCAAGATCACGCTTTTCATGTGCGCTGGTTCCATTTACGTTGCGACCCATAAAACCAATATCAGTCAGATGACCGGGCTGGGCCGGTTGATGCCGATAACTTTCATTTCCTTTCTGATCGGCGCGCTGTCAATCATCGGTTTGCCACCATTGGGCGGATCGTGGAGCAAATGGTTGCTGGTGGTTGGCGCGGCTGACACTGGCCAGTGGATAATGATCGCAGTGCTGATGGTCAGTTCACTGCTGAATGTGGCCTATCTGTTACCCTTGGTCGGGCGCGGGGTTTTCTTGTCTGACCCGGAAAATCCCGCAACAGGGAAAATGGCCGAGGCGCCGGTTTTGTGTTGGCTGCCCCCTGCATTGACGGCAGTTGGCTGTATCATTCTGTTTTTCTTTGCCGGTGCGTTGCAGGATTTTCTAGCACCAATAGTTGCAACAAATTAAGGGGAAAGTTGTGGATCCTATGCCAAATGAAAACTCTGACAACTACCCCTGGTTGGGACGTATGTTCCTTTGGGTAGATAAGCCGGGCAGCGCCAACAAAATCTTTTGGGGGTTGGCTGTATTTTGCGGACTGTTGTTCCTGATTGATTTTTTCTACGAAAAACACGGGCATTTCGATATTGAACATATCCCAGGGTTTTATGGGATTTATGGTTTTGTGATGTTTACCGGTTTGATCCTACTGGCCAAAGGCTTGCGGGTGATTATCAAACGTCCCGAGGATTATTACGCTGACAAAGCGGTAGATCGCGAAGAATACCCAGATGACCAGTTGGAAAAGGTTGATCATAATGCTGATTGATCAGATCCCAACTGCATTTTTGTTCTTTGCCGCAGTGTTGGTAGTACTGGGCGCGCCACAAGGGCCGGTACGCGGCGTGATCCTGCTGATGGTTCCGGTGATCGCAGGTTTGCAGGTCTGGTCGTTGGAACCGGGCATATTTAATCAGGTTGAATTCTTTGGTTTCACCCTTGATCTGATGCGGGTTGATAAACTTTCACGGGTGTTCGCGCTGATCTTCTGTCTGGCGGCATTTCTGGGCAATCTTTATGCTTGGCATGTTCGCGACACGGTGCAGCAAGTTGCAGCATTGCTTTATGCTGGGTCAGCCATCGGGGCCGTATTTGCAGGCGATCTGATCACTTTGTTTTTCTATTGGGAAGGCACGGCGATTGCATCGGTATTCCTGATCTGGGCGCGACGTAGCGAGGGTGCCTATCACACTGGTATGCGCTATCTTGTGATGCAGATTGGATCAGGCGTAATCTTGCTGGCTGGGGCCGCGCTGTTTTACCGCGAAACCGGGACCATTGCGTTTGAAAAGATGACCCTCGGTTCACCCGCAACCTGGCTTATCTTCCTGTCCTTTGGCATTAAATGTGCCTTTCCACTGCTGCATAACTGGTTGCAAGACAGCTACCCCGCAGCCACCGTTACTGGCACTGTTATCCTGTCAGCTTTCACCACAAAGCTGGCTGTATATGCATTGGCGCGCGGCTTTGCCGGAACTGAGATATTGATCTATATTGGTGCGGTGATGACACTGTTCCCGATCTTTTTTGCCGAGATTGAAAACGATCTTCGTCGGGTTCTGGCATATAGTCTGAACAACCAACTTGGATTTATGGTGGTGGGAATTGGCATCGGTACCGAAATGGCATTGAACGGTACCGCTTCTCATGCATTCGCACATATTCTGTATAAGTCTTTGCTGTTCATGAGTGTCGGTGCGGTGCTGTTTCGAACCGGGACATCCAAAGCATCTGAACTTGGCGGGCTTTATCGCACCATGCCGTTGACGGCGGTGTTCTGCCTTGTCGGTGCCGCCTCGATTTCCGCATTCCCGCTGTTTTCCGGCTTTGTTACCAAATCGCTAATATTGGACGAAGCCGGGGCCGGTCATTACCCGATCATCTGGGCGGTTCTGGTATTTGCTTCAGCCGGTGTACTTTCCCATTCCGGCATCAAGATCCCGTTCTTTACCTTTTTTGCCCATGACAGCGGTCTGCGCCCGAAAGAGGCACCAACCCACATGTTATGGGCGATGGGGATCACTGCGTTTTTGTGCATAGCGATAGGAATTTATCCGGACCCACTTTATGCGTTGTTACCGTATGAGGTGGAATTCCATCCTTATACAACTGCCCATGTCGTGGGTCAGTTGCAGTTACTGTGTTTCGCGCTTCTGGCATTTGGTGTGTTGATGCGTACCGGTATTCATCCACCGGAAATACGGGCGATCAACCTTGATTTTGACTGGATATATCGCCGGTTTACGCCCGCCCTGATTGCCAGAGTTGCCAATTTTATATCGAGATTCTGGACCGCAAAGATGAACTTTTGGATGCGTAGAATGACTGAGATAAAAACCCAGTTGTTTAGCGCTTATGGCCCCGAAGGCCGGGTAGCACAAAGCCAGACCACCGGTGCGATGGTTTTGTGGATAGCAATATTTCTGGGGATTACACTGATTGTGAATTTTCTAAGTTAGTGGCGCGATTGCGCGTTGCTCGGTTCAATCCTACAAAGCAGCAATGCCCGATGAAATGTCCTTGCTTCAATCCAGTCTGTCTGACTGTCAGATATGCCGCGACAGGTTTGCAGCTACAGTAACCGAACATGAACCAAGACCAGTTGTGTGGTTTGGCACTGGTGCTCGTATACTGATTGCAGGGCAGGCGCCGGGCATGCGTGTTTACAAATCCGGTAAACCCTTCACAGATCCATCCGGGGATCGCTTGCGCGATTGGATGGGAATTGAAGAAAATGAATTTTATGATCAAAGCAAAATCGCGATCATACCAATGGCGTTCTGTTTTCCGGGATACGATGCCAAAGGATCAGATCTGCCACCACCAAGAATTTGCAGCCAGACCTGGCATAAAAGCGTACTAGGCGCACTGGATCAGGTTTCCCTGACCATTCTTGTCGGGGGATATGCGCATAAATGGCATCTGGGCCAAACAGACAGTGTCAGTAAAACGGTTGCGGACTGGCAAGTTCACGCGCCGCACGTTTTTCCATTGCCACACCCTTCCTGGCGCAATACCGGGTGGTTAAAACGCAACCTGTGGTTTGGGCACGATCTGATCCCGGCACTGCAAAAACGCGTCAGGAGTGTTTTGGATGAATGAACTGACCCCGATAGATCACGCACATTTTTCGATGACGTCAGAAGAAAACAATCCGGTCGCGCGATTGGAATTTTACGAACGTATTTCTGATGCGGAATTGTTCATTCTGTTGGAAAATGAACCAGCAGGCGAAACCATTGAACCCCGAATATTTCCGGTTGAAGGTGAAAAATATGTTCTGGTCTTTGATCGCGAAGAACGTCTTGCTGAATTTTCGGGCAGCATCGTCCCTTATGCAGCCCTGTCAGGGCGGGCTTTGGCCGGTATGTTGGCGGGGCAGGGAATAGGGCTTGGGGTGAACCTAGACGTAGCACCATCCAGTATTCTTATCCCGCCGGTTGCAGTAAAATGGCTCGCCACTATGTCAGGGGCTGAACCGGTCGAGGAACAAGACACACCGCTTGAGTTCGGATCACCCCACCAGATACCAGAAGCAGTACTGAAGTCGCTCGATACAAAGCTGGTAATGACCGGAGCATTGGCCAAATCTGCCTATCTGGTATCTACCAGGTACAAAAGTGGCCATCGCGGGCATTTGCTTGGGTTCGTCGACGCGGTGGACGGTAGCCAATTGACCATTTCAAGATCAGTAGCCGAGGCACTGGTTTTTTCTGGGGTGGAACTGGGTGCGATTGACGTTGCTTTTTTCGCACGACACGATCCGGTTTGCGCCAAACTGGCCAAGGTCGGACTTCGTTTTGATCTGCCCGAACATTCCGCAGACGCCCGCAAACCCAAAGCACCGGGGATGGATCCTGAAAATCCGCCCCGATTGCGCTAGTATCCGGCCTTTCGGTCAACCAGAAACTGTAGTGGTTCGCCGGCCTCTGATCGCCGGACATTTTCCGCGATAACCTGTGACGCTGTGTCTGATCGTGTTTCAGATGCGATATGCGGGGTAATGGTAACCCTTGGATGTGCCCAGAACGGATGGTTTTGCGGCAATGGTTCTATTCGAAACACATCTAAAGTCGCGTGCGCAATCTGCCCGCGATCCAGTGCTTCCAGCAATGCCGCGTCTTCAATCAGCGCGCCCCGGCCGGGATTAAGAAGAAACGCACCTTGGCGCATTTGGCCCAGACTTTCCCGATTGATCAGGTTTTCTGTGGCTGATGTCAGTGGCAATAAGAGTATAATGATTTCAGACGCTTCAAGTACCTGAACTAACCCTTCGCTTGCACTTAGGCAGGTGATGCCAGGTACTGATTTCTGCGACCTGCTCCAGCCGAATACCTTGAAATTCAGGGCAGCCAGCGCTCGTGCGCAGGCTGTGCCTAACTCGCCCAGTCCCAAAACTCCCACAGTGCGATTGCGTGCCAGCGGGGGGATAACCGGTGCCCAGCTTCCGTTTTGGGCATTCAGTTGTGCATCGATGCCAAGATGGTAGCGCAAAGTGTGTCCGGTGACCCATTCGACCATTCCTTCGGTCAAGCCGGTATCGACCATGCGCGCCAGTGGCAGATTAAGTGTTGGATTGGTGACAATGTGTTCAACACCGGCCCAAAGACCAAGGACAGCATTTGCGTTGATGAAGGGTGAAAAATTCAGTTCATTTTCGGTCGGAGCGTAGACAATATAATCAACCGTTTCGGGTGCCAGGTTTTGATCGAGATTAACGGTTATCCCTACCCGCTCAAAAGCATTGTTCAGCGGTTGTTTGTATTCAAGCCAACGATCTTCACCTGCCGAAAACAAGATATTCAATGTCACGATTTACTCCGCGGTCTGTGTATATGGGCGCTTTGCATCAGTCCAAATGCTATCAGCAAAACCAACATTGCAGACCCACCCCAGGATACCATTGGCAACGGAACGCCAACGACCGGGGCCAGCCCCATTACCATCGACATGTTAACAGCAAAAAAAAGAAAAAATGTTGCAGCGACACCAAGGGTCAGCAGTGAGCCGAAGCGATCTTTGTTTCGTATCGCGGAAACGACACAGAAAAAGATGATTAGCGCATATAGCGTCAACAACGAAAAACCGCCAATAAATCCAAATTCTTCGGCCAATGTCGTAAAGATAAAATCTGTATGCTTTTCGGGTAGAAAATTTAGCCGGCTTTGGGTGCCTTGCATGAAACCACGCCCTGTCCAGCCACCGGAACCCAGTGCAATTTTGGATTGGGTTATGTGGTACCCGGCACCGAGCGGGTCATTTGCAGGGTCAAGAAACGTATCTATTCGCCTGTATTGGTAGTTTTTCAATAACTGCCAAGTTGTACCGCGCGATGCAAAAACCGCGTAGACCGCACCGACGCCGCCTGCAATAACCGTGGCAAAATACATCCAGTGCAAGCCAGCAAGGAACATCAGGATACCACCACCGGTTACCAACAGGATCGCGGTCCCAAGATCAGGCTGACGTAATACCAGATAAGTTGGTACAAGTATCAGTATCAGTGGGATAAAAACCCAGATCGGGCGTGATGTTTTCTTGATGTCCAGCCAGTCGTAATAGGCCGCCAGAACCATCACTAGCGTGATTTTGCTAACTTCAGATGGTTGCAGACGCATGAAGCCCAGGTCAATCCAGCGCTGCGCGCCCATTCCGGTGACCCCGAAAAATTCAACAACCAACAGCAAAGCGAGCGAGCCCAGATAGGCAAGCGCCGACATGTTTCGCCAGAACCAGATTGGCACCATGGCGACGAAAAGCATCAAAACCAGA
>Ga0209344_10004368_pt1 | contig 13046 bp, 6 predicted proteins | sample Cruoilmetagenom6_FD_187293 | JGI IMG/M metagenome (GOLD analysis project Ga0209344, IMG submission 187293) | Oil polluted marine microbial communities from Coal Oil Point, Santa Barbara, California, USA - Santa Barbara Oil Seep Sample 6 (SPAdes)... | ecosystem: Environmental > Aquatic > Marine >...
GTATTGTCAAGTTGCAACCGCAGAATAAGGATTTCGCAAAAAAACTCGAGCATATTAATACCTTTATCGGTAAAGGTTCTAACGTAGCAATAGCACAAGAAAAATTAGAAGACTAAAGAGTGTAACGCAGTATTGATCTGCTGCTGTAGTTGGATAGCTTTGATTTTAGACATTAGCAACCGTTCTTCTAATCAAACAACCACGATCTAACGAATTAGTAAACCCTACATATATTAGTAGCCCGTGTTAAACACGGGCTTTTTTTTGCCAAAATGTTTGTTGTAAGAATTATCCTTTCACAAAACAATATTAAAGGTTGGAGTAAAACTATTTTTTATACGAAGACATAGGAGGGAAGCGTAATTTGTATGGAATGGAATAATTTTATTCAATTGAAATTTATTTCAAAAGCTTATTGACATTAGCCTTATAAAGTTTGCCAATAGGTATAACATGATCTCCTATATAAATCCTATTACCTTCAATACTGTTTATATACTTTTTTGCAATGGCAAAAGATTTATGAACTTGTAGAATATCATTATCAGAAAGCAATTGTATAGTATCAGATATTTTTTCACGAATACTTATGGTATTATCACTCGTAATAATTTTGGTATAATTGCCAGAGGCTTCAATAAATAAGATAGTATCTAAATCTACCTGAATATGACTATTGTTTTGCTTTAAAAAAATATACTTTTCTTCAGGTTTTTGGTTTACATTACTTTCTTTTTTTAATGTGCTCGTGTTTGAAGATGTTACTTTATTAATAGCACTTAAAAAGCGTTCAAAACTAAACGGCTTTAATAAATAATCAACAATATTTAGCTCGTAGCCTTCCAAAGCAAACTCACTATATGCTGTAGTTACAATAACTTTTGGGGGTAATGCTAAGGTTTTTAGAAATTCAAAGCCTTTTAATTTGGGCATGTTTAAATCTAAAAAAATAAGATCAATTTCATGTTTGTTTATATAGTCTATAGCTTCTATAGCATCATAGCAATTTGCTTTAAATTCTAAATTTGGTAGCATCTCACAATACCCTTTTATAATGTCATGTGCTATATGTTCGTCGTCTATAATTAGATATTTAATCATGATAGTTTAATATTTAATTTAGCGTTATAAATAGTATCCGTTTTAGAGATTAATAATCTATGATTTTTAGGATATACCAACTCTAATCGTCTTTTTAGGTTTCTTAAACCTATCCCAGATTCTTGATTATCTTCTATAGCATCAAAGTTGTTTTCAATTTCAAAACCAACTTCATTATTTTGAGCCATTAAATTTATATGAACATAAGCATTCTCTCTTAAGTTTTCTACACCATGTTTAAATGCATTCTCTAAAAGAATAATAAAAAGGAGAGGCATTATCTCATAATCGTTATCCTTTATTTCAATATTGAATTTTACATCAATACTTTTATGATAACGCATTTTATGGAGTTCTATATAATTTTCTAAATAACTTACTTCTTCAGAAAGTAAAACGGTTTCTTTTTCTCCATCATAAATACTGTATCGCATCATATCTGACAGTTTCAAAATTAATTCCTGAGCTTTCTTAGCATCTTTACCAACCAATCCATAAAGATTATTAAGCATATTAAAAAAGAAATGAGGATTTACCTGACTTTTTAAATGCATCAATTCTGTTTTTGCTTTTTCATTCTTTAATCGAATAATAGATTTGATTTGTTTAAATAACCAATGTGCAATTGTGATAAATACAAGTATAAAATAAAATGCAATAAATTCTGAAAACCCATCTAGCTTACCAAAAGTGTCATTAAAAAGAACAATGATGAACCCAATAATAATAAGTGCTATTTTAAAAACACGCATTATAATTTTCTTTTTTTTATCTAATGTTTTCAACTTCATAGATCAATATTAATTAAATAAATCACCGCTAACAAATAGGTTGATAAACAGTATCTAATTTGTGACAAACTATTGTAAAGGTGTTTTAAGATGCCTTTATAACTCAAGATAATTTGTTTATCACAGATATACCTATTTGTGTCACTAACATTTTTTAAAGGCTAAAAACGCGTATATGTTTGTTCCAATCAATCATAAAACGAACTTTATGGAACTCATTATTGACAATCTATCAAAAACGTATTCAAATGGTATTAGAGCATTACAAAATGTGTCTTTAGAAATACCAAAAGGCATGTTTGGTTTACTAGGACCAAATGGCGCTGGAAAATCTACTTTAATGCGAACTATTGCAACATTACAAGAAGCCGATGCTGGATCCATTGTTCTTGGAGACATAGATGTGCTAAAACAAAATAATGAGTTGCGACAGGTATTAGGATACTTGCCACAGCAATTTGGCCTATATCCTAAAATATCTGCCGAAGTATTACTCAATCACTTTGCAGTTCTAAAAGGCATCACAAATAAAAGTGAGCGTAAAGAATTAGTAAAAGCATTGTTGCAAAAAACCAACTTATACGACGTTCGACAACAAAATCTTAAAGGATTTTCTGGTGGAATGAAGCAACGTTTTGGTATTGCGCAAGCATTACTTAATAATCCTAAATTACTTATTGTAGATGAACCAACTGCTGGATTAGATCCTGTAGAGAGAAATCGATTTTATAATGTGTTAAGTGAATTAGGCGAACAAACTGTAGTTATTTTATCTACACATATTGTTGATGATGTTAAAGAGCTCTGTACAAACATGGCGATTATTAATCAAGGGCAAGTTTGTTTAAAAGGAAATCCGTTAAAAATACTAGAAGACTTAAAGGGTAAAGTCTATAAAAAAACAATTGAAAAGCCAGAATTAAGGCTTTACAAACAAAATTATCAAGTCATTAGTGAAAAGCTATTTCTTGGAAAACCAACTATTCACATCTTAAGTGATGATAATCCAGGAGATGGTTTTTCACTTATCAATGCTGATTTAGAAGATGTGTATTTCGCGGAAATATTCAATAATACGAACTCTAATTCCAATTAGTTATGTGGTATGATATTTTTAAGTTCGAAATACAATATCGAATTAAAAGACCAGATACTTATGTCTTTTTTTTGTTTCTCTTTTTATTCTCAATTGTAGGTGTTGATTTTGTTTTTCAAGGTGCTGAATTAGGACTGATGAAAAAAAACTCGCCAATAATAATTGCAAAAACAATGGGAGCCATTACAGGCATATTCATGATTTTGGCTTCAATGATTATGGGAGTTTCTGTGTTGAGAGATTTTGAATATGAAATCGAATCTCTGATTTTTTCTACACCTATCAAGAAAAAAGATTATTTATTAGGTCGATTTTTAGGATCGTTTACGGTTTTATTCTTTGTATTTACTGGTATTTTATTCGGCATGATATTGGGAGAATTTATGCCATGGCATGATCCAAATGATTTATTAGAATTTAATGTTTTTGTGTATGTTAAGACATTTCTAATGGTCACCTTGCCAACCTTATTTTTTGGAGCATCACTATTTTTTGTTACTGGTGCGTTAAGCAGAAATCTAATTGTAGTCTATACACAAGGCATTTTTTTGTTTGTAGTATTTATGCTAACCAAAGCTATTACTAATGAGTTTTGGCAGGCTATTTTAGATCCATTTTCTTTAACGACAACAACTTTTGTTACAAAGTCATGGACAGTTTTAGAGAAGAGTACACAGAGTATTCCATTTCTAGGAGCACTTATGTATAACAAACTGTTTTGGTTGTCTCTTGGAATATTGGCGTTGTTATATGGTTACAGAAAATTCAATTTTAATATCATTAAAGAAAAGCGATCTAAAGAAAGGAAGCAAACCCAAGTATTAGCTATTAAAAATACTGATGACACTAGTGATATAGTAATACCAAATGCTAAAAAAGAATATGGCTTGTATTCAAAATGGAATCAGTTAAAACAGTTTTCTTGGTTTTATTTTTTAAGTATCTGCAAGCAGTCATCATTTTGGGCTATTGTTATTAGTGGCATGATTATCATTCTTGTTAACTCTGTAAACCTAGGAACAGTACATGGCGTTGATAGTTATCCTGCAACATATTTTATCGTTGAAGAGCTTCAAGAAACATCCATTTATTTTTTCATTATTGTTTTGGTGTTTTATTCAGGAGAACTTGTATGGAAAGAGAGGAGCGCAAAGTTGAATCTTATATATGACGCAACACCAACCTCAAGCTTTGTTAAACTGGTAGGTAAGTATATTGGGCTAAACTTAATTTTTGTAGTGTTAATACTTACTTTAATTGGTTCGGGAATCATATTTCAAACTTTGAGTGGTTATTATAACTATGAATTTCAAGTCTATTTCTATGGTTTTTTTCTAGAGATTTTACCGTTTTTATCATTATATGCATTTATTGCATTTTTCATTCAATCTGTTGTTAATCATAAGTTTGTTGGCATTATATTAACTATAATATTCTTTATTGCCAATGGAGCTCTAGGAGTATTTGGTTTTGATCATGACTTGTATTTGTTTGGAGGAAATTCTTTAGGCACCTATTCTGATATGAATGGTTATGGCCATTCTTTAAAGCCCTATCTATTTATTAAATCATACTGGTTTTTCTTTGGTATATTATTACTTATTATTGGGTCTTTAGTATCTGTTAGAGGTATCGAAACAAACTTGGTAAAACGAATAAAAACGAGTAAATACAGATTAAACAAGCCGTTATTTAGACTGTTCAGTATAGTTCTTTTTGCATTTATAACAGTTGGAGGATTTATATTTTATAACGCTAATATTTTAAATGAATATTGGACCAATTCTGAAGCTACTGCATTTAGAGTAGATTATGAAAAAGAACTCAAACAATTTGAATACGTAGTACAACCAAAATTAGTAGATGTGAATTTACAATTTGAATTGTATCCTTCAACAAGAGATTACACAGTAGAAGGCTATTATATTTTGAAAAACACCAATTCTGAAGACATAAAATCGATTCACATTCAAAAACTTATTGAAGAGAATGTCACCATTGATAGTATTGCTTTTGAAGGTGGAGCAATGTTAGATAATCAATATAAAAAGTTTGACTATTACATTTTCAATCTAAATACAGCTTTAAAGCCTGGGGATTCTGTAAAAATGTATTTCAAGCAAAGCTTTACCACTAAAGGTTTTGAATTGGGGAATTCTAATGTGAATATTAATAATAACGGAACATTTTTCAATAATTCAGATTTACCAACCATAGGATATAATCGTAAATATGAACTTAACGATACTAGTGATCGTGAAGACTATAATTTACCTATTCGATTTAATAAAGCAGATAGAGAAGATGTAAATGAGCTTGTAAATGCTAGGTCTGGCAGTGATTCTGATGGTATTCGTTTTGAAATGACTATTGGCACATCTATAGATCAAACAGCTTTAGTTCCTGGGAATTTATTGAGACAATGGACAGAAAATAGACGTAACTATTTTCATTATAAAATGGAAATTCCAATGATTAATTTTTACTCCATAGTTTCTGCTAACTATGAAATAAAAAAGGATAAATGGACTTCAAATAAGGATTCAATTAAAAAACCTATTGATCTTGAAATTTACTACCATAAAGGGCACGATTATAATATTGATAGAATGATGACTTCTATGAAAGCTTCCCTAAACTATTACAGTAAAAATTTTAGCCCATATCAATACGAGCAATTGCGTATTATGGAGTTTCCACGTTATGCAGAATTTGCACAATCATTTCCTGGTACCATTCCATTTTCAGAAGCTATAGGTTTTGTTTTAGATATAGATGATGAAAAAGATGTAGATATGGCATTTTACGTAACAGCTCATGAAATTGCGCACCAATGGTTTGGTATGCAGGTAGAAGCAGCAAATGTTAAAGGACAACTGATGATATTAGAAACCTTGTCTCAATACGCAGCGATTATGGTATTAAAACAAAAGTATTCCGAAGAAAAAGTATTACAGTTTTTAGAAACTCAAAAAGAGGATTATAAAAAAGGAAAAGATAGAGAAGCAGGAAAAGAATCATCCCTAGCCTTGGTGGAGAATCAAGACTATGTGTATTATGCAAAAGGAGCTATCAAAATGTATGAGTTTCAAAAAGCAATAGGAGAGGAGCAAGTAAATAAAGCATTAAAGCGCTTTCTAGAAGATTGGAATACTAAAAATGGTACATTAAAGTTAAAAACCGACAGATACGCCACAACGCAAGACTTATTAAGCTATTTTAGAGAGGTAACACCAGATTCACTTCAGTATAAAATCACTGATTTATTTGAAAAAGTTATGCCTCTAGAACTGTAATTGTAGACATATTACAAAATAGAATCTCATTATTAATCTCGGTCGCATACAATTTTACTCCTAATATTTTTATAAAGAATAAGAATCAAGATGCTGAGAATGGCTTAAATAGCTTTCACATAATTAGTGACGATATAGGCCTAAAGGCAGCCATAGCTGCAATCATGTAAAATACTGGCGTATTCGCTTATTTGTTATAAATGTTCTATAATGTACCGCGTTATGTAACTTTGCTTAGTGACAAAGCATTTCACGATTACGGGTTCCCGTAAAAGTTTTTCTAACCAATAGTATATTTTTAAAATGTGAATGAAATCGACTTTGGAGATTCACGAGCACCTCTTTCCCAAATATAGGCGTGCGAGTAAACACTCTTTACAGCGTTGGCTGGTTAAGGGTGGTGGGAAAGTGTGTGGAGTGGTAAGAGTTTTCTAGTATCTTTATAAATAAAAAGTTTATCAAGTGATATATATCGAAATCAATAAAAAATTTTCCGAAAGCCATATAAGTGAATTTTCACACTCGTTGTTTAATAATTTAAAAAAAAATCCCAATTCGGAATTTATTTTTGATTTAACAAATGTTGAGTGGATAGCAAATCAAAATCTTCTCTTGCTTACGAGTCTTTGGAAATATTTAATTGAGACTAATATAAATTTCCAAGTTAAATTATTTAAAGATGATTTCAGTCTCATTAATGAAAGACAAGCTAGAAATATTGTTCAACTTTGGAATGTATGGAAAGTTTATCAAATATTGCCGTCAAATGATTACTTGAAGGTTTATTTCAATATAGATCATAATGATAAATTTAAAATTTTAAAAAACAAATTTCATTTACCAGACGACAATATTTTTTTTGATAAATACGGAATCACACCTTTTAATTCTCTAAATAAGATAGAGAAATATAATGATTTTAAAATTTTGAAAAATGAAATCGAACCAATTTATGCTTTAAATGATGCGATAAGTGAAATTGTAAAAGATAATAACTGTGAACATCCATTTATACATAACACTTTAAGCGCAATTATTACCCGAGAATTATATGAAAATTTTCTAGATCATTTTCAAGAAAATTTCTTTAAAACTGAAAATAACTGGTGCTTCTTAAGTTTAGCTTTAAAAAAGAAACTAACTAATTACAATTCGAAAAATTTAGAATCTAATTTTAATGAAGAAGAGATATCAGAAACGATTAGTTTTTTTAAGAATAAAAAAGGAAATTTTAAAAATGAATCACTGATTCAATTTTCATTTATTGATTATGGCAAAAGTATTGTTGAGACAATAAGAAGCGAATATTTAAAAGTAAATAATATCCCAGATTCAGTAGATATTGACGAATCAAATATCTTAAAATTTGCATTTCGACACAACACTTCGAGACATCCCATAGCTAATAGACTTGATAATCTTGAACAAATTATTCCAAGAGGTCTTTTTGATATTTTATCAATTGTTAAAAGATATAATGGACTGATAGTTATTAGAAGTGGCTACGGGAAAATTTTTTATGATTTTTCAGACCCATTACAAAATATTGATCAGTCTTGTCATAATTTTGGAAATGATAGTCAATCCTTTTTAGGTAATTTTATAACTATTTATATCCCTCCTTTAGCTCATGGTCAAGAATTTAACTACTCAAGTATTAAACCACAATATGTTCTAAAAAAAGGAGTAAAGCTTAAGGAAAAATATATAAGTTTATTTGAAATTCTTGACAAAATTACATCTGAAAATTTCTCTAAATCAAAATTATACTCAAAAGGGCTTGAGGAGTTAGATAAGGCTTTGAAAAGCAAATCAATGGAGTTTATATTTTTTGATTTCCAAGGATGGGAATTTGATAGGAGATTAAGTAAAATTTTTATTATCTATTTAACCACAACCTACGAGATTAATATTGGAAAATCAATTATTATAATTAACCCACCAGATAAAATTTTCCTTCAAAATATTAACCACGAAATTAGAAATCTATTAGAAAACCTTGTTACTTTTCAAACCCATCCGCTACCATTTATATACTATGATACTATAAGCGAAAATTTGTCATTTTATTGGACAGGAATATTCAATGAAACTGACAATAAAAGTTTACAAGAATTATTATATGAAATACCTGATTTACGAAAAGATGATTTTGAACAACCAGAAAATCTATCAGGAAATTTTATTTTTTTAGATGAGTATGGAAATGTTAAAAGTAATCTGCCTAGTTATGAAAGGTTTCTAAAGTTTTATAAAGAAGCATACATTCAATTAGAAGATGAAAGTATAAATAACTCACTTAAAAATGCCATAGATTACGGCAAAGAAAATTCAATTTATATATGTTCTGGAAACTATTTCACAGAAAAATATATAACGATGGATAAAATAATCTTGAATAATTTTAGAAATAACAATTTTTCAAGGTTGCTCTTTACTAGATTATCAAGAACTATAGAAAATATTGATGATTGTTTATTTATAAGTGTTACATCTATGAACACAAAAATTCTTCGCTCTATGGTTGAGCAAGGGTTAATACACAGAGAAAGAGCAATATTTCTCGACAATTATCATCAAGATTTGAAAGATTATAAGTACAAATCAAAAATTAAAATCAAATCGAGATATATTTTAGTTTGTGAATTGATAGCTACGGGGTATTTAACAAATAAAATTTATAACGAACTAAGAAATGATTTCCATTCAACTCTAATAGCAGTTGGAGTTTATATAAACACATTAGATTCTGGGGATAAAAATCTATTAAATCCAAACCTAAATAATAAAATAATATATTTAAAAAAAGATAAAATAATCAAATATGATATTAAGCATTTATCTAAAAATATTAATTCAAAAAATATCATAAGAATTAACCCATTTACTAATCAACCTATTGAAAAATCTCTAGCAAATACCAATGTTTCCGATATTATTATTTTACAGTCCGAAGATTTTTTCCAAAATATAGAAGAAGGTAAAATTAAAGTTAAATATCTTGATTATTATGGTTCCATACAGTCATATTTCTTTGATTTAAAATCTGTTTTGATTCAAAATGGCAATCAATTATTAAATAAAATATTTAAAGGAATAGAGTCAGAAATTAAAACTGAAATTGATCTAATTTTTTATCCTAAAAATTCTAGTGCGTCATATATAGATTTTGAATATTTAATTGATAAAATACTACTAAACCATTCTATTCCTGTTTTTGAAATTGAGCGATTTGAAACAAACGATGGATACAAATTTCCACATTTATCAAACTTTTATAATGATATATCTTCAAAAAAGAAAATTTTAATAATTGATGACACTACTAATACTGGAAATTCTATACAACAATTAATTGATGAGATAATATTTTTAAATATTAATGAAATTGTTGTTCTTGTGTTATTAAGTCGAATTTCAGATGAAAAATTAGAGTTTTTATCGCGGATAAAAAAAATAAAAGGAAATGTTAATGAAATAAAAATCAATATTCTATATGGCTGTCATTTGAATATTCCAACCTATAGATCAGCGAGTAATCCGAATAACCAAGAATTAAATTGGATAAATACTTTATTGAACATACAAAATTTACCTCCTAGAATTTCAGCTATATCAAGTAAAATTTCACTTGAGATATCTCATATTCCAATAGACGACTACGAAATTGATTATAAATATCTTCCTTGGAAAGGAAAGAATAATTTAAGTAAGAAAAAATTAGCTCAAACTAGGAATGAAATAGGTAAAATATTGGGTCATAGATTCTACTCTGAAAATTTCAAATATTTTAACAGTTTGATTTTGACAGATTATGATTTTTCTGACCCTGAATCTACAAAGTTAATTGAAGAGGTTATTTCAGTCTTTCTTTATGAACCATTTCTTTTTGATTCTTTTAAAAATATTTTGCCAGATGTTACTGTAATAATAGAAAATTTTATAAAATTTATTCTTTTTGATTATACTTCCTCCAAAAATTCAATATTATACTACAGTTGGGATAAGCAAGACCTAGTACATCTATTTTTTATAGTTTTTAAAGAGAATGATTTAGTAAATGAATTAAATAATTCTATAAAATTTAAAAAATTAATAAGTTTTTCGGGAATCAATAAATTAGGGACATTAAACTATATTTTTTATAAACTCTTAAAATTTATTCCACTAAACAATAATGAGATAAAACAAAAACAACTTTCTGGAGACATAAAATTAATTTTGGACAAAACACTGCAAGATAATATTGATGATTTTAGTGAAATAGTATTACGAGAAATCAAATATTTTAAATCATTTGTGGATACTCTGCCCACAGATAACAGCTTTCCATCACTACTTTCTAAAGTAACAGGAAACTATTCTAAACTACGTGATGATAAGCAACACTCTCACGCTATTAAAGCAATATATGACAAGTTTATAATGAAATTAAGAATATTGCAGTCCAAGTATTACGAAGAGCTAGCAAATGAATTATATGCTGATTGGGAAAAAATCTCACAGTTTATTAATGATATATTAAAATTATCCATCACTTTCCCTAGTTTTTTTATAATTGCTTTTGATAGAATTGAAGGTTCGAACGAAAATTCTCTACGAAATATACAAGGATATTTATCTGCTGAAATTAGACAAATAAATAAGAACTCCGATTTATATTTAATTAAAGAAAAATTAGAAATTTTTAAACTATTTTTTCTAGATAAAGATAACTTAAAAGAAGATGTCACCGATAGAATTTACAATGTTTTCGCTCAAATAACTACAAAGGATTTAGGTAAAATTATTAACAGTCAAATGAATAATTATAATGAAATATTACTTAAAACTAAATCTTCTAAACCATTAATAGAATTTAAAATAATACAAGAATCAAAACAAAAAATCAACATTGATTTTCCTAAAGTTTATTTTAAAGAGGTAATTTTAAAAGAAATTATCACAAATTTGGAACATAGGCGTGATGATACCATAGTAGAGATTGAAATCTTAACAGTTGAGAGCCAGGCTGTTATTAAAATTAGCAATAAAAAGAAGAATTCTAAAAACAAGATTGGAGGAAATGGATTGAGACAAATAAGAAAACTAAATTTATATCCAAACAAAAAAACTAGTTACAGTGACAATAGCCTAGATACTTTTAATGAAATATTTCAACAAACAATAACATTTGAATTAACGTAATATGGATACTCAAGAAATAATTATTCTCCTTTGGGATAGTAGAAAAAACTTTGAAGAAAATAAAACTAGCTGGGGCTTCTACAATGATGTGTCAAACATTTTTAAAAATGTTTATCAATTTCAATCTGAAAATGAATTTAATACTATTCTAAACTCTATTGATAATAAGGATAAATTAATATTCTGTTGTCACGTAAATTTTGGTGATATAACGCAAGGATTTTATTTATTTAAAAATTCAAGAATTGAAAAAGAATATAATATTCCTGATATCTATTATATTTCTAGTGGAGGAGATGATGCAGAGACAATGCTTAGAGATAAAAATTTGGGCAAAATTAATGTTAGGCAATATAATGAATTTGAAAGGGATGTTCAATTAGATAAAATAAAATCATTCAATTTGTCGGATTTGAAAAATGAAAAAATCCCTAATGAGCAAATAAAGAAAAAAGGAATTTTTTTAAGTCACTCTTCTAAAGATAGAGTTGTTGTAGAAAAATTTAGAGATATTATATTAATTCAAGGACTTGGATATAATATCAACGATATTAAGTTTACAAGCTCTGAGGCAAGTGGTATCGAAGGCGGAATAAATATTCCAAATGATTTGAGAGATTTTCTAAATAAAAAAACAGGTTTTTTCATCCAATTTTTATCTAATAATTATTTAGAAAGTCGAATATGTTTGAATGAAGAAGGAGCTGGTTGGATTTTGTGTGAAGAAAAATTTAATCTTCCACTTATATTGCCACCCTCCAAATCAAAGTCAATATCTTGGATAAAAAATGCTGATAAAGGAATAAATATTGATGACCATACATCCTTAAAAAGAATATATTTTGATAGGAAAGATTTTTTTGAATCTGAAAGAATTAAAGAAATGAATTTTACTGAAAAAGTAGATGAATTTGTAAAGTGGTATAAAAATTCGTATTAATTTTCTTCGGCCTCAGAAAACTTTGGTAAAACAATAGGGGAGTTGAGCGTTAAGCGCTTTAGAGATTTAGACCAAAGTAATCAAGATTATTCCAAAAATATTTGAGGCTAATTCAAAACCATCTTTATACTAACAAAGACTTTCTAAAGTGTAGCGAGCGACCCGTACATTGTTTCCAAAGTTTTGTGCAGCCTTGATTTTTTTGTTTCTTTTTTCATCAAGGAAAAAAGAAAGGGAATATATAATGTATTTACCGAGCTTAATTCTATTTGACATAATAATAAACCACTCTACAAAAAAGTATTAAACAAAAGAACCACATAGAGTAAGTGTAAAGAAATTTATGTTGGCTGTAGCTTTAGATTAAATTTTTTACTCTTACGGCAAACCTGCCCATAATTCTCTTAAAAAACTTTTCCAGCACAATTGTCCAGAATACTCAAACCTAATAGCCTTAAAGGCTCGCTTATCGTAGCGCAAATAAGCTTTTACATAATTACTAACGATATAAGCCTAAAGGCAACCATATCTGTAATTATGTAAAATACTAGCGTATTCGCTTATTTGTTATAAATGTTCTATAATTTATATTATGTAAAATAGAATATTTAAGAAGGTGCTGCTAACTCCTTCTT
>Ga0209344_10004370_pt1 | contig 13038 bp, 8 predicted proteins | sample Cruoilmetagenom6_FD_187293 | JGI IMG/M metagenome (GOLD analysis project Ga0209344, IMG submission 187293) | Oil polluted marine microbial communities from Coal Oil Point, Santa Barbara, California, USA - Santa Barbara Oil Seep Sample 6 (SPAdes)... | ecosystem: Environmental > Aquatic > Marine >...
ATCGCCATCGCCATCGCCATCGCTATCGCTATCGCTGCCGCAGTCGACTATCGACGAGTGAGTACCCGGCAGGGGCGGTTCCATCGGAGCACCAGTCCCTTCTCACGAAAGGGCGCTGATCGGACTACCATCATCGATTGCGATCTACGATAGCGATTGCGATAGCGAGCGGTGTCGGATAAATAGAGAGACCGTGCCGCTGTGACAGAATTGAGCGCCGCCATCTCGGCAATAGGGAGCAATCTATGATCGCTACGACCTTCCGGATCGGCCTCGCGCTCGTGTTGGTTCTCGGCTTCGCGGTAGCGGATGTCACTGCGCAGACCTCCGCCGTGGACAAATGGCTCGATACATTCTCGCCCTCGACCCTGACCCGAGAGGAGCAGCGAAAAGAGCTCGAGTGGTTCATCGAGGCGGCAAAGCCATACAAGGACATGAAGATCAACGTGGTCTCGGAGACCATCGATACCCATGTCTTCGAGTCCAAGGTCCTGGCCAAGGCCTTCTCGGAGCTGACCGGGATCGATCTCACCCACGATCTTATCCAGGAGGGTGATGTCGTCGAGAAGCTCCAGACCCAGATGCAGTCCGACCGCAACATCTATGACGCCTGGGTCAACGACTCGGATCTCATCGGGACTCACTTCCGCTACGGCAAAGTGGTTCCGTTGTCGGACTGGATGGCGGGAGAGGGCAGAGACGTGACCCTGCCGACTCTCGACATCGACGACTTCATCGGTCGCAGCTTCACCACCGCTCCCGACGGCAAGCTCTACCAGCTCCCGGATCAGCAGTTCGCCAACCTCTACTGGTTCCGTGCCGACTGGTTCGAGCGCGAGGACCTCAAGAAACGATTCAAGGCAAAGTACGGCTACGACCTCGGGGTCCCGGTCAATTGGTCGGCCTACGAGGACATCGCCGATTTCTTCACCAACGATGTCAAGACCATCGACGGCGAGCGGGTCTGGGGCCACATGGACTATGGCAAGAAGGATCCCTCGCTGGGTTGGCGCTTCACCGACGCGTGGCTGGTCATGGCCGGCGCCGGCGACAAGGGCATTCCCAACGGCAAACCGGTTGACGAGTGGGGGATCCGGGTCGAGGGCTGCAGCCCCGTCGGTTCGAGTGTCTCCCGCGGCGGCGCCACCAACGGCCCGGCCGCGGTCTTCGCCACGACCAAGTACATCGAGTGGATGGGCAAGTACGCCCCGCCGGAGGCCGCGGGGATGACCTTCTCCGAGGCAGGCCCCGTCCCCGGGCAGGGAAACATCGCCCAGCAAGTCTTCTGGTACACGGCCTTCACAGCGGCCATGACAAAACCGGGTCTTCCGGTGATGAACGAAGATGGCACCCCCAAGTGGCGGATGGCGCCCTCGCCCCACGGACCGTACTGGGAAGAGGGGATGAAGCTCGGCTATCAGGATGCGGGATCGTGGACGCTTCTCAAGAGCACCCCGGTCGAGCGGCGCAAGGCGGCCTGGCTTTACGCTCAGTTCACCGTGTCGAAGACGGTCTCGCTCAAAAAGACCCTCGAGGGGCTGACACCGATTCGCGAGTCCGATCTTCAGTCCGAGGCCATGACCGAGGCGGCGCCCAGGCTTGGCGGGCTCGTGGAGTTCTACCGCAGCCCGGCGCGGGTCGCCTGGACCCCCACCGGGACCAATGTCCCCGACTATCCCAAGCTGGCCCAGCTCTGGTGGCAGAACGTGGCCGAGGCCGCGAGCGGCGAAAAGACGCCGCAGGAGGCCATGGACAATCTGGCGAAGCAGCAGGACAGGATGCTCCAGCGACTCGAGCGGGCCAAGGTCCAACAGGAGTGCGGCCCCAAGCTCAACCCGGCGACGAGCGCCGAGGAGTGGCTGAAGCGGCCCGGCTCACCAAAACCGAAACTGGCCAACGAGAAACCCAAGGGCGAGACCGTGCCCTACGACCAACTCCTCAAGGCCTGGCAAGAGGGTCGGGTGAGGTAGCCCTGGTTTCTCTGCCCCTCGTCGCGCCGAATTCCTTGTGACTTCCATGACGCCCACGAGACGTGGGCGCTAAAAAGGCGACTTCTTCGAAGGTGGCGCTCAAGCCGAAATGGTTGTTTCGGCAATAATCGGCCGTATCCGTTTCCATATTCGATCCCGATCTCGGTGTCCGATGTAGGGTGGGCCTGGGCCCACCTTCAGACACCTTCCCGCCGAGTCAACGCTCCTACGAAGTCAGAAAACCCTCAATTGCGATGGCTTGGCGTCCTTTGAGCCTTGGCGGTTCAACCCAAGCGGTGGTGCGATGTGCTCGCACCGCTACACTGACTCGGTGGGAAAGAAGAAAGGCTGTCTGCGGAGGATCGGGTGCCTCGCGGCAGTGGTACTGACTCTTATCGCGTGCGTTGCGGCCTGGGTCTTCCTGACCTGGCCCGATGTGCCGGCCCTTGCGACCGAGAATCCGGAGACAACGGCATTCATCGAAACGGCAAAGGCGCGGGGCGATGGAGTGGAGTGGAATTGGGTGCCGTATGACCGGATCTCCATCGAGATCAAGAAGGCGGTCGTGGCGGCCGAGGACATGAGTTTTTTCTCGCACAACGGTTTCGACACCCATGAACTCAAGATCGCGGCGCGAGATGCTGTGCAGGGCAAGCGGGTGCGCGGTGCGTCGACGCTCACCCAGCAGTTGGCCAAGAATCTCTGGCTGTCGCCGTCGCGATCGCCGCTGCGCAAGGTGAGAGAGGCGATCCTGACCTGGCAGCTGGAAAGAAGCCTCTCCAAACAGAGGGTTCTCGAGCTCTACCTCAACGTGGCCCAGTTCGGAACCGAGACCTATGGTGTCGGAGCGGCTGCGAGTCGCTACTTCGGCGTTCCGGCCGGTACCCTGAACGCCGACCAGGCCGCCCGGCTTGCGGCCGGTTTGCCCCGGCCCTCGACCTGGCACCCGGGAGTCTCCAGCCGAGGCTACTCGGCTGCGGTTTCGAGGATTCAGGATCGGGTTTCACGGTGCGATTGGCTCGACAAGCTCTTGTGATGGGATCTGGGGACGTTCGATGAGCGCCGCAGATTGATCTGTCATGGGTGTTTGCAATAGATCCCAGATGACTGCGGTCGCGCGGCTCCGCCACTGGGGGTTGGTAACCGAGCGACGCCGGGCATGGGCCAGGACAGTTGGGACCCGCGGGTTTTCTGCCTTCCTTAACCTCCAGGGACGAACACGCTCAGCGGTGGCGGGAATAGGCAGGCCGGAGACTCGTTTTCACATGATGTTTGAAAGAGGATTGTTTGCTCGGTGAGACCCTGCTCCACTACCGCATCTCGGCCGCGCTCGGGGCCGGAGGCATGGGAGAGGTCTACCTCGCTCGGGACACCAAGCTCGGGCGGGATGTCGCGATCAAGATCCTGCCCCGACAGCTGAGTTCGGATTCCCAAAGGCTCGAACGCTTCCGGAGGGAAGCCTCCATTGTCGCCGCTCTCAATCATCCCAATATCGTGACGATTTTCTCGGTGGAGGAGACCGAAGACCTTCACTTCTTCACCATGGAGCACGTCGACGGCCACATCCTCTCCGATCTCGTGCCTGACGACGGCATGCCAATGGCTCAGTTCAAGAACTTTGCGATCCCACTCGTTGATGCCCTGTACGCTGCCCACGTCCAGGGTGTGACTCACCGGGATCTCAAACCCGGTAACATCATGGTGAACCGCGACGGTCACCTCAAGGTCCTCGACTTCGGTCTCGCCAAGGTCCAGATCGCCGACACGCCGGACCACACGAGTGACTCGCTGGTGGAAACTGAGTTTCTCACCGGTCACGGCGAGATTCTGGGCACCACTCCATATATGTCGCCGGAGCAACTCAAGGGCCAACCGGCCGACAGCCGATCGGACATCTTCGCGCTCGGGACCGTGCTCTATGTCATGGCCACCGGGAAACACCCGTTCCACTCCGCCAGTTCGGCGGAGACCATCTCGTCGATCCTGAGCCACTCTCCACCCCGGGTGCGAACCCTTAATTCCAATCTGAGCCAGGGACTGGGCGCGATCATCAACCGGTGTCTCGAGAAGGATCCATCGCTCCGCTACCAAACCGCGCTCGATCTCAGACACGCTCTGGAAAACCTGGAATCAGGGAAGGTGGCCGACGAGGGACCGTGCACCGAGATCGTGGATGAGGCCCCTTCAGGTCGGCCGCGGTCGCGCTTCCCCGTCCGCTTCGCTGCTGCTGCCACTGCCATTGTTCTAGTGGTCGCAGGCGCCGTTGCGGTGTGGAAGACTCGAAACGCCTCGGCGCCCTCGCTCCGCTCCCTCGCGATCCTCCCATTCGCCAATCTGAGCGGCGATCCAGGGCTCGACCAATTGAGCGAAGCCTTCAGCTCCGGTCTCATCACGACGTTGCGAGAGCATGAGGGTCTGCAGATCATCGGCAGATCGGAGTCTTTCAGCCACCGAAGCAAGAGCCCCGGACGGTTGAAGCGCGATCTGGGTGTCGGTTCGGTGGTCGAAGGTGAAATCCGCGAGGACGGCATCGGTCTTCGCATGGCCATCAGCCTGACCGACACCGATACGGGGTTTGTTCTTTGGTCGCACACCTACTCCGCCGCCGCCGACCAGGCGTATCGGACGCAACAGGCGATCGCTCGCGATCTCGCAACGTATCTTTCGATCCCCCTCAGCATGAAGGACCGGCGTCGAATGGCGACGGATGCCGATGAGTCGCATCTGGCCTACGACTATTTCGTAACTGGATCTCGTTTTCTCGATGCCCCCGATGAACCCCGTGGCCCCGATTCCGCGGCCGAGAATTTCAGGCAAGCCCTCCGGGTCGCACCGGATTTCGCCCTCGCCCATGTCGGTCTGAGCGAAGCGTTGTGGCAGATCTACCATCGGGACGGCAACGGGGAAGCGTTGGCCGAAGCCGAGCGCGAAGCCGAAACCGCCTGCCGGATCGATCCGGAGATGCCCACGGCCCAGGTGGCGTTGGCGCGCATCCACCGAACCACCGGCCGCCACGATTCCGCCATCGAAGAACTCGAAGATGTTCTGGCTCGTCATCCGCGACCCGACGAAGCGTATCGGGAGCTCGCGCGAAGCTACCAACGGGTCGGGAATCTCGACGAAGCCGAGAACGCCTTCCGCGCGGCCACCGCCCTGCGCGCGGACGACTGGTCCAACTGGAACTCCCTCGGCACCTACTTCATGATTCAAGGTCGCTACGAGGATGCCCTCCCGGCCTTCGATCGAGCGGCGGAACTGGCGCCGCCGGAGATCGTTCGACCCAAACAACAACTCGCCACCTACCACCTCCACATGGGACGCTTCGACGAATCCATCGATGCCTTCGAGCGTATCCCGGAGACGAGTCGGGGCCCGGGCCTGGCTTCCAATCTCGGCACCGCCTATTTTTTCTCCGATCGTCCGGATAAGTGGGAACAAGCCGAGAAGAACTATCTGACAGCGGTTCGACTGAGTCCCAGGGACGCCATGTACCAAGCCAACCTCGGTGACCTCTACGCCGCGATCGATCGTCGCGAGGAAGCACAGGAACGTTATCTTCTGGCTCGATCGCTCGTCGAGGAGAGGATCGAGGCCGATCCTGGTAATCCGGCCCTGCTCACCGAGTTTGCCGACTATTCGGCCAAGGGGGGCGACTGCGAGACCGCGCTCTCACTCACCGGTGAGCTTCGCAGCACTCTGCCTGATAACGGTCCAAGCGCCCACCAATTGGCCTATATCTTTGCCATGTGCGGCGAGGACGATGCCGCGATGGCTGCCATCCGCCGCGCTCTCGAGCTGGGTGAGACGGCCGAGATGATCCGCCAGGAGGACGAGTTTCGCGCGCTCCGTTCCCGACCCGATTTCATCGCGTTGGTCGAATGATCAGTCGTTCCACTTGATTCTGGGGTCCACAGAGCAAAGATAGGGGCCCTTGGCGCCGTCATCGCAGCGGTAGACCGTCACCATGTAGGGCCACTCGGCGTTGGGGATCTTCGGTTTCGGTTTGGGTTGCACCTTGATCGAGGACGCACCGCACCCGAGGTTGACATCGCCGAAGTAGTTCTCGCTCCCGCCGCCCTTGCCGGGGTCGTAGCGGATCTCCCAGTAGAGGTCACCGAGCTCCGGGTTGGTCTCGCCCACCCAGTAGACCTTCTTGATTTTGGCCTTTTTCCCGCGTGAGATGATCGCGGTTTCGGGGCTGACCGTAATCGTGCAGCCGCCGGATCCATCGGCCACCGCCGTCAGAGTCACCTCGCGCGATTCATTGTCGGCGGCGGCGCCGCCCGGCCACGAAATCAAAATGCCGCAGGCGATCCCGATCATCACGGCGACAACGGGACGTTCAATGTTCTTTCGGCGCATCCTTACCTCCGACCGATCTGATGGGTCCCCGATGCAGGGAGTAGTTTTAGATTCAATCTCAAAGTCTCGATTGAGCGTAGCTTTGCATTCACACGAGGTCAAGACGGAGATGGCTCCGCCATATCCTCTGGTCGACAATCCACACCTATTTGCCGACCATGGCCGCCACCACCGCCTACCACGGCAAATCCCCGGTACTCATGAATGAACCGGGCTGGTGGTCAGTCAGATTCATGCAGAGGATGACCAGGAGGGTACGTTTTCTGAAAGCCATCTGTGGCTTCGTGCATGACGTACTCGTAGGAAAGCATCCACTCCTGGGACGCATTCGGATCAGTGATCAACAGCGACATGAGTCGCAACGAAGGTGGGTGGTGAGGGTGGAGGGAAAGAGAGTGATCGAGATGCTTCTGAGCAGAGCGGGTCCAGCCCAGGCGACGGCACGCATCCGCGATCAGGAGATGATCACGGTACGTCGTCTTGGTATGCCCGGGGAGTCGATCGAGGGTCTCCGCCATGTCGAGAGCCTTTCGAAGCTTCTGAGGGTCAACGGTTTTCGGCCGGGGCTGCTTGCGTTTGTGGGTGATGATTTGGGAAGGGACCGCTTGGAGATACGTCCGAGTGAAATGTGCAGACATCACCAACTTGCGGGCAAACTGGACGAAATAGAAGGTGTTGATCACTGCGATCACGGTGAGAAGGGTGGCGAATGCGATTTGGAATACCCTTGGCGTGACTTTATTCGAGATGGGTTGTCGGGGCGCGACGCCACGAGACAGGCACAGAAACACCACGAGAAAAAACTGAAACTTCCCGTACGGATGCTCGACAACATAGTCGACCGCCATTGCTGCGCAGAGCGTTATCAGCTGGACCGTCGCATAGAGATGGAGTGAGTTTCTGCCTCGTACCCACTTCAAGGAGGCGTGAACGATCAGAGCCAGAAGAAACCCCACCCAGATGAAGAATCCTGGCCAGCCGACCTCGCCAAGGAACTGGACGTGGTCGGAGTGCGCTCTTCGTACCTGGTTTTCTTCATCGAACCACACGTAGCGCTCTTTGACGCGATAGACGGGGTAGTGGGTCTGCCAGTCACCAATTCCGACTCCGAGAGGATTGTGGTGCACCATGTTGAGGGTGTTGATCAGGTAGATCCCCCGGTCGCTCTCCAAAAAACTCCCCGGCTCGAGGATGAAACTGACGGCCGATCGGACCTTTCGATCTACCCGCTGATCCACCGTTGCCACGAGGGCCACGATCGCGGAGAAACCGAGGAGCACTGACAACCCGATGAGAAGCAGGCGTTTCGGTCTGCCTCCGGCGAATGAAAGGGCGAAAAGACAAATGAGGCCGATTGCGAGACCGAAGAGCGCGGCGCGGCTCTGCAGGGTGATCAGGTAAACCAGTTCCAGGATCAAAAGTACCGCGAGGGGCGCGATCATTTTCCAGTTCCGCTTCGACGTAGACGTTGTGGTCAATCCCGTCAGGATGAAAATCTGGCCAAGCATCGCCATGGCCATGGGGTTCTTGTAACCCAAAAGGGAGGGATGTCCGACCAGATCGGAGGGGTCGATCGGTTTCAAGACAGCAAGTAGTCCGCTGGCCTGAAACAACCCGATGAAGGTCACAGCGGCAATGCTCAGCACCATCATCGCTCGAACTACCCGTTGGACACGGACGTCGATTCGATCCCAACCGAGCAAGAAGATCAGCAGCAGGAACAGCAGGAAATACTGCTGCAGCTCGTAGCGAGCATTCTCCTTCACAACGGTCCAAGAGAGAGAAAGCACGAGATAGGCGAGGAAGGCACTCAACCACATGACTGGTGGGAGCCGCAGAGCCGCCCTCAACGATGGCAATCCAACCCGCCTGCCGAGGATCCACGATGCTGACGCGACGAATAGCCAGCCCAGGATCATCACCGCGACGAGTTTTGGCTCGCGGTACAGAAAAAACACGAGCGAGTGGTTGTAGAAACCCACCAGAAAAGCAACTGCTGGTAGACCGGCAAATAACCCAAGAATGATCAGCAGTGTGGTCTCTGGTGCCGCCGACCCGTGTTGTTCGTCAGGGTTCAACGGATATCCGTGGAACGCGGGCCCTCGACGATCGTCGCCCATGCCGAGTGTTCGAATGAGAATCTCAGCCAAGGCTGAGGCTTGGTGGGCAACAAGGGTTCGAGTGCTCCGACGTTTCTTGGTCCGATCGAGAATTGCTCGAAGAAGACCCTGTGAGGCATATTTGCCGTCGAGTTCAGAACGAATAGCACTCTCCTGACATCGTCAAATTGAGAGCCGCGCCGCAGCGAAATCTGACGGGCAACGAGGTCTATCCAGAGATCCTCGTGCCAATTGAAACCCTGAATCGTATTCGTATTGAGCCTTCGGCCGGAACCGTCTTCAAGAATGAGCCTGAGGTTGGTCTTTTTGGCGGGTTGGGTGGAGTTCATCTTGATGACCATCCTGAAGTCTGTGGGCAGACCCTTGACCGGGACGATTCGCGTGACCTCCTCCCCATTGGAAATCAAAAAGAACGGTTCGACTTCGATGTAGGCGCTCGGAGACTCAGGACCAGATCGACGAAGCAAATTCAATCTGATGGGAGTTGGCCCCGGGAAGGGCCATATCCTCAGCCGATAATGGCCGTCTTCACGCCACCTCCCCACCTCCGATGACCATGACGGGCGCTGCGGTGCGTGACCGAGTGGGCTGAATTCTCTCGGTATGTCTCGCCAATATGCTGCCACGCCCGCTACGACGGAAACGGCGAGAATCAAGCTGCACAGCCAACGCCGCAACCGGACTTTCGGGTTCATGGCGCACGAACAGAACGTGAGGAGAAGAACGGTCCCGGGAACAACCACGTACCGATTGCCGGCTGAAGGCGCCACGAAGAAAATCGGGATCAACAGGGAGACCAGTGCAACAGGTAGAATCACGTCGAATCGCCTGCGAGCGTGATAGGACACCCACCAAACGATGGCGGAAAGAACGACGAGGCTGTTCCAGCCGGCGAGACGCATGAACTCGAGGCTGCCGGCTTTTTGCCTCACCACTTCCAGAATGCCGAGTTGCCGCGCGATGATCGGGGAGAGATCGTAGCCGAACATCGTGTACAAAACCTCGTTGAAAAACATGGTGGTCAATCGGAATCCCCAGTGGGTCTCGGCAAGGCGGCTCGGGACATACGGGAACCCCACCCGTGACAGCATATGGGCCCCCGCCTGAATGATGACCGCGGCCGCAACGATCCACGCATGTCGCCTGGCTTCTGCTGTCCCTTCAAGACGAATCTTGAAAATGTAGGCGGGCGCCAGGAAGGCCGTGTACGGACCGGACAAGGAGCAGAAAACCAACAGTCCCCTATACAGCCACTTGACTGCCCTGTGCCGGTCATCGGTTCTTTCGCAAAGCAGGATCACGCCGATGATCCCGCAAAAAACCTGGGAGTTGGTCGAGTTCAGCCAGACCTCGCCGGATGTCGCTGCCGGACCGAAGAGAAGTACGGCGGCCACGAGAAGCCGCTGAGGCCGCGTTGCCCAGATCCGTGAATTCCCGAAGAAAACGAGACCAAACGGGATCAACTGCACCAGGAAAGCCCAGATGGTCGTCACATGGGGGGCGGCGCCAAGGGACACCAGGTTTGCAGCGAGAGTTGCAGGAACGTTTGCTGACAGATTGAGATAGCTCGGATAACCATTCGAGATGAAAAGAAGGGACTCGAGAATCCCGCTCTGACGGGCGTACGAAAAATAGATGGTTGCCTCTTCGGCCCAGAAACGTGGATCCGACACGAGATTGGGGGCTCTCGAGACTACGAGCACAGCGATCAGCGTCAACCACAGCAGCCGCTCCCACCGACTCCCGCAATCCTGGGTCAAGCTTGGAACATCGATCGACTTCTCAGTTCCATGATGACCGCTCTCGGTGGCGCCGGGTGCGATATTCGTGGTCAATTCAGACGCTACCTGCCGAGACACGCCGCTCGGCGCGCTGCGCTTCATCCGCCAATTGGACGAACGCCCATGACATGGCGTTTTTGCTTGAACCAAGACTGGTGAAACAGTCCATCAGGGAGCAACGGTGGTCCACCCCGAGGAATCACCGCTTTCAAACCCGTCGCGGAAGACCGTCCACGTATCGGGCAGGCTGAATACCGCCAGTGCGTCTTCGCCTGAACCCGCCACGTACAGGTTTCGAGAATCCGGGCTCACCGCGAAATCTGTCGGGTAGGAAATCCCATCAACTCCATCCACACCGTCCCGGTAAACAGCTTCAAGCTCGAGGTATCCGTCGAACCAGTCTCGCGTGAAGACGGCCACAGCGTTCTCATTCTCTCCGGCAACGATCGTCTTGTGTCCTATCGGCGTGACCACAACTGCTGATGCACCCTCCAACCCGTCAACTCCATGCTGGTTGTCGGTAAAGAGCCAGACCTGCGTCAGGCCCCCTGTCGCCGGGTTTCTTACGGCGGCGCTCAGCCAATCACTCCCTGTGATGTAGGCGTTGATCCCACGAGAGTCGAGCGCAACCCCTCGCGGCCTCTCGCCCGTCATCACGTTCTCGACAAAAACGAGTCCATCGCGCGTGGGGTCCTCGGTGAAAACGGAAATATGGTCGTCAAGTTCGGCAGAGACATAGACGTAGGCGCTGTCCGGGCTCACCGCCACTGATGCCGGCCCCAGCATCTCGACCAATTCCGCTCCGTCCTGCTCGACATCGACGAAGGCCAACTCGTCAGAGGTTGCCTGACGGACGAACACGGCCAGGGTGTCTTCGGTGTAGCCGGTCACCAACACATATTTGCCGTTGGGCGCAACCGCCACCGCATTGGCGCCGTTGAGCCCGAATATTCCCTGGACGTCGTCCTGGTATATCTCTGAAAAACTGAGCAACCCGGACTCAGAATCTCGTGAAAACACCAACAGGGAATCGTCGACTTCAGTGACGACGTAGACCTGGCTGCCATCGGGGCTCACGGCTACCGAAGAAGGAAATCTCATGTTCGTAACGCCGTTGACTCCGTCCCGGTGGAGTTGGAGGAATTGCAGAGAGCCGTCAACCGTATCGCGTCTGAACACCGCAAGCGCATCTTCCAGTTTTCCGACCGCGTAGATGTTCTGGCCATCCGATGAGACAGCGACCGACGACACACCTCTCAACCCGTCCACACCGCCCACGTTGTCACGCACCAGGCTCGAAAAGGTGATCAAGCCGGCAACGGTTGGAACCGCAACAATCAAAATCGCGGCAACGACTCTGAATACGACTTTGTTGGATCGATCGGTACCCAAAGACGTCGAATCTGGTTGACCCGTGATCATCCGGTGCCCCCTGGCTTGTTCTGAATCGAGATTGCTGAACGTCTCAGTTTACCATGCGCTATTGAGTCGAGCCGTCGTTCAGAAATGGCGCCAGTCGAGACCCGCCGCCTCCGTCCGGTCTGCAAACTCTGCCTCGCCGCGAGCGGCGAGGTAGTAGATGTGGTAGATCCCGCCCTCGATGAACGCCCTCGGCTTACGCGGCATCGGCTCTCACCTCCGATGGACTGAATCTACGATGCATTGTGAGGTTGTGATACCTGGCACGATTCGCGGAGGAGGGGGTCGTTTCAAGCCCTTTCGAGGCGGGCTGCGATGTCGCCCCAGCTCTTGTCGGCCGCATCGCCGGGGAACGAGCGTGCCCAAATTCGGTAGGCGTCAACCAACTGGACCACGCCGTGGGTCGCCGGGGCCTGGTTTTGTGCCAGGCAGTTTCCGCAAAGCCGCATGGGGTACTCCGAACGGAGAATTCCTCGACGGACGGCGGTGAAGCCGGAACCGCGCCAGACCGCCAACGGGCGGTCGGCCTCGACGGAACCGAGCGCAGGTGCGTCATCCTGCATGAAGCAGCACGCCTTGACCTGACCGTCGCAGGCGATGTACATGGTCTTGAAAGGCTCGTGGCAGACGGCTGTGGTATCCACCCGCTCGATGCCGAGCCGGCGCCGAACCCTCCGGTGCGGTGATTTCACATCCACGGACTCCGCCGGCTCCTGGTAGTGTCTGGTCACTCTCGCTGTCCGAGGCCTGACGGCTTCAGCCAGGGTGTGGAGCGGAGGCGCGTTGGGGTGCGTCGAAGCGGGTCGGTACAACGCGAGGTTGGGGTGGATATCGAGCGTGATCCCGGCGGTTTCGGCCGTTCGGAAAGCCCGCTCGATGACCGGGCGGGGATCCTTCCAGCCATCCGCCGCGGCGTGACCCTCGAGGGAAGGGAAGATCTCGATGTGTTCGTGCAGCGGCGTGACCGCGATCCGGTCGACCCCAAGCTCCGCGAGCATCTCGACAAATCGATCGAGCTTCGCCATGTGGTGGCGGAACGAAAGCGAGTTGACCTCGATGAGCGGGTATCGCATCCCAGCGCTCGAGCGTGCGGTGGCGAGTCGTTCGATCCCTGTGATGAGGCGTTCGAAGTTCCCACCGGCGTAGACGCTCTCGTATTCGCGCGCTGTGGTCCCCGACAGGCTGATGGTCACCCGATGAACCCGCGAATCGACGATCGCGGGCGCCCACCGCTCGAGTTTTGAACCGTTGGTGAAGAACTCGATGAGTACCCGGTTCTCGGCCAGACATTCCAGGAACTGACCGAATTCCGGGTGAGCGGTGGGTTCACCCCAGCCCGAGATCTGCACCTTGAGCGCCGAGCGAGCGAGTTCGTTGATGTAGTCC
>Ga0209344_10004371_pt1 | contig 13038 bp, 14 predicted proteins | sample Cruoilmetagenom6_FD_187293 | JGI IMG/M metagenome (GOLD analysis project Ga0209344, IMG submission 187293) | Oil polluted marine microbial communities from Coal Oil Point, Santa Barbara, California, USA - Santa Barbara Oil Seep Sample 6 (SPAdes)... | ecosystem: Environmental > Aquatic > Marine...
TGTTATTTTCCAAATAACATGTAGGTGTGCCACCCAATTACATTCAGTGCCGCCATTAGATTGCACACAACTTTGCCACCTCAGAGACGACAATACGGCCAAAATTGGTCATCGATATAATTATTTTTGTTGGCAACTCAGAGCCTGAAGGGGTCAAAAGTAGTGACTAATATTCACCTCAATTAAAGTCAGCTAGGATACGAAACTGGGCATTGATGAATTCAAGAATAAAGACTCCTCCGTGCGCTTAGTTGACATGCCTTATCGGACTATCTTAACGTCAAGTGATAGCCCAGACTAATGGAATGGTCGCCCCTACTCAAAACGGCATCTATGTGCCAAAGTATGGAGAGTGATAGTTCACACAGCAAGAGAGGCGACCACTATGAATATTAGTACAGTTGGCATTGATCTAGCAAAAAACGTTTTCCAAATTCATGGAGCTAACGAACGAGGCAAGAAATTGTGGAACAAGCAATTACAACGCAAAAAAATGTTAAAATTTTTCACTAGGATACCTCCATGTTTGATTGGTATGGAAGCTTGCGGTAGTGCACATTTTTGGGCAAGAAAGTTAGAAGAGTTAGGGCATACCGTTAAACTAATGGCTCCGCAATTTGTAAAACCGTACGTTAAAACAAATAAAAACGATGCGGCGGATGCAGAAGCTATTTACGAAGCAGTAACAAGGCCTTCTATGCGGTTTGTTCCGATCAAGAACGGCGAGCAACAAGCAATTCTATCAATACATCGTGCACGCCAAGGGTTTGTAAAAGCAAGGACGGCACAAGCAAATCAAATAAGAGGTTTGCTCATGGAATATGGCATTATAATCCCACAAGGTATCGTTAACATAAACATAAACAAAAACACACCGGAAATACTGGAGGATGCCGAAAATGAATTACCGGGCATATTTCGTCAACTGTTGCAGCGGCTGACTAGCCATTTAAAGGAGCTTAATCTCCAAGTAATTGCGTTAGACTCACAAATTCAAGCCTATCATAAGGCAAACGAAGCAAGTAAAAAATTAGCAGAAATACCCGGTATTGGACCAATTACCGCAAGTGCACTGACAGCTTCTATTGGAGATGCAAAATGTTTCAAGAATGGCCGTCAATTGGCCGCATGGTTGGGACTCGTTCCGCGACAACATTCAAGCGGAGGAAAACCTTCACTGGGAGGGATAAGTAAACGAGGCGATTCTTATCTGAGAACATTACTTATTCATGGAGCTAGGTCTGTAGTTCGCGTAGCTACAAGCCAAAAGACGGCAACACACTGCTGGGCTATAAACCTAGTAGAACGACGTAATAAGAATATTGCAGCTGTAGCTTTAGCCAATAAAAATGCTCGAATTGTATGGGCATTATTGGCACAAAACCGTGAGTATCAACAAAATTTTAACTCAGTAGCGTAAAAGCATATTTTAAAAGGAGAGTAGCACTTCAATGGGAGGAACTCCCAACCGATTGTTCAGGCAATCATGACATGATGGCAAGACAGGTCAGACCGTGGTAGGTCAAACCTTATTCACACAGGGAGCGAAAAGCTCGACAGACTGTTCAGGAGCCTACCAGCATATTCCATCAGGGACATGGGTTATATAACCCTTAATTAAAGTCCGGATCTATGGCTGCAATCTTAACCTTCTTAAAATCATGAAATGAAAACTTGGCAAATGGGGGGCGACCATCTATGTGTGAAAACGTTTTGATCACTTTTTCGAATAAGCATCGGATACTTATGATCAATCAATCTCAAAACAAGATAATAATTCACTCTATATTTGCTATAATATTCATTAGGTTAATTGATTCTATGTTGGCTATATGTCACGTCATATTAAAGGTTCATCTCGCTCCCAATCAACCCTCTTTCCAGAAATGCTTGAAGATTTTGTCGCTAAAGAAAATCCTGTTAGAGTCATTGATGTATTTGTCGATGGTTTAGATTTAGAAAACCTTGGTTTCAAAGGTGTTCAATCTAAAGCAACAGGTCGTCCTGGTTATCATCCCGCCATATTACTCAAGATTTATATCTATGGTTATTTAAACAGAATTCAGTCGTCACGCTGTCTAGAGCGAGAGACACAACGTAATGTTGAACTTATGTGGCTCACAGAACGTTTGTCACCAGACTTTAAAACGATTGCTGACTTTAGAAAAGATAACCATCTTGGAATTAAAAACGCCTGTAAAACCTTTGTTCAAATGTGTCATAAATTCAATATGTTTAGTGAAGCGACCGTAGCCATTGATGGTAGTAAATTTAAGGCGTCCAACAACAAAGATAAAAACTACACACCGAGTAAAATAAAGTCACATATTGAGCGAGTAGAAAAACATATCAATAATTATTTTCAGCAACTTGAACAATCAGATTCACAAGAGAACTCACCAAATGACATTGCTAATATTGAATCTAAGTTAGATTTCCTAAAACAACATCTCGTTGAACTAAAAGGGATGGAGTTAGCCGTAAATAATCATCCTGATAAACAAATATCAACGGTCGATCCTGATTGTCGCTTGATGAAAACACAGGGTATGACACGAGCGATTTGCTATAATATACAAAGCGCTGTCGATACGAAACATCATTTAATTGTTGCTCACGAAGTCACCAATACCACCGATAGAGGCCAGTTGTGCAATATGACCAAACAGACACTTAAAGCGTTAGGGAAAAGTGTTACAACAATATTGGCGGATAAAGGTTATTACAGCCGACAAGATATTAAAGATACTCAAGATTTAGGTGTATTGACGCTTGTACCTAAAATCGATACATAAGGCTCAGAAAAGAAGGGAATTTTTAACAAGTCACTGTTTCAATACAATCAAGATAGTGATGTTTATATTTGCCCTGCGGGCAATGAGCTTCAACATCGATTCAATGCGATAGAAGGAGGGTTAGATATCAAAATTTACTTCAATGGTATGGCTTGTAAAAATTGTACTATTCGAAGCCAATGTACCCGTTCTAAAAAAGACCCAAGAAGAATGAGACGTTGGATCCATGAAGCTGATATGGAAAAAATGGAAGCCTTGCTCAAAGCAACGCCTGATGCGATGCTTCAACGAAAACAAACGGTTGAACATCCCTTTGGTACGATTAAGTTGTGGGCAGGAGCCACGCACCTTTTAACAAGAGGGTTTAAAAATGTCAGTACAGAATAGAACCTGCATGTATTAGCGTATAATTTAAAAAGAATGCTCAATATATTTGGAACAGAAATATTGATGAAGGAAGTGATGTTGCCGTAAGAGGTAACTCTTTCCTTAAAAGACCCAAATATGTACCAAATAGGAGCCAATATCAGCAATTTTGAACGAATAAAAAATATAAATCATGGATATTCATAAATATCGGCTTCGCTACGCGAAGCTTTATAAAGAGCTGATATAAACCCTCAATAATGAAACCTTACAATAATTAGTTTTCACACAGGCTGAGCCAAAAGAAGACATTAAGCCTTTGCAAATTCAGGCGCATATTTAGGGTGATATTAGCCAAAATTTTTGCTCACTTGTGGGGCTGGTTTAAGCTCTTTTCTGCCGTTCACCGTAAGTTAGTGATTGACTCCAATAATCGAGATTTGTATGTCTTCCTGAATATATTGTCAGATGTTAAACTAATTTTAATATCTACGAGGTAACTATATATGCCCCCAAAAGCATTCGAATTTTTCTTTGATTTTTTTAAAAAACTCGGTGTTGAAGCTGAGACCATTAAACAGGTAGGCTCTGAGTTGAAATTTATGATACTTGAACCTTCAGAGGTGCTTTTACACCAAGGTGAGTCTCAGAAATACGGCTATTTGATTCTTTCGGGAGTTCTTCGGGCTTGTCACTTTTCAGATACTGGTAGCGAACGCTGTAAAGAATATTATTTTCAAAGAGAATTATGTTTTTTGTATTCCATTTGGTTAACTAATTCACCTGCCAATTACCAGATTGATACTTTAAAACCATCAAAAGTTATTCGCATGCCTTTGGATGTTTTAGCGGCTAAAAGTTGGCAGTCTGCAAACTTTAATTTGCTAAAGCAACAACTACTCTTTAAGGAGGAAAAGGAGGTTTTTCTACTTTTGAAAAATCCAGAGGAAAGGTATCTTCACATGGTCAAATATGCACCAAAATGGTTAAACAGTCTTAACGATATTCAATTATCCGCTTATATCGGTATTAGTCCCATTAGCTTATCTAGAATAAAAAGTCGGATTAAAAAAGTGCTCTTAAATAGTTTAAATAATTAACTTAAGTTAATTATTTAAAGCCAATTAAAATACATAATGTTCTCATAATTCAGACCTACTTTATGAGGCATTTTAATGTCAGTATTTATTTTTTCACAGCTATTAATTCTTGTCGCCATACTTTTTGATTTAGCTTCATTTCAATTCAAAAAGCGCAAACAAATAGTCAGCTGTTTATGTGTCGCTGGTACCTTGATTTTTAGTCATTTTATTTTGCTGGAACAATGGACCGCAGCAGGATTAATGGCGATTGCAACCATTAGATATTTTGTCAGTATATTTACAACCTCAAAGCATGTAATGTTTGTTTTTTTATTTTGTTCATTAATCGTGCTCATGTCTACCTTTATGGGGACTATTAGCTTTTTATGCTTTGCAGGCTCTGTATTTCAAACCGTTGCTTCGTTCAGTAAAAATGATAAAAAATTAAGACTGTTAATGATTATCGGAACAAGCTTTTGGTTATTACATAATTTCCTTATTGACTCTCCTGTTGCGGTCGTTATGGAAGCTTTATTTATTGGTAGTAATCTTGTTGGATATTACAGATTTTATGTCATGCCTACGGGACAATCATTAAAGAGTAATTAAAAATATTAATGTTGTAATGGGTAAAGCTAAATATCTCTAATCGACACCTTTGAGTAATGCCAAAGAAATTATGTGAACGACTATATTGGTGGCTAACTCGTCAGTCGAGGGGATAATCAGTTCGATGCCTTCTGCAAGCTCATTGCTGACTATGGAATTCAAATCCACTAACAACGGATAAAACTCCGTTAGTACGTACATATTAAGTTTTATTACCTTGTTTTATTCGAAATCCATTAATATAAGGGGATGTGATTTATCACCAAAAATCAATAGCTTGAGTTTATAGTAATATCAACTGATGTCATATCAAACCAACTGATTACAAGTCAGTTGCTAGTATTTGGTAACTACTTGAAATCAAATGATTAACTCTCTATTTGTTTCTGATGTATGAATATATAGCACTAATGAAAAACAATCATTTATTGATATTCTAAAGAGTTAAAGTGAATTTAACTTAGTTTGTATTTTAAATGTGTTTTTATACGCCTTAAAAGTGTCTAACCATTTTCTTAACGTTACTGCTCTACGTTTAGCAGTGTTTTCACTTAAACCTGCTGATTTCTCTAATAAGAATGGAACAGCGCTTTCTCGGTTCAACTCAAAAACAGATTTTACGTTTGAATGTTTTAACCACGCCCAACCACATACTGACCTTTCAAAAAGATCAATTAAGATAGTTGCTTTTTCTTTCAACTCTTCTGCTTCTGCAAGTTTTTGACCAATAGGGGTTAATTGTCCTCCCCATTTAGTTAGACCTAGCATTCTAGCAGCAGATATATAATATGATATTTGTCGTTCAACCAAATTTTCTGTATTAGAATTAAAGGGTTGCCCATGATATCTTTTTTCTACAAACGTTATTATTCTTGATATTTCATCTGCTTGGGGAATGGATTCACTGCCAACACGACTTTGATTGTATTCATTTAATGATTGAGCAGTATCTTCTAGATCAGCTGTATCTATAGAACTTAATACATTTCCAGAGTTAGTACGAAATTCGAATTTTAAGTTATAAGTTGATAAGTTACTAACTAGAGACTCAATAGTTGATAAGTCGATATCAAAACTTCTCAATTCTTCTAGGGAACCATTTGATTCAATTAAGGTTTTAAATATTTCTGATGCTTTTGAAGTTATCTCTTGATTGTGGGCTGCTTTAAATTGCATTTTATAAGAACCTACACCCGATAATGCAGGTTGGAAAGAAGGTTTTTTTAAGTCTAAAGAGTCCACAATTGACCTGTAAACAGCTTCCCAAGATCCAAATATTTCTTGAACTGAACTCCATGAAATATCTTTTTTTCCTTTCTTCGTAGAGTTACGACTTAACCTAATTTCATGGTATTGATTGTTAGATGTAAATGAATCCAAAGGACGGTTATATGCTGTGTATTCATTATCAGATAGTCTTTTGACAGCAAAACCCTGAGGCGGTAAAGCTTCATGATCAACTTCTTCACATGTTAATAGTTTAAATTCAGCGGGTAAATCCACATCAAAATAAGTTTTTATTTCGAATATTTTTTTAAATTGAAAAACATCTCTGAGTTGAATGTATCCGTTTTCAACTCTTTCTTGTTCTATATTAGAAAAATCAACGTAGTACCATGTATCTGAATCTTCAAATTCATCGGCCCAATAAACTAATAGATCCTTATTTAATTTTTTGGAGTGCGCAACAAAAGCCCTAGGAACATCATATCTATAATATTCTTTTGTTATTGATAATTTCCCAAACTCTTTAGTCTCAGGTAAAAAATATATAGACATATTATTTAACCACCGTAAAGCAGTCTTCTATTCCTGTTTCTTCTCTGAGCCAAGCTTCAAAGTGATTGTTATGATTTACTTTTGATATTTTTCCATGCAAGGGAACAAGCTCACCCTCAGCAATCTTTTTATTTCTTTGTGCTTTGAATGAATTCCTTGCAAACTCTACATTACTAATATCACGGAACATAGATGTGCCGTAATCAGCAGGTTTAAGGTTTTTACTCTTTTTTTTATGTGGTTCTTTATTATGACCAACAAAATCTAAATCAGAAGGAGGGTTGTTTTTAACTAATCGAAATGCAATACCATTAGCATCGGTAGCATCATTAGGAGGAACATTACTCGGAAAATCCTTCGGCCATGAATAGTCATCAATAGACATAAACATCCTTATTCATTTAATAATAACCTTTCTATTGAAATTTCATATGCTTCCTCGCATAAGTCATTTCCAATAAAACTACGCCCCAAGTTTAATGCAGCTTTACCAGAAGAGCAAGACCCCATAAATGGGTCACATACGAGTTCACCTTCATTACTACTTTGTTTTATTAATATTTCAATTAATTCAACTGGTTTTTCAGTAGGGTAGCCCCTGTGTATACGTGGAACACTTAGTATGTCAGGGATGGATAAATCCTTGATTTTCCTTTTACCTTTTTCAAAAAACAAAATGAACTCATATCTTGCTCTATAATGATAACCCATACCTATTTTTACTTTATCCCAAACAATCGGTTTCCAAAATTTAAAGCCAACTTTTTCTGCAATAGGCTTAATGATAAATGCGGTTTCTTGATCACATAACAAATAAAAGTGACTGTTTTTTTTAAGTACGCGGTATATCTCAATTAATAGTTCTTCAAACCTAGAATTGGGAAAGATTTCAAACCATTTGTTACTAGAAGCTTTACTATTTTTAAGTCGAGTTGTTGTACCAATTTTACGATGCTTCTCCAGGGACTCATATGGAGGATCAGTTACAAACAAATCAACTGTTTCATCATTCAATGTTTTTAACCAACTTACAGCATCACCTAAGTGCAAATTACAATTATCTTCATTGACGGAACTAGTATGTGACTGAGTAATATTTTTATTCAACTTTGCAGCCTTGCGATAATATGAATAGTATTTAGTTATTGTATATATATACAGTATTTTGTACAGTGTTAAATTTATAGATTTATATATTCTTCTTCTATCATATCCTAAGTATAGGATTAAGTATCCTTTGTTAACTCTGATTAATAAAGACTTCTGCCTATTACCACTAAATAATTAGCACTACTTGAGTATGATTTTTCTTTTTTAACCCAAAAAATATTCCAATCGAATGTCGGCTTTGGTGGCTTAGTTGTCCGTCAGAATGAAGGTAGATCTACGTCTTCTAAACACTGAAAACAGATCAAAGAGCTATTGGTGTTAACGTCCGCTACCGTCTCTTCGCTGACCTAATCAACTGTATGATTAGGTAAAATCCAAAATTGAAAAGTGTCAGGTCAAATATGAACTACTACAACTCACATGTTAACTGCTGAAATGAAATTTACTTAGTGCTCACATCTTCATCAACACTATCTTGTAATGACTCATCATCACTAACATTTTCGTTAATCTTAACATCTGACAGAATGCTTTTTGCCAGTCCTTTTTCTTTTTCAATGATTTCTTCTTGCTCTACCATAAAACTATCTGAAACTAATCCGAATTTTTCATCTGACAAATCTTTGGCTTCATCAAACATAAACTCTGTTCTGCGTTGATCTCTCAGTGTATACAGCGCCGCTTTAAAGCAACTCTCACACAAGTCGAGCTGATAGACCTTGCCATCCTCTTTTGAGCCATAGCCAAAACTTGCTTTTAACTCACCACATTCTTCATATTTATATTGATTTAATTCAATCATAACGCTCTGTTCGCAAACATCACAAATCTTATCTACGACAGTTTCAACGAGTTTTTCTGCATAAACTTTCATTAATAATTCCTTGGTGACTTTGGCGGCAATCAGTGATAAATATAATTCGCTAGTAGTGAACTAATCAAGTGGCATGAGTATGTTCCAAAATTGAACTAACTACCACTAACGTTATTAGTTCAATGTTGTATGACTGTTGTGGTGGCAGAGTTGTCTGTCGAGATAAATATAAGTCTATGCGACCTGAAAGTTCAAATTTGGCAGTTCATTCAGTTCTAAACTAGTAAAGAGCAACTTTGTACCCTTAAATAAAAGTTATTCTAAAGGTGTTTTCAAATTACCGTTAAACAAATTGAACTCTACAGATAGATTCCATTCATTGAGGAGAACATTGAATTCCTTTAATTCATCGTTTGTGGCTGTTTCAGTAATAGCTTTTTCAGAAAGAAAATTGAGTCGTTCAAAGTCATCATGATTCATCGATCAACACTCCTTGTATAGTGATATAATCATGGTAAATAAATGCACTTTTGTCAAAGTCAGTGGCAAAAGTTCATACGGTATTATTTAATATAATTGATGTAAATCTACGCTCGGACAATATAGCATTCACAACTTAATAAAAATAAATACCTAGCCCCCACGCAACTTATAGCTCACCTGACTGCTATTCTGACAAGCTTCTTCAACAAATGAATTACCAAGACCTTGTGACTGCTCTATCCGTTTGTTTCTCAGGCACTCCCATTCATCCACAGGATCTAACTTATCCCAAAACAAGTACATTGTAAGTTCATCAGCTAGTATCTGCGCACCATGGGTTTTAATCATATGGAAATATGTACGTGCGATATTGCCTTTAACACTATCTGGCGGCTCAGCAACATCTTTATCGAAGTCTACTTCAAAGTCGCACTGCCCATAAGCCCTTTCTTCACCTTGAATAACCGCAAAAGAAAAATTAGAACGGTCGCCATTAAGTTCGCCCACTGCTGGCGTGAGGTTATTCATATCGTCATGACCTTTCTTAAATGCTGGGTTTAGCTTATACGCACAATCACGGCCGCTAATAAATTTACCGTTCGATTTCTCACACTGAGGATAATTTCTTTTATTTGTCCACTCATCTAAATGACCGCCTATGACATGAGCTGGTACGATATGCTCCCATTCAATACGGCTCACTCTAGAGTTTTCTTTACCTTTTTTCGTAATTGGGTTTCTCGGCTTATAGCCACAATTTTCGGGATAGACCATCGTTTCATGTGTATTTCCGTCACTGTCCTTGTCTTCAATATCATCAAACACATAGTCACAACCACAATAAAAGGTTGTGTGCTTATCAAAATACACCGCCTTTTCAGCTTTTGATTTTGCATTGGAGAAACTAGTTGGGTAATCAGCAAAAACTGATGTAGTTATTAAAACAGGTAATATGAATAACAAAAATCGGTACATTGGACTTCCTAGGTTTCACTAATTAACTTTGTCATATCATATAACTAAGCATTCGTCAGCTAAAAGCTCATTGCTGCCGTTGGTATGGACTTCCCAGCTTTCACTAGACAGTTTCTAACTCAGAAAAATACGCTTCCTCAAACTTAGCAGGTGAAACACCGCCTGTATGCGAGTGACGTTTTTTTGGATTGTAAAACATTTCTATAAAATTAAATATCTCTGCTTTCGCATCATTGCGTGTTGAGTAAATCTTCCTTTTAATTATCCGCTTTTTAATCGTTGCAAAAAAGCTTTCAGCAACTGCATTATCGTGACAATTCCCAGCTCGACTCATTGAGGGTACAAGGTTATGTTCTTTCATAAAGGCTAAGTAATCAGCGCTACCATACTGGCTTCCTTGATCACTATGTACCATTACGTCAGCTTTGGGTTGGCGCTGATAAACTGCCATGAGCAATGCTTTAATTACTAAGTGCTTGTCCATGTTTTTATCCATCGACCAGCCTACGATGCGCCTAGAGAATAAATCCATGACAGTTGCTACATACAAGAAGCCTTCATAGGTTCTCACATAAGTAATATCACTTACCCAAGTTTGATTCGGCGCAGGAGGATTAAACTGACGAGCCAGCAAGTTATCTGCAATGCGTGATGTTTTACCGCCTTTAATATGGCGACGTTTATAGCCTATTTGCGCTTTGAGTTTATGTTGGCGCATGATCTTAGCTACGCGATTAACACTACATTGCTCACCAGCTTCACGTAAATCTGCGTGTATCCAAGGGCTACCGTAAGTGCCACCACTGGCAACGTAAAACTCTTTAATAAGCTTAAGCAAACGGTTATCTTCGATTGCTCTGTCACTCAATGGCTTCTTTAACCATGCATAAAAGCCACTGCGGTGTAGCTTAAATAGTTTACACATCGCAACAATAGAAAACTCATTTTGATGCTCACGAATAAAAGCGTACTTTACTCGGGGTTGCTGGCAAAGTACCTTGCGGCCTTTTTTAGAATGTCGCGTTCCTCCGTGACACGTTTTAGCTCGGCCTCAAGCTTGGCGATCCTTAGCTGTTCATCTGATGATTTGGTTTGTTTGGGTTTCTCTGATAACTGGCTTCGCCAGTGATATAACGTTTTGGTACAAATATCTAATCGTTCTGATACTTCAGCAACTGAATAACCACGTTCAGTGATTTGTTTAACTGCTTCTATTTTAAATTCTTGGGTATACCGTTTGCCTTTGCTCATAAAACACCTCTTTTTAGAAGTTACAATGTAACTCATTAGGTGTCTAGCAAACTATGGGAAGTCCAGTATTTCATATATTAACGCTAAGTAATGCCACAAAGCCGACCTAATTATTAAAGTAATCAACTCTGTTTTTATGTCAGCTAACTTCAGGGACAGCTGACATAATAGGTAATCTTTCTGTGGCGCTTTCGCTCCCATTGCGACTTAGAAACCGCAAATTGGAGATTTTATTTCAAAATTAAAGAACTGCCCCCGTTACACCATATATGAAAAATGTACAAATTTACTCCACAAGGTCTTTAATAGCATTGAGGTTGGTTTTTACATATTTCTTATATGGATTAAGTGATTCTTTACTGTCACCAATAATATGAAAATTGGCTTTTTTAGCCAGCTTGATGTTCATTTCTTCTACGTCATCAACCGATACTTGAACTCTACCGCGTGGAAAACGATTCGATTTGTTAATCATATAAGCCACGTTTGGTGATATTGGGTAGTAGAAATCGCACTCATGGTCTTCTGGTGCTTTAATCTCGTCAGTTAATACTTGATGAATATTTACAATCGGCTGGTCAGAGGTAATAAACGGTGTATCTGTATCATTGATAAGCAAGCAATGAACATTGTCTTTTCTATTTAAGTACAGTGATCGCCCCATACTCATTCCAAACATATATCCAATGAACCACCAAGACTCTTGAGTCAGCTTCATTATATGGTTTACTTGTTCTTCCGTGGCTTTATCTAAGCTAGGTCTAGATTTACCAAGTCCAGCACCTATCGAATCTTTAAAGTTCTTGGTTCTAGCAATCTGGTGACCGAAGAACTGCATGAAATAAATCATATTTTGGTCGTTATCAAGAACAGATAAATCGCGATTTGCCAGTGCTTTTAACACATATTTCACCTCATCTTCATGAGCCGTGTGATAATTTTCAATACCGTTGCACTTCCAAGCTTCAAACATTTTATCTGCTTCTTCGTTTTTAATGCCACTCTGCTTATATATGGATTCCATATATTGCATTTTCATATAATCATTTAGATAAGACATATGCAATTCATGTAGGTCTTCTGGGCTTTTAGATGACCATCCTTTTATAACTTCCACATGGTCAGGTGTAAGTGGCTGAACTCGATAAAAATCACGCTCAACAGCAATGCTTTTAACGCTGTCATTTCGAATAATGTTGTTGTTCTTTTTGGTGGTGTAGAAAACGTTCTTGTTGTCGGGTGCCCACCGCCTCATATAACTAGCCCAAACATGATGATGATTTTTCTTTGCTTCTAAGCTTTTCTTGTTGACTTCGACCATATGCTCTCCGATCCCCTGCATTGAGTGATCATATCAACTCTATCATGATGTTAGCTCTGTTGTACTTACCGAAATGTCTTGGTGTTTTGTAGATTACAGTCACAAGATATACAATTATGCAGTGCCCACCAATAGTTGGGCACTAATTATAAAAAGAAAGTGGGGGAAGGTCTTTAATTTTTAGCTTTCATAAAGTGTAAGATGATTTCCTAGAACATTGTGCCCCATAGTGAGATAGAACAAATAAATTATGTCCGCTATGTGAGTAGAAAATTGACGTTTGATATTTTGATTGGTTTTATTCCGCTTAGCGCACAAAGTGATCGTTAATATTTCAGGTGTGAATGACGGCAATGGTGGCGTTGTTGCCAGATACCAGTTATGGATCTGGCACAATACCTAAGAGTCGATACTCTCTGAAATCTCAAGAGCATCATCAACTTCAATCCCTAA
>Ga0209344_10004372_pt1 | contig 13035 bp, 12 predicted proteins | sample Cruoilmetagenom6_FD_187293 | JGI IMG/M metagenome (GOLD analysis project Ga0209344, IMG submission 187293) | Oil polluted marine microbial communities from Coal Oil Point, Santa Barbara, California, USA - Santa Barbara Oil Seep Sample 6 (SPAdes)... | ecosystem: Environmental > Aquatic > Marine...
GCAGTTCTTCGGCGCTGCGTATCACCCGCATGCCGCGTCCGCCGCCACCCCAGGAGGCTTTCAGCATGACGGGATATCCTACTTCTTCAGCCATCTGCTCGACTTCACGTTTGTTGTCGGGCAGGGGTTTTGTCGCAGGAATGACAGGGACGCCCGTTTCGATGGCAAGATTGCGCGCAGCGACCTTGTTGCCCAGCCGGCGCATTGTGTCACCTTTTGGGCCAATAAAAATGAAGCCTGCATTCTGGCAGGCATCGGCGAATTCAGGACTTTCCGAGAGCAAACCATAACCGGGATGGATGGCATCAGCATTCGAGAGTTTGGCGACGCGCAAAATTTCTTCAATGGAAAGATAGGCCTCAATCGGACCCATATCTTTATCAAGATGTGGCCCCCGCCCGATGCGATAGGCTTCGTCGGCCTTAAATCTGTGCAGGGCCAAGCGGTCCTCTTCAGCCCAAATGCCAACTGTTTTTAAATTGAGTTCGTTTGCTGCCCGAAATACCCTGATGGCAATTTCCGAACGGTTCGCTACAAGAATTTTTTTGATCACTGTGACTCAACCCGAATTGCAAGACTAATTTTAAGGGTTGTATAACGTTGCAAGCGAATAAATCAAAGCGCCAATATCAACGGGTCTATCGGCGCTTATCATTTATCGGATTATTCGGTCGAAAAACCGGTTATCAGCCGTTGAATGCAACATCTCTGGTTGCTGAGCGAATTGATATCGAGAATCCAGCGACCACATCTACCAAAGCAATAATCAGCAAAATGAAAAATACCGCATGGGCGGCATAGCCAACAGTGAGAAACTCGATCAGGTAGGCGATAAATACGAATGTTGAAAGCAGGTGATCAATAATCGACGATGCTCCCACTCTTGTTGCCTTGATAATTTCAAAAAACAAGAAAAACAAACTGAACGTAATCATCAGGTCACCCAGTGACATCGTCCAAATTTCGCCGGATATCATGGTAATACTCATCAACTCAGCGGCCCATGGGTCGGACCCGGTGCTACCAAACAATCCCAACCCAATAATATTAAAGATAATAAAGGGAACTATTAACAAAGGCACATTTACAAGCATGTGAATTCCTCTTGAATTAAATATTGTATGTTATTGGCAAATACGGGTTGTTCATGGCTGTCAAAACCGGTCTATGTTTACCGCAACAAATGTAAAAGGGCAATCAGACGTTTTTGCGGTCAATAATAAAAAAGGCCGACAATATTTTGCCGACCTCTTTTCAATGCTGTATCCGGAAACCCTAGACAGAATCTTTTGGCTCCAAAACCTGGCGACCGCGATACATGCCGGTTTTCAGGTCAATATGGTGCGGACGGCGCAATTCGCCTGAATCCTTGTCTTCCACATATGACGGCTGGGTCAATGCAGTATTTGAGCGGCGGAAACCGCGCTTCATACGGGTGATCTTACTTTTTGGCACTGCCATGGGAATTCTCCAAAACAAAGCTGCTGCGCCGTATTGCGCCTGTGCAAATTTGTATCATGTTAGAAATTGTAGGTCTGGGCGCGGCTTATACAGGCAAATGTCCGTTTTGACCAGATGAATTTTGCAGGCAAGGGTGTTTTTTTTCGCAATGTGATGGCGGCCCCGATATGGCAAGTATTCATTGCGGTCATTTGGCTGATTTTTCCAGACATTTAATATAGGCACCACTTTGATATGCCCGCTGTTCAATTTTTCTGGCCAGTCGCCTGAGGTTTTTGCTGGCTTTGGCCGCATTGCGCGATTTTGGATTGGGCAAAGTGACAGCCAGTAGCGCGGACTGGCGGGCGTTCAGGTTTTGGGAACTGCGCTTGAAATAGTGTTGTGAAGCGGCCTCAATACCAAAGATACCCTCACCCCATTCAGCAATATTCAAATATATTTCGATCATCCGCCGTTTGCCCCAGACATAATCGGTCAGCAATGCCAGGGGCAGTTCCAAAATCTTGCGAAAATACGATCGACCATGCCACAGATACAGGTTTTTGACAGTCTGCATTGAGAGCGTGCTGGCACCGCGGGTTTTTTCACCCTCCAGCGCATCATCAATGACCTGATTGAGGGCGGCATAATCAATACCATGGTGGGCGCAGAATTTGGCGTCCTCGGACATCATCACCGAGTGAACAAGCACGGGGTTGATCTTATCAAGTGAAACCCATTCTCGTTCCACTGTTTCTCCACTGACGAATCGCGCCACCATTAAGGTTGACACCGGGTTGATGTTTGTTGACGAATACAGGAAAGTCAAAACAATCGGTATCAGTATCAGCACTGCCAAAAGGATCAGCGTTAGCCGTAACAGAAGTTTGAGCCTGGTTACAAAAAACCGTCGCAGGGCAATACCGGACCGACGAATTCGATCACCAAAGGTCAATTTTTTCTTTTTCAATGTTGTTCCAAATTCAACAGAATAAAATCAGGTAGCCTGGATTTCAGGTTGGACGCATCGCCCACTTGAATTATAGGGTTAGCAAATCCATCGAACAATCAGTTACAAATGTCAAAACCTATAGCAAAGATCTTTTCATGAATCTTTTTCTTCAACATTTAGAACAGGACGCAAAATCTGTCGAGGCTAGTCTGGAAGTAGTTTTGTCACTGGCTAGCATCGATGGTGAAATTTATCGTCCTGAAAAACTGATGATGTCGCTACGCCATGCGGCACTTAATGGTGGCAAACGGATACGCCCGTTTCTGGTGATGCAGAGCGGCAGATTATTTGGTGTGAACGAGACCCATTTGCTGCAAGTTGCCACGGCGCTGGAATGTGTACACTGTTATTCGCTGGTCCATGATGACCTACCCGCGATGGATGATGATGACCTTCGCCGGGGGAAACCGACGGTGCACAAAGCGTTTGACGAAGCAACAGCAATTCTTGCCGGTGACGGACTGCTTACGCTTGCCTTTGATATTCTCAGCCGCGAATCCACCCACAGCGATCCACAGATACGCATTGCTTTGGTTTCGAAACTGGCTAAAGCGGCGGGAATAGGTGGAATGGTTGGGGGGCAGGTACTCGATTTGTATCCTGAATCAAAAACACCGGATATCAATGAAATCGCACGAATGCAGGCGATGAAAACAGGCGCACTTATCCAGTTTGCCTGTGAGGCAGGCGGGTTGTGTGGCGGAGCTTCGGTGACTGAATTGCGAGCGTTATCCGTTTATGGCCGGGCGATAGGCCAGGCCTTTCAACTGGCCGACGATATGCTGGATGTCACTGCATCAGAAAATCAGCTGGGCAAAGGCACGGGCAAAGACGAAAAGAAGGGAAAACAAACGCAATTGTCTTCCATCGGACTGGAAGCGGCCGGTGAAATGGCCCGTGATCTGGTCAACCAGGCCTGTGAAAGCCTGTCTGTTTTCGGTGAGCGTGCACATTTGTTGAAGCACGCGGCAAATTTTACCGTTTCAAGGACAAACTGAACCACTCAAATTTCTGTTCTGATGGCCTCAATGATGGCATCGGACACGACCCTGACCCTTTCAAGATTGGCATAGTCTTCATGGACAATGAACCAGAATGAGCGAGTGAAGGAAATTTGATCGGGCAATACTTTTTGCAGTTGTTTATAGGGTGCTGCCATAAAATCATGTAGAATGCAGACGCCGGCATCATTGAGCGTTGCTTCAAGCTGCACATGGACCGAAGTGCTGGTCAGATGCGGCTTGATATCAGGCGATACCAGGGGAATGTAATCAAGCTCCTTGTCATAAATCAGATCATGAACATAACCAATGCCGCGAACTTTGATCAGATCATCAATCGATTTGATTTCATCATGGGTACTCAGATATTTTTTTGTTCCGTACATGTGCAGTTTGTAATCGGCTATTTTGCGACATTTCAATCGCCCGGATGTTGGCGGAGAAACGGCGATGGCAATATCGGCTTCGCGTTTGGACAAAGAAAATGTCCGTGGTAAAGCGACAATCTGAATTTCCAAATCGGGGTGGCGACGGCACAGTTCTCCGGCGCATTTGGCCAGCACCGAAGTGGCAATGCCCTCGGAAGCGCCAATTCTGATAATCCCCGAGATATTCTTGTGCTGCCCACCCAGATCGGCCTGGGCCTGAATGGCACCGCTTTCCATCGATTCGGCAATACCGATCAGCCGGTGGCCGGCATCGGTCGGCGCATAGCCCTGCGGGGAGCGATCAAACAATTTGGTATCAAGATTTTTTTCCAGTGCTTTTACCCTTCGCCCAACCGTTGCGTGATCGACACCCAGTTGTTGACCCGCGGCACTCAGGCGACCGGCGCGGGCCACGGCCAGAAAATATCTGTAATCATCCCAATTCAAGACATATTCCTTCAAACTGCCAAATCTTCATCGGCTCATTGTGCACATTTTCACAACAAAACTGAAAAATCCATTGTTGTGCATGAATTTTTACTCATCTATGAATAGTCTAATTTCGAGAGGAGACACCATGCGAACAATTGGACATTATATAAACGGCAAGAATGTCGTGGGAACATCAGGGCGCGAAGCTGACATTTTTTTACCGATGACAGGTGAGATACAGGGCAAAGTCAGCCTGGCGACCAAAGACGAAGTCGATAAAGCGATTGCCTCAGCCAGTCTTGCCCAACCGGCATGGGCTGCCACCAACCCGCAAAGGCGGGCACGGGTGATGATGAAATTTATCGAATTGGTTCACCGCGATTACGACGAACTGGCAGAATTGCTGGCCCGTGAACACGGAAAAACGGTTCCCGATGCCAAAGGTGATATCCAGAGGGGTCTTGAAGTGGCCGAATTTGCCATCGGCATTCCCCATCTTTTAAAAGGCGAATACACCAATGATGCGGGACCGGGGATTGATATGTATTCGATGCGTCAGCCGCTGGGTGTCGTCGCCGGTGTTACCCCCTTTAATTTCCCCGCCATGGTGCCGTTGTGGAAAGCTGCCCCGGCGATCGCCTGCGGTAATGCGTTTATTCTCAAACCTTCCGAGCGTGATCCCGGCGTACCGATGCGACTGGCTGAACTGTTTTCAGAAGCAGGCCTTCCCGATGGTATCTTCAATGTCGTTAATGGTGACAAGGAAGCGGTAGATGCGATCCTCGACAATGATGACATCAAGGCAATCGGTTTTGTCGGATCAACACCGATTGCCGAATATATTTATTCACGCGGCACGGCCAATGGTAAACGGGTGCAATGTTTTGGCGGCGCAAAAAACCACATGATTATCATGCCTGATGCGGATATGGACCAGGCGGTCGATGCACTGATTGGTGCCGGCTATGGCTCGGCCGGTGAGCGCTGTATGGCAATTTCCGTTGCGGTTCCGGTGGGTGAGGCAACGGCGGAAAAACTGATCGAAAAGCTTGTGCCACGGGTTGAAAGCCTGAAAATCGGCCCGTCAACCGACCCCGATGCGGATTACGGTCCGCTGGTCACCCAACAGGCTCTGGACCGTGTCAAAGGCTATGTTGAAACCGGCGTCAATGAAGGCGCCAGCTTGCTTGTTGATGGGCGTGACTTCAAAATGCAGGGCTATGAAAAAGGTTATTATATGGGTGGCTGTCTGTTTGATAAGGTGACCCGTGACATGCGCATCTACAAAGAGGAGATTTTCGGACCAGTTTTATGTATTGCCCGCGCCAAAGATTATGAGGATGCAATCGATATGCCGTCATCTCATGAATATGGAAATGGTGTTGCCATTTATACCCGCGATGGCGATGCTGCGCGTGACTTTTCCTCCAGGGTTCAGGTCGGTATGGTCGGTATAAATGTGCCTATTCCGGTGCCCCTTGCCTATCATACTTTTGGCGGCTGGAAACGTTCGGGCTTTGGCGATCTCAATCAGCACGGTCCCGATTCGGTCCGCTTCTATACGAAGACCAAAACCGTTACTTCTCGCTGGCTATCTGGCGTCAAGGAAGGTGCGGAATTCTCAATCCCGACGATGGGATAATATACAAAGGCGGGTCAAAACATATAGTTTTGGCCCGAATTCATCAGGGAGGTTGTCAAAAATGGATTTTGCATTGAATGAGGAACAGCGCGCGGTTTATGACATGGCCCGTTCATTTTCTGACGACAACATCGCTCCCCATGCGATCGAATGGGATGAAACCGGGCATTTCCCGATTGACGTTATCAAACAGGCCGGCCAGCTTGGCATGGCAGGAATATATGTGAAAGAGGATGTTGGCGGCTCGGCTTTGTCACGCCTCGATGCGACCCTGATATTTGAAGCCCTGGCTTATGGCTGTCCTTCAATCGGCTCCTTTATCTCAATCCATAATATGTGCTCATGGATGATCGATCAGTTTGGCACTGAACAGCAACGGCAAAAATGGCTGCCAAAATTAACCAGCATGGAATTGATCTGCTCTTATTGCCTGACGGAACCCGGGTCGGGTTCTGATGCTGTCGCATTGACAACCCGGGCCGAGTTTGAAGGCAATGGCTGGACAATGAACGGGGCAAAAACCTTCATATCCGGCGGCAATACGTCTGATCTGTATCTGACAATGGCGCGCACCGGTGATGAGGGTTCGAGGGGTGTCTCGGCGATATTGGTTGAAAACCCCAGTCAGGGCCTGTCGTTTGGTGCCAATGAGAAAAAAATGGGGTGGCGGGCACAACCGACCTCCCTTGTGCAATTTGATGATTGCAAAGTTCCCGCAGATCACCTGATAGGGGAAGAAGGAAAAGGATTCTCATACGCCATGGCCGGGCTGGACGGGGGTCGGTTGAATATTGCTGCCAGTGCTCTGGGAGCTGCCCAGTGTGCCCTTGATAAATCACTGCAATATATGCAGGAGCGCAAAGCTTTCGGTAAATCGATCTCCGAATTTCAGGCGTTGCAGTTTCGTATCGCGGATATGGAGACGGAATTGGCCGCGGCACGGGTTTTTCTGCGCCAGGCCGCCTGGAAAGTCGATACAGGGGCAGCGGACAAGACCAAGTATTGTGCGATGGCGAAACGCTTTGTTACCGATATTGCTTTTAATGTCGCCAATCAGGCCCTGCAACTGCATGGCGGTTATGGTTATTTGAGTGACTATGGAATCGAAAAAATTGTCAGGGATTTGAGAGTGCATCAAATTCTTGAGGGTACTAATGAAATCATGCGGGTTATCATAGCGCGCCATATGTTGTCGGAGTCGTGATTGTCCAATAATAACCTTGATATCGATATCCGTGTTGTGCAGCATGTCGGCAGAATAACGCTGACGCGGGCCAGTAAATTCAATGCGCTGACCTACGAAATGGTTGTTGCTATCTATGCCGCATTGCTGGCGTGGCAAGATGATGAAGACGTGGCGATGGTGCTGATGGATGCGGCCTCGACAAAGGCATTTTGTGCCGGTGGTGATATCGAAAAACTGTATCAATCGGGTATGGACGGGGATTTCGCCTATATGCGAAAATTCTGGGCTGATGAATATTGTCTGAATGCCCTGATCGCCGCCTATGCGAAACCTTATGTGGTAATCATGGACGGCATTACCATGGGCGGTGGGGTTGGTATATCAGCCCATGGTTCGCATCGCCTGGTGACGTCGCGCACGATGCTTGCCATGCCTGAATGTGCTATAGGCCTGGTGCCCGATGTCGGTGGTTCATTTCTGCTGGCCAAAGCACCCGGGCATGTCGGTGAATATATGGGTATTACCGGTGCCAGATTAAACGGTGCTGACGCGATCCATGCGGGGTTTGCTGATACGCTGATTGATACCGATGATCTGGAAGCATTGAAAGCGGAATTGATCTCGTCAGGCAAACCCGACTGTATTGCCAAATATTCAAAAACGCCTGAATCATTAAACCTTGCCTGTGTGCTTGAAGAGGATGCAGGGCTGATTGAGAACTATTTTTCGGCAACCAGCGTGCTGAATGTTGTCAACAAACTGCAGGAAAGTAACAGTGAATGGGCTAAAAAACGGTTGAAATCGATCCTTCACTCAAGCCCGCTATCACTGGCCTGTACCTGGCAAATGTTGCATGCAGCGCGCTCTTTTGGCTCGGTCGAACAGGCACTGGTTCAGGAATACCGTTTCGTCTGGCGGTCATTGCAAAAAGGCGATATTCTGGACGGCACAAGAGCGATGATCATTGACAAGGACCGCAATCCAAACTGGCGGTTCAAAACCCTTGAAGATGTATCAGAAAAAGATGTGTCAATGATGCTGGCAAGTTTGGGAGAAGATGAATTGGATTTGACGGCAAAATCATGACACAAAGTCTGTCGTCAGTGTTGAGCAGAGGAGCAAGCAAGTGAGTATTATCGGATTTATCGGCCTTGGCAATATGGGCCTGCCCATGGCAAAAAACCTTGTCAAAGCCGGTCATAGTGTTAACGGGTTTGACCCGGTTGAATCTGCCCGTGCTGCGGCGAAAGCAGTCGGCATCCATATTTGTGACAGCAATGCGCAAACGGCAAGAGATGCGGATTTTATCGTAACAATGCTTCCCAATGGGCCAATCGTGTTGTCTGTGTTTGAAGAAATTGTGCCGGCAGCGGCAAAGGGCAGTTTGATCATAGACTGTTCAACAATTGATGTTTCCAGTTCAAAAAAAGCTCACCAAATGGCAACCGAATCCGGCCTGGGCTGCCTTGATGCTCCGGTATCGGGCGGGGTTGGGGGTGCAGTCGTCGGCACGTTGACCTTAATGGTCGGTGGGGAAAAAGAGGCGTTTGAAAAATCCAGGCCTGTGCTGGATGTGATGGGTGGAAAAATTGTTCATTGCGGCAGCGGCGGTGCCGGACAGTCAGCCAAAATATGTAATAACATGCTGCTTGGTATTTCGATGATCGGAGCCGGTGAAGCGTTTGCACTGGCTGAAAAACTAGGACTGGACCAAAAGGCATTGTTCGACGTCATTTCTACCTCGTCTGGCTTCTGCTGGTCGGTCAATACCTATTGCCCGGTGCCGGGCGTCGGCCCGCAAAGCCCGGCAGATAATGATTATCAACCCGGTTTTGCCGGCGCCTTGATGTTGAAAGACCTGCTGTTGTCGCAACAGGCCGCTGATGAGACCGGTGCAGCGACACCGATGGGACGAAAGGCAACGCAGTTTTATCAGAAATTTGTGGATGACGGGTTTGGTGATACAGATTTTTCCGGCGCAATCAACGCGCTCAAAGCAATGGAGAGAAATTCACAATGAGTGATGTTGTTGTTAGCGAAACCCGAGGCAAAGTCGGTCTGATTACTATTAACCGGCCGGAAGCCCTGAACGCGGTCAATCTGGAAGTCATGGATCAATTGATAGCCAAGGTCGCCGGCTTTGATAAGGATGAAAATATTGGTTGCATTGTCATCAGTGGCAGTGAGAAAGCCTTTGTCGCCGGTGCTGATATCAAGGAAATGCAGGATAAATCCTATATGGAGATGTTTTTGGCTGACAAGCAGTCCGAATGGGAAAAGTTTGCTGCTACCCGAACCCCGATGATTGCTGCAGTATCGGGTTATGCCTTGGGTGGCGGTTGTGAAATTGCCATGATGTGTGACATGATTTTTGCCTCCGATACGGCAAAATTCGGCCAACCGGAAATTAAACTGGGTGTGATCCCCGGTTGGGGCGGCACCCAGCGACTAACGCGCGCAATCGGCAAGTCAAAGGCGATGGACATGATACTGACGGGCCGCATGATGGGTGCAGAAGAAGCCGAACGCGCCGGGCTGGTATCAAGGCTGTTCGCTGTCGATGCACTGCTTGAAGAAACCATCAAGATTGCCGGCGAAATAGCAAATTATTCAACGCCATCCGTTTATCTGGCCAAAGAGGCGGTAAACCGGTCTTTCGAAGACGGGTTGACGGAAGGCGTTCGCTATGAAAGGCACATGTTTTATTCCTTGTTTGCGACAGAGGATCAAAAAGAAGGCATGGATGCATTTGCAGCAAAACGCAAAGCCAAATTCAAGAACCAGTAGTTAAAACCAATTATCAGGATGACGGGTATTTATAGATGAGTGATTCAATTGTTATCGTCGGTGCTTCAAGAACGCCAATGGGTTCATTTCAGGGGGAACTGGCTTCCCTGGATGCTTCAGATCTTGGCGGTGCCGCGATCAGCGCGGCTCTGACCAATGCCAATCTGGATGGTGATGCAGCGGATGAAGTGATCATGGGCTGCTGCTTGCCTGCCGGTCAGGGTCAGGCTCCTGCGCGACAGGCTACCTTTAAAGCCGGATTGCCGGAAAATGTTCCGGCGACCACTTTAAATAAAATGTGCGGTTCAGGCATGAAAACGACGATGGTAGCCTACGATCAGTTGCGCGCTGGAAACGGCGACATTGTCATTGCCGGTGGCATGGAAAGTATGACGAATGCACCTTATTTGCTGCCAAAAATGCGCAGTGGTGCAAGACTGGGGCATGGTGAGGTGGTCGATCACATGTTCTTGGACGGGCTGGAAGATGCCTATGACAAAGGGCGCCTGATGGGTACATTTGCCGAAGAATGTGCTGAGAAATATCAATTTACCCGCGAGGCCCAGGACGCTTTTGCCTTGCGCTCGCTGGAAAATGCCAACAACGCCCGTGAGAGCGGCGTATTTGCCAATGAGATCACACCAATCACCATCAAAACGCGCAAGGGTGAAACCCAGATTGTCAGTGATGAAAGTCCGCGTAAAGCAATGCCGGAGAAAATTCCCAATCTTCGTCCTGCTTTCAAAAAGGATGGGACGGTAACCGCTGCCAATGCTTCATCAATTTCTGATGGCGCTGCGGCTTTGGTACTGATGCGTGAAAGTGATGCGCGCAAACAGGGCCTTGAAATTCGGGCGCGAATTCTAGGCCACACGAGTCATGCCCAGGCACCAAACTGGTTTACGACCGCGCCTGTACCGGCGATTAACAAGCTGCTTGAAAATATCGGCTGGAAAAAAGACGATGTTGATTTATGGGAAATCAACGAAGCCTTTGCGGTTGTGCCAATGGCAGCCCAAGTGGAAATTGGCATTGACCCGGACAAGGTCAATGTTCATGGTGGTGCCTGTGCAGTCGGGCACCCGATTGGCGCATCCGGTGCGCGCATTATTGTTACGCTGTTAAATGCCCTTGAAACAAGAGGTTTGAAAAAAGGGCTGGCGGGAATATGCATTGGCGGCGGTGAAGGTACAGCAATTGCTATTGAACGCGATTAGTAAATACGGCAATGAATCAAACCTCGGGTTTGAAAAGCGGCATGATGCGTTGGGAGAGAATTGAATGCAGGATATTTTGGGTGAACTGGAAACCCGCAGAGCACAGGCCCGAATGGGTGGTGGTCAAAAACGCATTGATACACAGCATTCAAAAGGCAAACTGACTGCCCGCGAACGTATCGAACTGTTGCTGGATGCCGACAGTTTTGAAGAATATGACATGTTCGTCACCCACCGTTGTGCCGAATTTGGCATGGAGAAGACTAAAATGGCTGGCGATGGCGTGGTCACCGGCTGGGGCACGATCAATGGCCGAATGCTGTATGTCTATTCGCAGGATTTTACTGTTTTTGGTGGCTCTTTGTCAGAAACCCATGCCAAAAAAATCTGCAAAATAATGGAAATGGCGATGAAAAACGGCGCCCCTGTAATTGGTATCAATGACTCGGGCGGTGCGCGCATCCAGGAAGGTGTGGCCTCCCTGGGAGGCTATGCGGATGTGTTCCAGCAAAACATTCTGGCATCCGGTGTTGTGCCCCAGATTTCGATGATTATGGGCCCCTGTGCCGGGGGAGCGGTCTATTCACCGGCGATTACCGATTTCATTTTTATGGTGCGTGATTCTTCCTATATGTTCGTCACAGGGCCTGATGTCGTTAAAACCGTGACCAATGAGATTGTCACGGCAGAAGAACTGGGCGGTGCTACAACCCATACAGCCAAGTCATCTGTTGCAGATGGTGCGTTCGAAAATGATGTTGAAGCGCTGGCAGCCTTGCGGCGGTTTTTTGATTTTTTACCGTTAAACAATCGCGAAAAACCCCCGAGCAGACCTTTTTTCAGTGACACCAGTCAAACCGACTATTCGCTTGATACCATCATTCCGGATAATCCCAATAAGCCATATGATATGGGTGAGGTAATCAGAAAAATTGCCGATGAAGGCGATTTCTTTGAGTTGCAGGAAGCCTATGCCAAAAATATCCTGATTGGTTTCATCCGCATTGAGGGGTCAACGGTGGGTGTCGTTGCCAACCAGCCGATGGTTTTGGCGGGCGTTCTCGACATCAATTCGTCAAGAAAAGCAGCCCGTTTCGTGCGGTTTTGTGATTGTTTCAATATTCCGATACTGACCCTGGTTGACGTCCCCGGTTTTCTTCCCGGCACTTCCCAGGAATTTGGTGGTGTGATCAAACATGGCGCAAAACTGTTATTTGCCTATGGTGAGGCAACAGTGCCAAAAGTGACGCTGATTACCCGCAAGGCCTATGGTGGCGCCTATGATGTGATGGCACCCAAGCATCTTCGCGGCGATGTAAATTATGCCTGGCCAACGGCAGAAATTGCCGTGATGGGTGCCAAGGGTGCGATTGAAATTCTGTATCGCTCAGAACTGAACGACCCTGAAAAGATTGCTGCCCGTATCGACAGTTACGAAGATCGTTTCCAAAACCCGTTTGTTGCCGCTGAACGCGGTTACATCGATGATGTTATTACCCCTCATTCCAGCAGGAAAAGGATTGCCCGCGCGTTCGCCTCGTTAGCCAGCAAGCAATTGGCAAACCCTTGGAAAAAGCATGATAATATTCCATTGTGAGGTTGGCCGTTACAAAATGAGGAAAGGATTATCGGTAGAGTATCACTGAGTATCGACCCAAAATCGAAATTTGCATTAATGAAGCCGGGAAGCGAAAGAACAGAACAGGTAATCATGCCAAAACTACCGCCAATGACCAAACATCGAGGCTTTCCTTCCGGTCTGCCCGGAACCGGGTTTCAATTTACCATTCGTCGCGCCAATCCCAGGGGGGTTACACCGCTAAAAACGCGCAAGCGGGTTGCTGACAGAAGCCCGACTGATCGCAAGGCGGATGCGGCGTTTTTGCATGC
>Ga0209344_10004373_pt1 | contig 13034 bp, 10 predicted proteins | sample Cruoilmetagenom6_FD_187293 | JGI IMG/M metagenome (GOLD analysis project Ga0209344, IMG submission 187293) | Oil polluted marine microbial communities from Coal Oil Point, Santa Barbara, California, USA - Santa Barbara Oil Seep Sample 6 (SPAdes)... | ecosystem: Environmental > Aquatic > Marine...
ATATTAGTTTTTTTTTAAAATTTCAGACTTAAAACATTTTACTTACTTCATCTCTAATATAAGATAGACCAGCGTGACTTGGTGGATGACCTTCTATCATTTCGGTTAAAAGGACTTCACGAAGTTTGTTGGCAGAGTCTGTTTTTTCCAGTAATGTAGCTTTTCGAATTAATTGAATCGTTGCGTTTTTGGAAGCATTAATAACGTTCCAGCATGCATCACTAACATAGATTTGTTGCGATAAATTATGTTCCATTTCTTGTTCTATGGAAGCTATCAATAAAGATTCGTAATCTTCTTTACTTGAGGAAGTTGGATTTACTCTTAAAAGTAATTTTGCAGGAACGATTCGTTCTAGAAATAATGTTAAACGTTCGTAGGCTTGCAAGCGTAACGGAAACGATTCTTTTTGCAATTCTTTATGCATTAAAAACGTTCTTCGATTGTTTTCGTTTTCTACATGTTCTTTAAAAAACAAGTACGCAATTGCTCCTGTTACTAAAGCAGGAATAATATACATCAATAGGTTTAAAAGTTGTTGTTCCATAGTTTCAAATATACAATTACAAACATAAGTCGTTTTTTATAATAGCGCAAATTATCTGTTCATGGAATGAAAAGGATGTTTCCATATGTGAAAACATCCTTTCGTTGAATGGTTGGGTGTAGTCCTTTTATTACATGGTATTTTGCGCCTGCTATTAATCAGTACTCAGTAAAGTAAATCGTCAGTGAGAAAACAGCCTTTTTTGCTGGCGATTCTTTTTTTATTTGAAAAAAGGGTAACATTTCACATCGTTTTTGGATATAGAAATAGAAAGCCAAAATAACGAAGCTTTTTTTTAATCTTTAAAATTTAAGAATTATGAAGAAAACACTACTATTACTTGCTATGTTCATTGTAAGTATAACACAAGCGCAAACGGTATTAATTCCTAATAGCGGATTTAATGATGCTTTAGATATTGGTTTTTGGTCTGTTGCTTCAACACCCGCTACCAAATCTTGGTTTGATGGAGGATGCCAATCTATGTTTGTAGATAATTTAGGAAATCCAGCAACAACGGTAACTTCTTCCGTTTTTAGTGTTGGGTTATCTGGGGATTATGAGATGGAATTAGAATATGCAGTTATATATACTGGAACTGCTGCTATATTTGAGTTAGTAGATGCTAATAGTACTGTTATTAGTGCAACTTCCATAAATACAGTTACAGGTACTTGTACCGATTGGCCAAGTCCTAAGCATAGTTCCTTAGTGTTTGCCAATTTGCCTGCTGGAAATTACCAATTACGAATAACAATTCCTTCGAGTCAGTTTTTTCTAGATGGCGTATCATTAGGAGCTTATAATCCTATAACGGTAAGTGGTAATGTAAATGCTGCTGGTTGTACTAATAATAATATGTTGAATAATTTTCCGATTAAAATTACAGACTTAAGTGATAACTCTTCGGCATATACCGCTACAATCAATGGTATTTATAATTTTATATTGCCAAATACTTCAGGTAATTTTTTAATAGAACCTGTTAATAATGGTAATATAGTTGCTACTCCAAATGGAATTAATTTAACCATTAACTCTTCATCTACGTCTTATATAAATAACGATTTCTGTTTGACTAGTAATATTAGTGGAGTAGAAGTGGAAGCACAATTAGTAAGTCAAAATTTAGCTAGACCAGGATTTGTTGCTTCTTACGATTTAATTTATGGAAATAATGGAAATGTTACAACAGGAAGTGAGTCTCTTGTTTTAAATTTTGATAACTCTAAACTAGCGTATGTTACTAATTCCGCATCCGTTTTACCAACAAGTGTAACAGGTGGTACTATTACTTGGTCTTATAGCAATTTAACACCTTTAGAGTTTAGGAATATTACACTTTCATTTAACGTACTATCGCCTCCTACTGTAAATAGTGGAGATGTTTTAAGCTTTACGGGAAACATTACTCCAACTTCAGATGTTAATCCGGTTAATAATAGTATTAATTTCAATCAAACAGTGGTAAATGGTTATGACCCTAATGATGTGTTGTGTATGGAAGGAGATGAAATCTCTCCAACTCAAATTGGAGATGACTTAACATACAGAATTCGTTTTCAAAATACAGGAACAGCTTCTGCTGTAAATATTACTGTTAAAACAGATTTAGATGCAGATTTAGATTGGTCTACGTTTCAGCCAATTGCTGCTTCACATACATATACAACGACTGTTGTGAACGGAAATGAGCTGACGTATACTTTTAATAATATTAATTTAGACGATGCGACAACAAATGAGCCAGGAAGTCATGGTTGGATTTTTTATAAAATAAAACCTAAAAGTACAGTTGCAGTTGGAGATACATTTGACGCTACTGCTAGTATTTATTTTGATTTTAATCCTGCTGTGGTTACAAATACTTATACTACTACAATAGTTATGCCTGCTGTACCTGAAACATATGTACCTGACGATAATTTTGAAAACTATCTGGAAACGCATGATGCATTTGGGAATGTTGTAGCAATTGGAGCAACAAATAGTATGGGAAATGGAACTGCGAATGATGATTATGTTACTACTGCTAATATTAATGCAGTAACAGTTTTAAATGTAAATTCTCTGTTTATTGAAGATTTGACAGGTATTGAAGATTTTACATCATTAAAAGTGTTGAATTGCATTGGTAATCAAATCTCTGTTTTAAATTTTTCTTCAAACACAGCTTTAGAGAAGTTGTATTGTCGGAATAATCAATTAACAAGCTTAAATGTCGTTTCAAATACAGCTTTGGTAGAAATCAATTGTCGTTTTAATCTGCTTACAAGTTTAGCTATTGCTCCTAATAATACTTTAGAAGAATTGTATTGTTCTTATAATCAGATATCAAGTTTAAATGTGTCCTCGAATACAGCTTTAGAATATTTATGGTGTACGAATAATCAATTAACTAGTTTAAATTTAGATAACTGTTCTTCTATGTCACAGTTAAGAAGTGAAAATAATCAATTAACTAGTTTAGATTTATCCTCTTGTATAGTATTAAATGAAGGACACCTTCAAAATAATCAATTAACTAGTTTGAATATAAAAACTGGCACTAACGCTAATAATGCTCCAAATTACTTGGTTATTACAAACAACCCGAACTTGTTTTGTGTAGAAATAGATAGTGATTCTTATGTTGGTTCTGGCTGGAGTACAGGATTTAATTATAGTGAAAACTGTCATTATACGGAAACCTACGTGCCAGACGATAATTTTGAAGCTCGTTTAATTGCACTAGGTCATGATTCTGGTTCTTTGGATGATTATGTGCCAACAGCAAATATAGACGCGTTAACCACTTTAGATTTAGAAGATCAAGGTATTGTTGATATGACCGGAATAGAAGATTTTGTCGCATTAGAATTCTTGTATTGTCATACCAATTCTATTGCTACTTTAGATGTATCTTCCAATATAAATTTAACAACGCTAAATTGTAGTGGCAATGCTTTAACAGCTTTAGATGTTACATTAAACCCGAACTTAACGTATTTGTCATGTAGTCAAAATCAAATTTCGAGCTTAACGATTAATAATTCCAGTCTGTTAACAGATTTGTTAATTCACAGCAATCAATTAACAAGTTTTGATGCTTCTGGTTTTTCTAATTTAATAGACTTTAGATCTGGAGATAACCTACTATCCAGTCTTAATGTTAAAAATGGAAACAATACCAATTTTGTTTTATTTCAAGCAGGAAATAACCCAAACTTAAATTGCATTCAAGTAGATGATGCAACTTGGAGCACAACAAATTGGACTAATGTAGATGTGCAAACGGGTTTTAATGAAGATTGTGCAACAACAGCTTATGATAACTACGAACCTAATGATAGTTTTGCGCAAGCTGTAAATATTCCACTTTGTAATATTTATAATCCTACTATTGGAGAGTCAGGCGATTTAGATTTCTTTACATTCCATTTAGAGGCAGGTATTGGTACGGAAGTTAAAATAAATAATATACCAGTAGGTTTAACGTATAAAGTAACCTTTATTGATAGTTTTCAACAAACAACGCCACCATTTTATGTAACTAGTTCCGATCCGTTAACCAGATACGTTTATTCACCAATAGGCGGCTTCTATTATGTTAAAATAGAAAGTAACAATGCGAACTACAGTGTGCTTCCTTATCAAATAGAAGTATCTAATGCAAATTGTAGCTTAAGTGTTTCCGAAGTATTTAAAAGTAGTTTTAATGCTTTTCCTAATCCAGTAAATAATAGTCTTACTGTATCTATACAAGAAGCTGCTAATTATAGCTTAATAACTGTAAATGGGCAAATTATTAAACAAGGGCAACTTCAAAAAGGAGAGAATACCCTAAACACTTCTAGTTTATCTAACGGTTTATACTTTTTACAGGTAAGAACGAAGGAAGGTGTTTCCACTAAAAAAATTGTAAAACAATAATTATATATTATGAAAACAATTAAAACAGCATGCTTTACTATTTTAATAGCTGCTTTTATTAGTAGTTGTGATTCCGACGAAGATAATGATGTTACAACCGTTTGTGATGCTAAGTTTTATACAATGGCTGTAGATATCCCAGATTCATCGGTTGGTGTTTTTGATATTTTTGAATACGAAAAATCCAATGTGCTCTCGACGCCAATGGCGCTTACTTCTGGAAATGCATTGAATAATGCGACTGGAGGACCGTTAAGTGAAATGCTATCCGCAATAAATCCGAATACAGGAGAAATCACATATCAGTTTACCTATCATCCCGCTATATTTAAGTACAATATCAATTCGAATACGGTAACGCAAAGTACTTTTAATGGCGGTTATAATTATGAATATTTAGGGAACAGTTTATACTCTATAAAACACACCTATATTGGTTCTAGTGTATTATCGGATTATACCATAATTGACGCGTCTGGTAGTGCTGTTGGTCAAACAATTCAAAATGTAGATATTAGTAATTCTGGAGCAACTACACTATTGCTATTCAAATCCACATCAAACAATCTAGACAAGCTGTATTATTTAGCGAATACCAAACTTCTTACTTACAATATAACAACAGATACTTGGAGTGATGATCTTTTAGAAACGTATAATGAAACTACAAATAAGGTTTTTTATAGAAGTCTGGAGTATGTGGATGATAACACGCTTTATATTTTAAAGTCGGATGAGACTATTGCTAGTAGCTATACGCTAGAACTTTTAAAAGTAGATATAAGTGGAAGTGTACCACAAGTTTCTGTAATAAAAGATTTGACAAACAGTCTTAGTTTAAGTGTGAATACGCTTTTAGCTCCTGGAGGAGATAGGCAAATAAATGCTGCTTATGATGCTTGTGATGACAGTTTCTACTTTAATTACACCAATCCATTTACCATGAATTCTATCGTTTTTGAAATTAAACTCATAAGCGATACTGTTAATGAATACCCCGTAAATGGTAAGTATTTATACGGCTTAGACATTATAAACTAATTCTATTTAATAAACATCCCTAATTATGAAATCAATTCTAAAAATAACTTTATTACTAGTAGTTGCAGTTACACTCTTTAACTGCGATAATGATGATAACGATGCGCCTAATACCAATGTTTGTAACTATCAAGGAGTTACTATAGAAGATGCAAATGGCAATGTATACACGCAAATTGCAGCATCCGATTTGCAAACAGATTATTTTCCTAATAACGACGGACCAGGTTTAGCGGCTGTAGAAGTTTGGGATACTAGAGTTCCGGGGCAGACATTTATTGTAACCAGAGCATTAACAGTAGGTGCGATAGATACTAATCCGGAGATTAGAATAAATAATATCGATTACACGGGAACAATAACCTGTCAACGTGCAGGATCTCTAGTAGGAGAAGAGTTAAGGTTGGATGTTGTTGTAAATTCCTTAGGCGAAGGAGAAGTATGTGTGACCATTGATTATGTGGCGCCTTAATCCTAAAAATGTAATCGATAACAAAGTATTAAACAATATATGTTTCCAAAATTATTTGATTTCTCTCTGCCAGATTTCTTGGCAAGCCTTTTTGGTGTAGAACAAGTTACAGTCTATTCCTATGCTACTTTAATTGCATTGGGTACATTAATAGCAGCGCTTTATACAAAGAGGAGCGCTAAAAAAGAGTTAGGGATTACAAAGCTTTCCAATAGTTTTTTCTATGGGATTTTTGCAGCAGGTTTTGTTGGCGGAAAGTTGTTTTACTACCTACAAGATCCTTTGCTATATATTGAAAACCCGAGTTTAATGTCTAATAATTTTTCAGGCGGATTTGTGTTTTATGGATCATTTGTAGTGATTGTTCCTTATGTGATTTGGTACTTAAAAAAGCATGACATTCCCGTTTTACCCATGTTAGACATATTTGCAGTTACAACTACTATCGTGCATGCAATTGGGCGATTAGGTTGCTTTGCTGCAGGATGTTGTTATGGTGCTCCAACAAATAGTAGTATCGGATTAATTTTTCCAACGACACATGGTATTTCGGTGCACCCAACACAATTGTATGAAGCGATGCTATTACTCGTAATTATGGCAATATTATTAGTAGTTAAAAAGTACAAACAATTTAACGGACAGGTTTTCTTTCTCTATTTAATGCTCTATGCTTTTGGAAGAGGAATCTTAGAGCTTTTTAGAGGAGACGATAGAGGTTTTGTGATAGAGAATATACTATCGCATTCTCAATTTATCGCACTTTGTCTTATCTCGGCATCTGCTTATTTCTATTACAAAATTTATAAACAAATTAATATAAACACACTTAATACTTAAAATCATGAAAAAACATTTTTTAAAGACAATATTACCTGCATTACTACTAGTAGGAGCAGTATTTATAATAGGAGCTGGATGCAGCGGTCCCGCAGATGGTCAATCTACCTTTTGGCCAGATTTAGATGGTGATGGATATGGTGATGCCTTTGTTGGAAACGGAACGATTTATGACGATGATAATTTTCCTGATGGTTATGTGACTAATAGAGGCGATTGTGACGACACTAACGCGGCTATTAATCCAGGAGCTACAGAGATTCCAGATAATGACATTGATGAAGACTGTAACGACCTTTTCGGAATAACCTTTTATAAAGATTCGGATAATGATGGTTTTGGAGATGCAAATGCTGGAAATGTTTTTGAAATTAGTTTTGGCGATCCTGCACCAAATGGTATGGTGTATAATAATGCCGATTGCGATGATACTAACGATATGGTAAACCCAAAAGCAGATGAAGTTGTTGGTAATAATATAGATGATAACTGTGATGGTTATGTAGATATTATGGAGTATTACACCGATGCAGATGGCGATGGTTATGGAGCGGGTGATGTATTGCCACCACCAGCAGTTGGAGTACATAATAATTTAGACTGTGATGATACTAACCCAGAAGTGTATCCGTATGCTATGGAAGTTGAAAATGGTATCGATGATGATTGTGATGGAATAGTAGATGAACTTTTTTAAATACTAAAAAAAAAGTTTCCATTATAGGGTAACAATTTCTTTGTTGGTTTGATATAAGGGAAATGTATAACTAATATAAAAACGAATAACAATTATGAAAACAACAATCAAAACCCTTTGTCTACTAGTTTTAACACTAGTATTATTTAACTGCGATAATGATGATGGTGACGCAGACAATCAAGACGATTGTAATTTTGCAGGATTTACTTTTTTAGACACTGCAAACAATACACAAACATTAATTGGTGAATCTGATTTAACCACCGATTTCTATTATACATCTTCTAATGGGCCAGAAGTAGAAATCTATAAATCTAGCGATCCTGGAAATTTTTGGTTTGTAACCTTAGTTGTAACAGACGGAGCAACGGGAACAGGACAGTTAAGTGTTAATGGTACCATATATACTGTAAATGTAGCTTGTCAAAGAGCGGGTAATGCTATAGGTGAAGAATTTCGATACGATATTACTGGAGCCGGTTTAGAAGCAGAATATTGTGTTATAATTGACTTATACCATTAGAGATAACAGGTAAAAGAATATAGTCACTTCTAATATTCTGTATAGGAATAGTGCAAGTGTAGTTCAATATTTAAATACTTAAAAATATGAAAAAGATACAAATAGTATTATTTCTAATTATTGCAACCTTTTTAGGTTGCAGTAATCATAATGGAGAAGGAGGGGTTGATGAAAATCCTTGCGAAATTGGCGATCAAGGTATGGTTATGACCGAAAGTAATTATCCAAACCCAATATATCTTCAGTTTGACGATTCTAGAATGGTTGTTCAATATGTAACAGGGCATCCAGATGGCGATTATTTCCACATGTATAGTACAAATGTTTCTCCAGCCGTAGATCTATATACTTTTGCAATTAACACTGGAGATACATCCACTTTTGACCAAAATTTTAATGTTACTGCCGGAAGTTATTTGGCGGTTGATGGTACACCTTATCCGCAAAGCAATACTTTGGTTTTAAATACTATAATTGGAGGATCACAAGTTGGTGATGCGGTAAAAATGGAATTTGAAGGAGATTATAATGGCGATGAGATTCATTTATTTGGTGAGTTATGTTTAACTATAGATGAAGTAATAGGGGTACAAGATTTTGTTTATATAACAGACGGATTAAGTCTCAAAGTTGTAGATGTTTCGGATCCATATGCTCCTTCTATGGCAACAACAATACCTCTACCATCTACTCATTACGTTAAAGTTATTAATAATAGTGTTGCTTTGGTAGGGCAAATAGATAGCGCAGAACCTTATGTAAATACGATTAATATTTCGAATCCAGGAACTAGTTATGTGATGGCTACAACTGCAAAGAACAGTTCAAATACTATTTTAACAGATGTGACAACGCTAGATAATAAGGCGGTATTAACAGATCTTCATTTTAGAAACAAAACGTTGGAGATTAATACCAATCAAATGGTAGATATTGGAGATATTCACGGTGGGTTTGGTATAACAAATGTAGCCGATGCGTATTTGATTTTATTAGATGGTTTGGGAGTGTCTACCTACGGCATAGATGCTAATTATGATCTTTCTTATCCTTTTCTTCCGAGTAATGCTACGTTGCAATGGACGTCGTTGGTAGGTAATAGATTTGACCGAGTAGAAACAGACGGTACTTATTCTTATATAGCGAATGTAGAAGGTCAGAAATTATTAAAGTTAGACGTAACTAATTCAGCTATTAATCAGTTAAGTTCTTTGGATATTGCTGGGCATCCTTCCGCTTTAGCGATTTATAATAATTACGCTTTTGTAACCATGTCTCCAACAGGGACAGTGCCTTATAATGCCGGTTTTGATGGCGTTAAAATGATTAATTTAACCAGCATGCAGGTTGTAGATAGTAGTGTGCTATCCAATACAAGCGGTGTAGTTGTTTATGGTAGTTATGCGTACGTAACCGATGGAAATGGTTTGCATATCTATGATATTAGTTCAGGAAGTTTAAATTTAATTGCAACATACAACCCAGGATTTGGTAATTACATATCCATTTAAAACTTTTCTTATGAGAAAAATATGCCTATTACTACTTTTATTATGTACCATGACATCTTGTGATAATGATGATGACATTAATAATGATGCAACAAATCAAGACCAATGTAATTATCAAGGGTTCTCGTATTTGGATACGAATAACAACGATCAAACATTAATTCAGGAGTCCGAATTAAACACACAACATTTTCCAAATGCAAGTAACGGACCTTATGGTGCTCCAGGAATAGAAATCGCATCGTTTACAAGTTCGCCAACGCTTTTTTTTACTACCAATGCTATAGAATTAAATGAAACTGGAACGGGTTGGATTTCTATAAACGGTGCCCAATTAGAAGCGGTAACCGTTACCTGTCAACGTGCAGGAACCGCAGTAGGTGATGAGGTGCGATTAGATGTTGTCTTCGGGGCGATTGAAGTAGAGTTTTGTGTTATTATTGATGAAGTTTTATAAATATATTGAAGATGAAAATAGCATTAAAAGGTTTCGTGTTTCTTATTTGTTTGCTTGTTTTTAATTGCAAGAATGAAAGTAATACACAAGGAATAGAAGAGGACGCTAAATCGGAAACGGTGAGATCGTTAACGGAAGACGAAAAAAGAGAAATAGTAGCATACTATTTAATTCACGGTAAAAAGATGACCGAAAAAGATTTTTATAAAATTATCTTTTTGAATGATTTTGTAGATGGAGTTAAAGTCATTTATTACGAAGATAGCGATGCTTTTTTTGGTCTTAAGTTTTCGGAAGCATTAGATTTTTATAAGGCTAATAAAAAGTAGAACAGCAAAAGCTGTTTTGAAATTAGACAAGCCTTTTTAGTTCTCTTTAAAGATTGGTTATAATGGGAATTGCATTAATTGTATGCAAAACCGAAGCATGCAAAACAATTACAAAACCATTACATTTGTAGTACAACACAAAATTAAAAACGATTGAAATATAAAAAATGCCATATCCCAATGTTATCCTTTTTGATAAGGCGTTTTTATTCTGTGTTTCCTGTTTTTTTTAAAAAGACAGAAATACTAGCAAGGCAACAAATATTTACTTTCTTTATTTGTTTTTCGGTTGCTACTTGCTTTGCACAACAGTACACCAATTATTCTACAAAAGATGGTTTGCCAAGTAATCATGTATATACTATTATACAAGATGCCAAAGGCTTTATGTGGTTTTTAACCGATAAAGGAATGACAAGGTTTAATGGAAATCAATTAATAACATTTACCACCAAAGATGGATTGCCAAATAATGATGTTTGGGATGCGTATCCAACGCCTGATGGCAAAGTTTGGTATATGTCTAAATCTGCAAGTTTGGGCTATGTAAAAGACGATTATATTCTATCCTTTCCTAATAGTAATAAAAACGAAATTATTAATCCAATCTATTCGTCGCAAGTAGGAGATTCTGTTTATCCGTCTGGGCCAAATAGAACTTTTACATTAAAGGATAAACAATGGATTGGTGAGTCTAGTAGATCTATTAATAACTTGTTTTTAGACAAGGTAAAAGTCAGACATACTTCTGTGACTAATATTAGATTTGAAGGAGATGGGAAGATAAGTTTATACGATAAAAAAAATAAAGTAATAACTAACTTTTATTCCAAAGTTGTCCATGGAAAAACGGGTACCAGAGGACAATTAAATGATAGTTTATATTTCTGGACTACCAATAGAAATTATACAATACTTAATTTCAATACTCTAAAGATAAAAACAGTTCATCTAAAGAATAAGATAAATCTAGAGGAAGTTAATAATTTAAGAATCAATTTAGTCAATTGCGCTTTGCAAATTTCGGGTAGCGGATTTGTATCTAAGCTAGATGAAAACTATGAAATAGTTGATCCGTTCTTTTTTCCTAAAACTATGCAAGCCCATTTTGGTTTAATAGATAAATTAAATACCATTTGGATAGCCACTTTTAATAATGGTGTTTACAAGTTGCCTTATGTGAAGCGAAATGTGAAATATGAATTGCTCAATGAGAAAATTCAAAGTTTTAATATTATAAACAAGGAATTAATTGTAGGTGTATATGGAAAAGGATTCTATAAATATGATAAACAAGAAAAAGCATTTCAAGAATTTATAAAAAGAGACGATTATGTTTTTGGTGCAAGCCGAATAAAGCAATTAAATACCAATTTCTACCTATTTAAAAATGCCTTATCTAAAGAAGTAAATGAAACTATTTCCACGGTAGATCTTTCCGAAATTTACATGCAAGATTATGATATAAATGAATTGGGGCGTAAACTGTTGTATTTTGAGGATAAATTATATGGTAACTTTTCGTTCGGAATTAATAAACTAAATTTAAATTCTTTAAAAATAGAAAAAGAATTCCGTCAAAAAGGAGCGAATGATATTGTTTGTTTTAAAGATCGCTTATTAATAGCAACGACCAATGGTTTAAAGGAAATTAAAAACGATTCCTTACAACCTATAGTGTTTAAGAGTGAAACATTTAATAAATCTATTTTAAGTATTAAGAAAATAGATGAAACTAGCATTATAATTAATACGGATGGTTTTGGTGCCTATATTTCAGATTTAAAAGAAATAAAACCTTTAGTTTCTACAGCATTTTTAATTGTCGAAGAAGCTTTTATTCAAGATGAAAATTTATGGTTAGCAACAAATACAGGTGTTTTAAAATTCATAAAAAAAAATAACGAGTATCAATTAGATAAACAATTTACAATAGAAGATGGTTTGCCAACAGACCATATAAATACGGTGTTTGTAGATGATGAAAACCTAATAGTAGGAACCAATAATGGTATAGCAATTTTACCAAAAAACAAAGAAAGCATACCGCAGTTATTAGACGTGTATATTGGGGAAGCCAAGTATAATAATAAGAACATAACAGTAGATAGTAATACCTTTAAATACACCGAAAACAATAATGTTAATATTACAGTGGCAAATATAGATTTCTCAGAAAATAATACCGATTTATTGTATGATTTTAAGTTGGAACCTTCTCAGGAAAATTGGACAACCACCAATACAAATATTTTCAACTTTAATAACTTGCAACCAGACACATATGTTTTTCATTTTAAGTCTGGGACTATTATTAAGCAATTGCATTTCACTATAAAACCATTGTGGTGGCAGACATTTTGGGTTAAAGTCTTGGTTATATTATTGGGTGTTTTTTTAGTAGCTTTAATCTCTAGGTTTTTTGTGAAACGTTCTCAATTTAAAAAGAATCAAAAAGTTTTTGAAGACAAACGCCTAAGTGAATTACAGTTAAAAGCATTACGATCTCAAATGAATCCGCATTTTGTATTCAACTCGCTTTCGGCAATTCAATATTATATTGGTGAAAATGATTTTGAAGCTTCTGAAACCTATTTAGTGAAATTCTCAAAGCTTATTCGGCAATTTTTTGAGCTTTCTAAAGAAAACGAAATCTCTTTAGCTATAGAAATAAGCTTGCTTAACAATTATTTAGAAATTGA
>Ga0209344_10004374_pt1 | contig 13032 bp, 12 predicted proteins | sample Cruoilmetagenom6_FD_187293 | JGI IMG/M metagenome (GOLD analysis project Ga0209344, IMG submission 187293) | Oil polluted marine microbial communities from Coal Oil Point, Santa Barbara, California, USA - Santa Barbara Oil Seep Sample 6 (SPAdes)... | ecosystem: Environmental > Aquatic > Marine...
TTTGATGGATGCTATTTTTGCACCTTTTTTTATGAGTGAGGAAGCGTGTTTCAGCAATTTTTGCGGATTGGAAATGGTCTCCAGATAGAGCAATTTTATAATTGGATCTTTAACAATATCAAAGTTTTTGTCCATATATTCCAAAATGTCCTCAACACTGGTCTGTACTGCATTCCCTACGGAAAACACGTTTGCAAAGGAAACCCCGAGCGCCATACCCGCTTCCATGATAAAAACCGCAGTGGCGCCCGAACCGGAAATAAGATCGCAACCTTTTGAATTGAATTGTGGCACGGGAGCTGTGAACACGCCTTTGTAGTTTTCGGTTATAACGCCGATGCAGTTAGGGCCGATCAGGCAGCCGTTTACATTCTCTACCGTTGTTTTTATTTGTTGTCCCCAGGCTTTTCCAGTTTCGTCCGCCTCACCAAAACCTGCGGAAATAATGACGAAAGCTTTGGTATTTTTTTCTTCTGCTAAAATTTTTACGGTCTCGGGGCAATACTTTGCGGGAATGGCAAGAATGGCGAGATCGGTTTGTGGAATTTCCCTTACTTCAGCATAACTTTTTATGCCCTGAACATTTTCTTCCTTTGGATTAACGACATACAATTCTCCGCCGAAATTCCCTGAAATAATATTTTTCAGCATATTGCCGCCAGGTTTTTTGGTATCGTTGGAGGCGCCAATTATTACGATACTTTTTGGGTTGAGCAGTTGTTTGTTGACCATTTGAATGATGTTGAGTTTGAAATTAAAAATATAAGGAAAATTGAGGATTAGCCTAAAGCGAAATTAAAAGATGTTTTAGTCCTAAAAACTGATAAATATCATATATCAGGCAGGTGTGAAAGGGTATTTTTATGGCCAAATAATTCAATTTGAAATGGTCTCCAGTCCAAGGCCTTATATTTTTATTATAGCGGTTTTGCTCGCCCTCTTCGGTTTTTATAATTATATAATTTATAATACCGAAGGCTACGTGGCGGTTGAAAAATTATCTCCTTTGGCAGTAAAAGGTCAGCAATTGTTTCAAAATAATCGTTGCTGGTCCTGTCATCAAATCTATGGATTGGGCGGTTATCTTGGGCCAGATTTGACCAATATTTATTCTGCGGAAGGCAAAGGGTCAAACTATATAAAAGCATTTTTGAACAGCGGCGTAAAGAGTATGCCGCAATTTCATTTTTCAGAAGAGGAAAAAAATGCGCTCGTAGAATATTTAAAACGCGTTGATGAAACGGGAATCTACCCCAACTATAATGCCGAGATTGAGGCTACAGGCTGGGTAAAAATAAAGTACCGAAATGAAAAGTAAAGTCCCAATTTATTTCCTTCTTCTCGCGATGGTTGCATTGTTTTTGGGGATGTTCTTCGGAATGACGGCCTCGTTTCAATATGTAATGCCTGAATTTTTGAAGGAACAAATTCCTTTTTCAAAATTGCGGCCATTTCACGTTACATCAGTCATTTCGTGGATTGTGCTTTGTGCTACGGGGAGTATTTATTTTTTTCTCACTTATGTTGAAAAATTCAAGTTTTTTTCGCCCTTGTTGGCTAAAATCCACTTTATCATTTTCCTATTAACGGGCTTCGCCATTTACTTTTCCTTCGCTTTTGATTATACCGAGGGCAGGGAATATTTCGCCTTTACGCCAGTTTTGATAGTTCCAATTTTTATTGGATGGATTTTATTCGGAATAAATTATTTTAAAACACTTTATACAAACGTAAAAGGTTGGCCGGTGTATTACTGGATGTGGGGCACGGGCATCGTTTTTATGTGTTATCATTTGCTGGAAGCGCATTTTTGGTTGTTCGATTTTTTTAGGTTGAATTTTATAAAGGATTTTTCCATTCAGTGGAAGAGTTACGGCTCCTTCACTGGTTCGTGGAATATGCTTGTGTACGGTATTTCTATTTATTTGATGTCAAAAATTAAGAAGGACAGCAATGTAGCCACAAATAAAATTGCCTTTTTCTTCTATTTTTTGGGCTTGACAAATTTAATGTTCGGTTGGGCGCATCATACGTATTTATTGCCAACACAACCTTGGATTCGCTACGTTGCTTACGCAATAAGTATGACGGAGTGGATTGTTTTGGCGTCGATAATTTACAATTGGAAACGCTCCGTTTTAAAGGTTGAAAAGGAAAATCACCCAATGGCGTATCGGTTTTTACTGGCAACGGATTTGTGGATTTTTCTGAATATAATCCTTGCGCTTCTTTTTTCCATTCCGGCCATCAATTTCTTTACGCACGGCACACATATTACGGTGGCCCATTCCATGGGAACCACTATTGGCATTAATACAACCATACTTTTTTCGGCTTTGTTTTTCATCGTCCACCAGATATATCCAGAATTTAAAACCGATAGAAAATGGGTGCAACGAGGTTTCATTTCCTTTAACATTTCGCTGTTCTTTTTTTGGGTTTCACTGTTGATTGCCGGCGGAAAAAGGAGCTATTGGATGTATGTTTCAAAAAGCGGATTGTTTTCTGAAATGCAGAATTCGCTCGTTCCGTATTACATTTCATTCTTCATCTTTGGAATTGGGATTTTCATTTCACTGTTGATAGTTGCAACACCTATTTTCAAAGCATTACTTCAAAAAATTAAACCATAATTACGATGGATTTACATCAAAAAATAATTGAACTGAAAAAGCAAAAAAATGCCGTTGTTCTCGCGCACTATTACCAGGTGCCCGAAATTCAGGAAGTGGCAGATTTTGTGGGCGATAGTTTGGGCCTTTCACAAAAAGCTGCGGAAACGGATGCTGAAATAATTGTATTTGCAGGCGTACATTTTATGGCGGAAACCGCGAAAATATTAAACCCGAAGAAGAAGGTTTTGTTGCCCGATTTATTGGCGGGCTGTTCGCTGGCAGATTCATGTCCGCCCGATGCTTTTCGGAAATTGGTGGAAGCAAACCCCAAGCACGTGGTAATAACATATATAAATTGTTCCGCAGAAATCAAGGCAATGAGCGATTTGGTGTGCACATCTTCCAATGCCGAAATGATTGTGAATTCAGTGCCGAAGGATGTCCCGATTATTTTCGCTCCCGATAAAAATTTGGGAAAATATATTCAGAAAAAAACCGGCAGAAAAATGTTGCTTTGGGACGGTGCTTGTATTGTGCACGAAGCATTTTCCATCGATAAACTTTTGAAACTCTACCAAGAAAATCCCGGTTCAAAAATCATTGCGCATCCCGAAAGTGAAAGCCATATTTTGGAAACCGCGAATTATATTGGTTCTACGGCGGGAATGATTGATTATGTGAAAAAATATCCTTCGGAAAAATTCATAGTTGCGACCGAAGCGGGTATTCTTCATAAAATGCAGCAACAAGTTCCGCAGGCTGTCTTGATTCCCGCTCCGGCGGAAGAGGATAACACTTGCGCCTGCAGTGAATGCGCATTTATGAAAATGAATACTTTGCAGAAATTGTATAATTGTTTGCTGAACGAAACCCCGCAGATAGAAGTTTCCGAAGAAATACGAAAAAAAGCAATTCTGCCCATTGAGCGAATGCTTGAATTATCAAAATAATGATGGAAACCAATTTTTTAATTATCGGTTCGGGAGCTGCAGGTTTAACACTTGCGGTGAAACTTGCTTCGGAATTTCCGAAGAAAAAAATCACGATAGTTACAAAAGCCAACGAGGCTGAATCGAGCACAAAATATGCCCAAGGCGGTGTAGCGGCGGTTTTTGATTTAAGGAAGGATTCCTTTCAAAAGCATATTGAAGATACATTGATTGCGGGCGACGGACTTTGCGACAAAGCCGTTGTGGAAATGGTTATAAAGGACGGTCCAAAAAGATTGAAAGAGCTGATGGAATGGGGAGCCAAATTTGACACCGATGCCGATGGCGAGCTCAATTTGGGTAGGGAAGGAGGCCATTCTGAATTTCGGGTGATCCATCATAAAGACACTACGGGCAACGAGATTGAGCGTGCTCTTTTGGAACGTGCCAATCAACTGGCGAATATCACTTTGCTTCCGCATCATTTCGCGATAGATTTGATCACGGAACACCATTTTTCAGAAGAGAATCCGAAAGAGATTTCGTGTTACGGAGCCTATGTTTTGGACCAAATTTCGGGAAATATTTTCACCATTAAAGCAGATTGTACAACCCTTGCTTCAGGTGGAATGGGCCAGGTTTACGGTCATACGACCAATCCCGCCGTTGCCACGGGCGATGGTATTGCGATGGCCTATCGCGCAAAAGCGAAAATTCAAAACATGGAATTTATACAATTTCATCCCACCTCACTTTTCGATGGAAACAAAAGTACTTGCTTTTTAATTTCCGAGGCGGTGCGTGGTTTTGGCGCGTTTCTTAGGAATAAAAATGGCGAACGGTTTATGTTGAATTATGACGAAAGAGGTGAATTGGCCTCCCGTGATATTGTTTCGCGCGCCATAGATTCTGAAATGAAAAAATCTGGAGATGACTGCGTTTATTTGGATTGCACCCATTTAGTTATTGAAGAATTCAAAAATCATTTTCCAAATATTTATGAAACCTGTTTGCAACAAAACATAAACGTTGCAAAAGATTGGATTCCAGTAGTTCCCGCAGCACATTATTTGTGCGGTGGCGTTGTCGTGGATATGGATGGCAAAACATCGATGAAAAATCTTTTTGCCTGCGGCGAATGTTCCTATACCGGCTTGCATGGCGCTAACAGGTTGGCATCAAATTCGTTGTTGGAAGCTTTGGTTTTTGCGGACCGTATTTTTAATTTTCTCTGTAAACACCCGCCTTCGCGTACGACCAAATCCATTCCTGAATGGAATGATGAAGGCACAATTTTAATGAAGGATTCTGAAATTTTTCCGCAGAAAATAATGGAATTGCAAGGATTGATGCGAAGATTTGCCGGTGTGGTGAGAAATAATAAGGATTTAAAGGAAGCTTCGCTTCAACTTGAAAAATTGTATTTTGAAACGGAAGCACTTTATCAAAAACACAAGCTAAATACGGTACTTTCCGAGCTTCGGAATATGGTTAATGTGGCGCATTTAATTATTCAGCAATCCCTAAAACGAAAGGAAAATCGTGGCGGATATTTTAATGAAGATTCTAAAAAATATATAAAAGAAATAATATGAAGACTTTAATAGAAAACTCAGTTAAAAAAGCAATGGATTACTCCGAATACAATTTGCTTTTTAAGCAATTGACGGAAGAAAACAGAACCACCGGCGAACAAACCAAGGAAAAAATTGATTACACAAAACTGAATTTCAGCCGTACAAAAAGGTTGGACAAAACCGCGGATATTTCCGAAGAAGGCAGTGAGGTTTTCAAGAATATTTCAGAAAAACAAACTTGGCTTATAATTAGCGAACCTTGGTGTGGCGATGCTGCACAAACACTTCCGTATTTGAATAAAATCACACAATTTTCAGAGAATATAGATTTGAAAATTGTGCTTCGCGATGAAAACCCAGAATTGATGGATCAATTTTTAACGAACGGTTCGCGCTCCATTCCAATAGTGATTATGCTTAATGGGGATTTCAATGTGTTGCAGATATTTGGGCCACGTTCCAAAGCCGCAACAAAATTGGTGAGCGATTATAAAACCCACCACGGTAAGATTGATGATGCCTTTAAGGAAATGTTGCAGGTTTGGTACAATCAAGATAAGGGCGTTTCTATTTTGAATGATATATTGGAAGGGATAGAAGTTGGCGTAAAATGAACCCAGACTCAAAATCCAAGACCGCTTCGCTAAAAGACCCAATACATTTTCGATATTTAATTGTGGTTTTTTTTTGTCATTTTAATGTAATGATCTAGGCTCTTGGCTCTTGACTCTTGCCTCTTGGCTCTTGACTCTCTGCAGTCCTGTTTCGAAATAACTGACCAAAATCATTTCAAAAACATAACAGATTCCCAACCTTTGCATAAAAATTAAAACTATGCAAATCGTTTCTGCCGAAGAGGCCATATCTATCGTAAAATCCAATAGTCGCGTATTTTTTCAAGGGGCAGCAATGACGCCCAATTTATTGATTGACACCTTGTGTGAAAGATACCAAGAACTAACGAATATTGAAATCTTCCAAATACATACCCACGGCGAAGCAAAATATACCCAAGCCCCATACAACAGTGTTTTTCGACTCTCCAGTTGTTTTGTGGGTGATAACGTTCGAAGAGGTGTAAATTCCCAATTTGGAGATTATATCCCTGTGTTCTTAAGTGAAATCCACTGGCTTTTCAGAAGAAATATTCTTCCGCTGGATGTCGCATTTATCCAGGTTTCCCCGCCCGACAAACACGGATATTGCTCGCTTGGCGTTTCGGTTGATGTTACTTTGCCTGCCATTCAAACTGCAAAAAAAGTAATCGCACAAATAAATCCGAGAGTTCCGAGAACCCACGGCGATGGAATTATTCACATAAAAAATATAGATTTTGCCGTGGAAGTGGACGTTCCAATCCACGCTTCGGTCTTGGGAATGCCCACAGAGGTTGAGGCGACCATAGGAAAGCATGTTGCCGGATTGGTGGAAGATGGCGCGACCCTGCAAATGGGCATTGGCAATATTCCCAATGCGGTGCTCCATAATTTGGGCAACCATAAAAGATTGGGAATCCATACCGAAATGTTCAGCGACGGCATTCTTCCTTTGGTAGAAAATGGAATTATTACTGGTGAAGACAAAGAAATCAAAACTGGGAAAATAGTTACCTGTTTTGCGATGGGAACCCAAAAATTATATGATTTTATTGATGATAATCCCGTTGTACATTTTAAAGAAGCAGGCTACACTAACGACACAGCAATTATTCGCCGAAACCCAAAAGTAACCGCAATAAACAGCGCTATCGAAATAGATTTAACGGGCCAAGTTTGTGCGGACAGCATCGGGATGTACCAATATTCCGGTGTGGGCGGGCAAATGGATTTTATCCGAGGCGCTTCACTTTCAGAAGGAGGGAAGCCTATTATTGCAATGCCATCCATTACGAATAAAGGCGTTTCCAAAATTACGCCGTTTTTGAAGGAAGGCGCGAGCGTAACAACCACCCGGGCACACGTGCATTATGTGGTTACGGAATATGGCGTTGTCAATCTTTTCGGAAAAGGTTTGGAGCAACGCGCTAAAGCCTTGATTTCCATTGCACATCCCAACCATCGTGAGGCTTTGGAAATAGAAGCACGAAAAAGATTCAATAATTAAAATCTTTTGAGCTAAAAATAAAAGATAATTAGGTCTTTATTATTCCCGATTTTATTTATTTTTAAAGAAAAAATATGTTTTCAAAAGCCTGTGAATATGGCATTAGAGCCGTTCTTTTTGTTGCGAAGCAGTCGCAAAAAGATTTGCGTTCCAATATTACGGAAATAGCAAAGGCAGTAAATTCGCCAGAACCGTTCACTGCCAAGGTTTGCCAACAACTCGCCCGTGCCGGCGTGCTTCTTTCAAAAAAAGGACCTAAAGGCGGTTTTTTTCTGGAAAAGGATTCTACCTTAAAACTGGCCGAAATAGTAAGGATAATTGATGGTGACAAAATATTTATAGGTTGTGGGCTTGGGCTTCGCGAATGTTCGGCAGTGCATCCTTGTCCTGTTCACGATCAATTTTTGACCGTGCGAAATGGCTTAAAACAAATGTGTGAAAATACGCTGGTAATGGAGCTCGCCTCAAATTTAGAAGAAGGCGAAACGTTTTTGAAAGTTTAAAATTGTAGCATGACGAAGGATATATTAAAATTGGAAGATGTTAAGGTTCTGGTAGATTCATTTTATGGTAAAATTAGGGAAGATGCATTGCTAAAAGCTATTTTCAACACTATAATACAAGATCGCTGGCCGCAGCATTTGGAAAAAATGTACACTTTTTGGCAAACGGTTTTGTTGAATGAGCACACCTATTATGGGAGTCCTTTTCCTCCTCACGCCAAAATGTCTATTGATAAAAAGCATTTTGACCAGTGGTTACAGCTTTTTTTTGAAACCATCGATGAAAATTTTTTAGGTGAAAAAGCAGATGAAGCTAAATGGCGCGCATCAAAAATGGCCGAAATGTTTCAGTTTAAAATTGACTACATGCGCGAAAACAAAGGTTCAAAATATATTCAATAATGGAGAAGAATAAACCCATCAAACGTCACCAAGCCTTGCAACACTTAAGCAGGCAACACCATTTTGGACTGCTATTCAGTTGGAAACTGCGAAAGGGTTTCAGTAAAAATATTGAAACTGAAAGGCTCAGCGAATATGCAAAATGGTTCTTTCAACAGGAAATTAAACCACATTTCAGCGATGAGGAAAAATATGTTTTTCCGATTCTTGAAGAGGAAAATGAGCTTGTGGAGCGCGCTTTAAAAGAACACCGCCGTTTAGAACGTCTTTTTCACGATACGAAGGATCCCAAAAAATCGCTCAGCAAGTTGGAGGAAGAACTAGATTCACATATTCGGTTTGAAGAACGCATTCTTTTCAACGAAATCCAAAAAGTAGCAACGGAAGCACAACTTAAAAAAATAGATGAAATACACCGCCGTCTGGAAAAAACTCCCAATTATCACGACCCATTTTGGGAATGAATGTTTAAAATAAGATAAAATTGTCCTTTTATGATTTAAGTCATATTCCGTTCCTTCTTTTCTTCTGAAATTTGCCCCATATTAATTCATTAAAAACGGAAAGCGATGACAACACTTCAAGAAAAAACCGTAGCCGACGTGGTTACCGAAAACATAAAAGCAGCCCACATTTTTAAAAAACACGGCATCGATTTTTGCTGTGGGGGCGGCGTAAGCATTAAAAAAGCCTGCGAAAAAGCTAACATTGATCCCGCTATTTTAGAAGCCGAGCTATTAAGTCTTGATGCAATTCAAGATAGGGCCAAAGATTACAACAGTTGGAAACTGGACTTTTTAGTTGACCATATTATTAACGTGCACCACACTTACGTAGAAGAGAATAATCCATTGCTTTTACAATATGCCCAGCGGGTAAACAAAGTGCACGGCCACCATTACACCGAACTCGGAAAGATTGAAGCTTTGGTAAAACAGGTGGTTCAGGAATTGGCTTCGCACATGAAAAAGGAGGAATTGATACTTTTTCCATTCATTAAAAAATTGGTTCAAGCTGAACGCGAAGGCGAACCGATTCCCGCAATTCATTTCGGAACCGTGGAAAACCCCATAAAAATGATGGAAGCGGAGCATGAGGAAGCTGGTGAAATACTTCGCGAGATTGCAAAATTGAGCAATAATTTCACACCGCCACAAGGTGCTTGCAATACCTACCGCGCCTTTTATGCAAAACTTGATGAATTTGAACAGGATTTGCACCAGCACGTACATTTGGAAAATAATATACTTTTTCCAAAAGCTTTGAATTTGGAAAAAAAATTAAAGAAGAATTAACCTGCTTTTAAGATTATCCCCAGCCCCAAATCGTAGATTCTTTTATTTGATTGGTTTTTAGTACAGTTCGGAAGTATGGCGACTTTGAATGTTTTTGCCATTTTCCGGACTGTTTTTTTTAATTTTAAAGTTTGGTCGATTTAAAAAAACATATCAGCATTGCATTGGCATATTTCTTAATCGTTGCCTTAATGGGGGTTTTGCTTCGTTTTTTCTTCGTGACGCCCATTCAGCTGAATTATAAATTTATACTCCACGCGCATTCGCACACAGCATTATTGGGATGGATTTATTTGGGATTGACGACACTTATTTATAAACTTTTTCTTTCCGAAACCCAAAAACCGAAACAGTACAAACGTATATTTTATTTTACCAATGTATGCATTTTGGGAATGTTGGTCACATTTCCCATTCAAGGGTACGCGTTGTTTTCCATTATTTTTTCAACGCTTTTTTTATTTGCTTCCTATTGGTTTGCATGGTTTGCAATGAAATATATTCCAAAGAAATTTAAAAACCGTTTTTCCTGGAAACTTCTAAAAACCGCACTTTTTTATCTCATTATTTCCAGCATTGGCCCGTGGGCGCTTGGTGGAATAATGGCAACTTTGGGACCGGAATCCATTTGGTACAAATCTTCAATTTATTTTTATCTTCATTTTCAGTATAATGGATGGTTCATAATTGCACTCTTGGGGATTTTGATTTATATTTTGGAGGAGAAAGGAATTCAGTTTCACTCTGAAAAATTAAAATCCTTTTATCTGCTTTTGAATTTTGCAGTGCTTTTTACCGTATTCCTATCATTGCTTTGGTCCAAACCACCCAAAATGGTATATATACTTGGCCTGGCTGGTGCCGTGGCACAATTTCTGGCGTTTTATGAATTATATTTTTTACTGAAAGCGCAGGTTGCAGAATTAAAAATTACGCTGGGTATAAGGGCTTTTTTTCTTTTGAAGATAGCAGGCATATTGATGGTTTTTAAATTTATGATGCAACTAGTTTCCGCCTTTCCATACTTTGCTGATTTAGCTTATGAACTAAAGGATTTTGTGATTGGTTACTTGCATTTGGTTTTCTTGGGAATTGTAATAACAGCGATGCTTGCGTTTATGAAATATTTTAAATTAATTACATTGCCCAGAAGTTTTCTATGGCTCTTTCTTTTGGCCTTCGCCAGCACGGAACTGCTCGTTTTTTATAAAGCTTTCGCATTTTGGAGCGGCTTGCCCTTATTTCAACATTACTACGTTTGCCTCGCAGTATTGAGCTGTGTTCTTCCCGTTGCTGTGGGAATTTTATTTTTCAAAAACATCAAAAGTTCATATCTTACAGCATAAAGGGGAAAATGGTAAACGCACCATTTTTACTAATAGAAGCAAAGCTGATAAAAATCATTTGGCAAAATTAAATCTGTTGCAACCTTTGCAGAAGGTATTAACGAGCAAATTTTAGATTGATGGTAAACTGTTTCCATTGTGGAGATCCGTGTCTGGACGTTGAAATTAAACATGAGGAAAAATCCTTCTGCTGCCACGGTTGCAAGACTGTTTTCGAAATTCTTTCGGAAAACGACCTTAGCTATTATTATGATCTTGAAAAAGCACCGGGCACTTCCCCCAAGGAAATTGCAGGTAAATATGATTTTCTCGAAAATAAAACCATTGTTGAAAAGCTTCTCGAGTTTAACGATGGCAATACTCAAATTGTTTCCTTTTTAATTCCGTCAATCCATTGTAGCAGCTGTATTTGGATTCTTGAAAACCTCAATAAGCTCAATCCTTCAGTAAAAACTTCGCAGGTAAATTTTCCCGAAAAAACGGTTCGGATTACCTTTTCCGCCGAAGAAAATTCCTTAAAAAATCTTGTAATTCTTTTAAGCCGAATAGGATACGAGCCTTATATTTCCTTAGACGATTCCGAGAAAAAAGAGAAACAAATAAACCGAAGCTTGATCTATAAATTAGGAATCGCCGGCTTTGCGTTCGGCAACATCATGTTTCTTTCCTTTCCCGAGTATTTCGAACATTCCGAATTTTGGCTGGACCAATTCAAACCCTTTTTCCGCTGGTTGATGTTCGCATTTTCACTACCGGTAGTTTTTTACTCTGGGAGCGGCTATTTCACTTCGGCTTACAAAGGACTCCGTTCCAAAATTTTAAACATAGACGTTCCCATAGCTTTGGGGATTGCGGTTCTTTTTATACGAAGCACCATAGATATAGTGTTTGACCTGGGAACGGGCTTTTTTGACAGCCTCTCAGGCTTGGTTTTCTTTTTGTTGCTGGGGAAATTTTTTCAGCAGAAAACCTACAGCTACCTTTCCTTTGAGCGCGATTACAAATCATATTTCCCAATTGCCGTTACGCGACTCATTAAAAATGCGGAAGGAAAAAATGTTGAGGAACAGGCCGAAGTTTATACCGTTAAAAAGGGCGACAGGCTTTTAATTCGCAACAACGAAATAATTCCCGTGGATGCCATTCTGATGAAGGGGAATGCCCTTATTGATTACAGTTTTGTGACCGGCGAAGCGGAGCCAATAACCAAACAAAGCGGCGACAAACTCTTTGCGGGCGGAAAACAACAGGCCGGTATTTTGGAGGTTGAAGTATTGAAACCCGTGGCGCAAAGTTATTTAACGCAACTATGGAGCAACGACGTATTTAGCAAGGACAAAACCGGAATTTTTGAAAACATTACCGATAGTATCAGCAGGCGCTTTACGTTGGTTCTTCTTTCAATAGCATTTATTTCCACAATTTTTTGGTTGATGGTTGATCCTTCAAAGGCCTTCAATGTATTCACTTCGGTTTTGATTGTTGCCTGTCCGTGTGCCATTGCGCTTGCTGCGCCCTTTACCTTGGGTAATGTATTGCGAATCTTCGGAAGGGAGAAATTATATTTAAAGGAAGCATCGGTCATTGAACAAATGGCGAAGCTGGACACCGTAGTTTTTGACAAAACTGGAACCCTCACCACCAATCAAAAAAACCTGATTACTTATGAAGGCATAGCGCTTTCCGCGGAAGAAAAACAGTTGCTTACAAGCACCCTTCGTGCTTCGAGCCATCCTTTGAGCCGCTCGCTTTACAACATTTTAGATAAAAATAACATCCAAACCTTGGATGAATTTGAAGAAGAAGTGGGGAAGGGGATTTCTGCTACTTCCAACAATAATTCCATAAAAGTTGGATCATACGAATTTGTGGGTTTTTATGATGAAAATACATTTGAATTAAAAAACAAGACCACTGTTCACATCAGCGCCAATAAGGTTTATAAGGGTTGCTATATTTTCAATAGTGAATATAGGAATGGTATTTCTGAACTTTTTGGGCAGATTGGAACGGATAAGGAATTGATTGTTCTTTCGGGCGATAATGAAGGTGAACGTGAACGATTGGAAGCATTATTGCATAAAGGCACTAAACTGCATTTTAACCAAAAACCGAACGATAAACTCAATTTCATAAAAAAACTTCAGCAAAGCGGAAAAAAAGTATTGATGATTGGCGATGGGCTTAATGATGCCGGAGCATTAAAGCAGAGCCATGTTGGTTTTGTAATTTCTGAAAATACAAATGTTTTTTCACCAGCCT